>ERZ1031467.38-NODE-38-length-30300-cov-8.083915_pt1 | contig 30300 bp, 11 predicted proteins | sample MGYA00517105_ERZ1031467 | MGnify/ENA primary metagenome ERZ1031467 (study PRJEB33719, sample SAMN04261155) | wastewater metagenome | biome: rural village; feature: human; material: feces | host: Homo sapiens | place: El Salvador | collected 2013-01-07 ...
GGTAATGCATTATTCCCCAATGAATTAATAAAAAACTTAATCAGTATTAATAAAAGCTTTTACAATAATTAGTGAATTATTTTATAATAATTATTACGTTGATTTCATTCTTCGCACTGGACACAGTTGCTCAGGTTAAGACCACCGACAGCACCTTTGTCCAGAATTCGCGTCCCATCCAATTTATTGTAAACAGGATGAACATCAGCGATCAAGACAGGGAGTGGATTACCAAAGTCCTTATTCCACAGCTTGAAGCATTGGGCGACAGAGGCATTGTCCTTGGACGTGCCACAGCATCGCCTGAAGGTCCATACGACAACAACTGTCGTCTGGCGAAGGGACGTCGTGCCTCTGTGGACAGACTGCTCGGCAGCTACGGCATCAGCAAGGACCGCATACGCTATGATGTCGTGCCTGAGGACTACGCCCTCCTTCATACGCTGATGCGCATCGGCAAGGATAAGAGATTTCATGAGGTAGACTCGCTCATGATCCGTTATGGCGACAACACCGCTCGCCTTAAAGAGGCGATGAAGCGGTATGACGGCGGTAAGCTATGGCGCTACGTGCTCAAGGAGTATTACCCCGTACTGCGTGCCGTACGAATAATGGCGATAGACAAGCGACAGCTTCTTGGCTTGGATAACGACAGTCTGATGTCACAGCCTTTGGCTATGATGCCGACAACGGTCCCGAATAATGTTAAGCTTGACATTCCCGCTTTTACATACAGCGACTACACGGTTCTGCCACGCCGAGAGCTATTGAGCGTTAAGACCAATCTGCTCCTCGATTTCGCTTACATGCCCGGCTACGACCGCTTCTGCCCCATTCCTAACGTGGCGATAGAGTATTATCCGCTTCACGGTCACTTCACGTACGGAGCCAGTTTCGACGGTCCGTGGTGGCAGCATTACGATGAGCACAAGTATTTCCAGTTGCGCAATTATCAGCTCCACACTCGCTATTATCTGCGAAGCGGCGACATCCGTGAGCGTCCGTTGGGACAAGGGGCTGCTTTCAAGGGACTCTACTTCAGCCTTTACGCGCACGCCTACCTATATAATATATGCTTCGGAGAGAAGCGCGGATGGGAAGGCGAAGGTTGGGGCGCTGGCATGGGCATAGGATATGTGATGCCGTTGGGACGTTCTGAACATTGGCGACTGGAGTTCGGCTTGCAGGCTGGATATCTCCACACGCTCTACGATCCCTATCAATGGAAGTGCCCTGTCGACCCCGACACGGACACAGAGCAATATTACTATAAATGGTACGGCGATGCCAAGGACTTCCGCAAGAGACAGCATCGTTATTCTTGGTTGGGTCCAACCCGACTGGAGATAACGCTCAGTTACGACTTGCTCTACAGACGGAACATTAAGAAGAAATAAGGTAATGATGATTAATAGGATAATGGCTATATGCCTCGTCGTTTCGTGTCTCGCAACAACAAGTTGCGAGCGCGAACCGATGCTTCATCTTCATCAAGGCGGAAAAGATATTGATATGCAGATTCCTGCCATCAACCTCAATCTGAAGGTCGTATGGAACTATCTGTTCAAGTACGATGTCGAATATGACTGGCAGGCAGAATGGATATACGGTTGGGACGATACCGACCTCTCAAGGTTCGGTCCTATAGGCTATACGGAGCCTACAGCCTTTGAGATACGACGCTATTTCACCGGCAGCACGCAGTACGGCACCCACCGCTCTCCTTACAAGCACACCATCAGCAGCAACTCCATCTACGCCAAGTACGACTTCGGTTTTTGGGACATCCTTGCATGGAACTACATCGACACTCCCGACGGCGTGCAGAGTGTGCGCATTGACGAGACGTCCACGTACGAATATGTCACGGCATATACGGGACAGACCATGAACCCCTCTTCGTATAATGCGCCCCACTTCTCGCATTCGTTCTATCAGCCCGAGGAACTCTTCTCCAGCTATGAAAAGGGCATCGACATCAACAAGAATCTGGAAGGATTCGTCTTCGATGAGGAGCGCAACTGCTGGGTACGTACGCTCGAAGCACAACTCCAGCCCCTAACTTATATATATTTAGTACAAGTGATTCTCCATCATAACAACCGCAACGGCAGGAAGGTTACTTCCATCGACGGCAACGCCAACCTCAGCGGCATGGCTCGCTCCGTCAATGTCAATACGGGCGTGACCGGAACGGACGCCATCACCGTCAACTTCTACATGCGAATGAAGCAGGACGTGACGGACAAGAAGGGTGAGACGGTGGACGTGATAGGCGGCAAGGCGCTGACCTTCGGCATGCCTAAGCTCAATCCCTACAAGCTCGACACACGTTCTTACCTTGAGTCGTTGGAGAAGGTGGCAGAGGCAGACCTCAACAACCGACACTACGTGGACGTGAAGATGCAGTTCTATAACGGCAAGGACTCCACCATAGTCTTCGATGTCACCGCCCAAGTGCGCCGGCTCTATCGTGGTGGCGTCATAACCGTGGAGCTTGACATGGACAAGGTGCCCATCCCTAACCGAGCCGGTGGCTCCGGCTTTGACGCCGTAGTGGAAGACTTCGAGGAGAAGCAATGGGAATTTGATATGTAACAACATATATATGTATTCAAGATTTTAATAAACAATAACAATAAAAATAATTATTTTTTAGATTTATGAACAAGTATTTTCTTTATGCCGCTTCAGTATTGGCGCTCGCCAGCTGCTCAAGCGACGACTTCTTGGGTGAGAACTCAGGAAACGGACAAAATGCTGCTAACTCTGTGATTAACTTCGGAGGAGAGACAGGTAAGATTACACGTGCAGCTGATGGCACAAGCGTTGGTGCAAAAGCTGCTGATCTCCTTGGTAAAAAGTTCTATGTACTGGGTACAAAGGGTGAACTGCCCACTAACAGTCCAACAACTTCTATTGTATTCGACAACTATCAGGTTAACTGGAAAGAAAACAGCGCTGGTACAACTACCGACAACACTAACGATTGGGAATATGTAGGCGTAGATCCAACTGGTCTTCATGCTGGAACAGCTGCTCCTACAGCACAGTCTATCAAGTACTGGGACTGCAGCCAGCCACAGTACGACTTCATCGCTTACTCTGTTGGAAACAATAAGCTTCTTATAACAGGTGAAGCTGCTGATGATAAGATTGTAGGAACTCCTATCAAGACACCAAAGGCTGACAACGATCATCTTTCTTACACTCTTAAAGGTAAAAGAGTCCAAGACCTCAAGGAGTGCTATTACACCGACGTAACAACTGTCAAGAATAACGCAACCAATAAAGAATACAATAAGCCAGTGACATTCACATTCAAGAATCTCACTGCTAAGGTGCGTGTAGCTTTCTACGAGACAATTCCTGGATATACTGTAAGCGACATCCAGTTCTATGAAAACACTACTGCCCCTAAAGCAGACCTTACCGACAAAGGCGCAGCTGTCCTCTTTACAACCGATGGCTACAAGTTGTCTACCAATGGTGAAATCAAGGTTACATATCCAAAGGTTGGTAGCGAAAACGCAAGCGATGCTGCATACAATAAAGCTTTTGTCAGCGTAGTAAAAGGCCTTGACGAAGAGACAACTACTCTTGATCTTGGCAATGTAAACTACAATAACGATGTTCTCAACGACAACGCTAAGGAAGCTAATATGGCAGGAACCGCAAGCGACAACTACTTCACTCCAGTCCTCCCGGCAGAAGGTCACGCTCTCACTCTTCGCCTTAACTACACCCTTACATCTACCGATGGTTCTAACGAAAAGATAAAGGTATATGGCGCAACTGCTGTTGTTCCTGCTTCTTACACAGCTTGGCAGCCTAACCACGCCTATACATACATCTTTAAGATTTCAGACAACACCAATGGTACAACAAGTACCACTACCGACAAAGAGGGTCTCTTCCCCATCACTTTTGATGCTGTCGTAACTGACGTTGACAATGTAGACTTTAGCCATGAGTCAATCACAACCGTATCTACACCTTCGGTAACTACTTACGCATTCAACAGCCACGATAAGAAGGTTATCAAGGCTTATGGTGCAGCAAAAAATGAGTATCCTGCTTCTGATAATACAGATATCTACTTCAGCGTTTACGAAAAAGGAGCAACCAAGACAGACCTTGACCCTAATGGTCAGCTTTACACTGTAAACAAAGCTGATGCAACTGAGGCTACTGTTATTGATGCTCTGCAGATCCAAGCATCAGAGGTTAGCAGTACTATTACAGGTCGCAACGGTATTGTCCTGACACCTGCTACTACAAATACAAATATTACAACAATCCCGACCGAGGACGGTAAGAACGTTTCTGTTACAGCTAAAACTACTGCTATGTTCACAGCTAAGACTGCAGCAACATACGCTTATGTATATCTGAACGAAACTCGTACACCGTCTGATATCTATACACCAGTAACTTATGCAGTAGGAAAAGAACCAACTGCTGGTGAGAACGAGTATTACTTGGATCCTTCTGGCACTACAGCTGTTAATGTAGGCACACATCTTACAGCAGGCACAACTTACTATAAGAAGTGCACCTACAACAATAACGTCTACGGTGTAAAGGTTGTTAAGATATACTAATAATTGAATATACAATAGGCACAAAGCCTTATATCCCTTAATCGCCGAGGGTGCATCAATCCAAGATATTGACGCACCCTCGACATTGCATTTTTAATAACCACAAGAAGTCATGCTTTCATCACGCATTCTTTCTTTGTTGCTTTGCTTTTCATTATGCCTTTGCTTCTCCTGCTCTCCATCGGCGCAGGACGACCCCGTCGTGCCCAATCCAGACGCGCCAACAACGAGCATTGCCTTTAGCAGCAATAACAGCAAATGGCAGGATGCGCAGACAACACGAGGTGCCGGCAACGGCCTCGAAACACTTTTCACTTCGTTCCGCGTCTGGGGATATAAGACCGTATCAGACGTTTCCGCCTTATCGTCTTCACAGATTGTGATGGACGGCTATAAGGTTGTTTTCACTCAGGGCAGCGCGGGCAACACCGCCTCCAACACAGCCGACTGGGAATACGTGGGCATCGAGAACCCTACGCTCCCCACTCCACAAACCATTAAATACTGGGACCATTCAGCCACAAGCTATCGCTTCTTTGGCTACAGTCCATTCCGTACCGACGTCACCGTCACCACCCCGACAACCGCTGAGCCCAACGTCAGCCTCAGCTTTCCATTTGACTATTCCGATGTTGCCACCGCCACATCGACACCATACACAAGTCGTCTATGGCTTGCTACCCCATCTTCCGACGCCACATCAGCTGCTTACGGCTCGTGCGTCAAGCTTACCTTCGCCCCAATAATAGCCAAGGTGCGCTTCCGCTTTACCTACCCCAACGGCACAAAGAGCGTCACAATGAGGAACATACAGTTCGGCGACAGCCGCTTCCTTGACGACGCATCCAAGGCAGACACCCCTCTATGTGGCATCATCACAGCCACCTATCCCCTCACCGGCATACCGTCGAGCCAGCAGCCCGTCATCACAATGAAGCCAACTGCAACCGATGCCACAGGCAATATCATCCTCACCATACCCTACGAGGAAGCTGCAGACGCTGTACACATCCTCAAAGACCCCACCCTCTATCAGAAGTGGTACTACGTTCCGCCCCTTGCCAACATACCCTACGAGCAGGGCGCCTACACCATAACCGCCAACATAAGCGGCAAGAAAGTGTCTGCCACCGTTCCCGCACAGTACATGCAGTGGAAGACAGGCTGCCAATACACATACATCTTCAAACTGTCTGACGTTGGCGACAACATCACCTTCGCCGACCTGCAAGTGGAGCAATGGCTCCCAGGTGCCGACATCCAGAACGATGGCAACGGCACACACGACTGGTAAGAAACATATATATAATAAAAGCATGAAGCATCTCAGTTCCATAGCAGCTATTATCTACCTCGCAAGTCTCAGTGCTTGCGGTTCTTCCGACATGCCCGTTCAGTATGCCGACAGCTACGGCTACATCACCTTCTCGGCACAGTCGCAGAAGATACTCACCCGCACCAATCCCTACGAAGCATACAATCCTGAGCGCCATCCTGCCACGATGGGTGTCTTTGGCTATCAGGACAACGACGCCGCCAACCCCATCTTCCATAACGAGACAGCCACATACAACGCCTCAACGCAGAGCTGGCCTACGGCGACGCCTAAGCGATGGGCAGATTATCCCAACGCTTCCTCGTTCAGCTTCTTTGCATACATGCCTTATTCTGCCGCAGCTACGCTGACAAAGACCCTCGACGGCACCTGCACTATAGCCTTTCCATTCTCTATGGAGAACGCAACGGCGCCCGTAATATTCGACACCAAGGCAGCACCCATTATCTGCGCTCTACCCATCAACAAGGCAGGAATAGATGTGGAGAATGTAGACCGCTTGGTCGACTTGAAGTTCGACCAGACCCTTACAGGCTACAACCTGTCCTTCCGACTCGATGCTAAGATGAACGCCATACGACATTTCCGCATACATAGCGTCTCGCTCTCGGGCTATCTCGCCACATCGTGTACCATCGCACGCTCTTACACATGGAACAACGGCACCAATAGTTGGACAGCCACAGCCATAAAATGGAATGACGTAAATCGTGCAACGTTCGTCGATACGCCCATCCCTTACAAGAGCTACGACGACAGCAAGGTGTACGACGATGCCACACAGTCTGCCATCGTAAACTCCACAGGCTACACTCAATGGGGCGCCAACTTCTACACCATACCCGACGACACCTTCACTCCCGAAATAAAGGTGACATACGACGTGGAGATGATAGCCGAGGACGGCTCTACGGTGGTAACACGAAAGGACGTAACATCCAAGATAACCCTTAACAAGGACAACTTCGGCAACCTGACAACGGGCAAGACAGCTATGCTCAACCCCATACGCATCCTCATACAGCCACGCTATCTGTATGTAATGGCAGACCAGGATGCCTATACGGGACATCTGCTGATAGACTGATTTAGAACATAGAAAACAGTTAAAACTTCAATATAAGTACTTGAAAATGAACTTACATTTATCAAATTGCATATATCGTAAACTATTCTTTCTACTTATCCTCCTGCTTGTCGGCACCCAAATGGTGTTGGCGCAGCAGGACTCCACCGTCGACGCCGAGCCTAAAGTGTATGGCAACGTCTATGACGGCACGCCATACTATGCCGAGAGCTATGAGTCAGGCGACGGCTCTAAGGACAAGCCGTACCTTATCAGCAACGACATGCAGCTGGCTAAGCTTGCACACGACGTAAACAACGGAGTGTCTTTCTCCGGCAAATACTTCAAGCTTACTAAGGACATCGACCTTAGCAAGGCGTTGTGGACTCCTATCGGCTCATGGAATCCAAAGACACCTAATTTCTTTGCCGGTAAGTTTGATGGCGACGGCCATAAGATAAGCAACATGCACATCTGCTGGACCAATGCAGACGGTCAGGAGGCATCATGGGGTCTCTTCTCACGTCTTGCAGGATCAGCTGCCAACGAAGCTGGCTTTGCCTGCGTCACCAACCTGGTAATCGAGAAAGCCTGCGTGGAGAAGACAAAGGGTTATCGCCCAGTGGGCAACCATACCATAAAGCTTGGCGTCGTAGCCGCCGACCTTACCAAGAACGCCGAGATAAGCAACATCATCATACGCAACTCAAAGGTTACGGACAACGAGGAAGCGTATGACGCTAACGGCGTATACCGTATAGGCGGTATCGTGGGCTACATCAACGGCGGCTATCACCGCATATTCAACATTTCCGCCGACGTAAGCATGAATATGCACAAGAACGCCACATGCAAGAAAGCGGTAACCATATCTGGTGGTATTGGTTGTGCCACCAGCTTCTCGACCAACTCTTACACCATTCTCCCCACCAACATTTATGTGCATGGTCCGGGCATCATAACAAACGGCAGCAACATCAAGGGAAGCGTCATTGCTTTCTATGGCAGCTCGTACCAGAAGAATTTTCCAGCATCCAATAAGGCTACATTATATTACTCTCATGCCAATGCTGTATCCAGTTCTACCAACTACAGCGACGGAACGGAGCACGAACCCACCGACACCGACCCCACAACGGGCAAGACGTTCGGCAAGACCTTTACCGAAATAGCCAACACTTACATCAACAACAAGAAGCTCGACCGCAAGACATGGGCTTTCTCCGCCACGTCCAACGGCTTTGCTTTCAGCTCCATAGCTCTGAAGATGAAGCGTGGCAAGAAGGACGTGCTCACCGTCGTTGACGAGGAGGGCAATGCCATGACTGACGTTTACGACTGGTATGTGGCGCACGGCAATGCCGATCCGGTTAAGGTTAATACCGACAAGCTCAATCCCTTCACCCTACAACGTCAGACATACACCCAGTCGGTGTATGCCACCGACGGCAACTCCACCACCAATACTCTCATCGTAAACCCCATCACGCTTACGGCAAGTCTTACGACAAGCAAGCGCGAGTTCACCGTCAACGTCTCCAACGACTCGGAGGACGGGCTTACCAACGACGAGCTCGGTCTCGACATAACCTACGAATGGTACAACGGTACGGAGAGACTAAGCTCTATCCCTACTTCGCAGAACATCGTAACGCGCCCTACTGACAGTTCCAAAGGACGCAAGTATTACTGTAAGGTTACGGTCAAGAGCGGCTCATCGGTATTGCTTGAAAAGACGGTGAGCGTATCGGTGGTGGTTTATCTCTGCCCCGCCGGTGTAACCACGTCTGACGGCAAGACATACGCCAAAGGAACAGACAATCTTACGGACGACTCATGGGGCTACACTCCCGACAAGCCTATGCTTACATGGAAGGGAGCCTACAGCAAGCTGTCAGCCAAAGGCTCGTGGGACGAGAACACCATTGTGCTTATGGGCACCAGTTCGCCGGACGTCACCTATGTCGGATTCTGCCTCACCCCCAACTATCAGGGCGAGAACCTTCTTACCTACAACGATTGGGCAGGGGCTAAAAGCAACAATCCACAGCTCTTCCGCAACACCACCATTACAGGCGAATGGGATAAGGACTATAACGGCTGCATAGAGATAAAGGGTTCGTCGAGAGGTCTGCCTATATGGGGAGACACACGCTTCGAGAATCTTACATTCAACAAGAACAGTATAGAATCCTATAACATCATCTTCTGCCAGTACAACAACATCATTATGGATAAGGGCATCAAGATGACAGGCTTTGATGTCAACTCGCCCGACTACGGTACCATCGACGGCGCCGTAACCAACGCCCTGCACATCTTCGGCGGCATCAACAACGACGGTCGCTTCTATCCGCTCAACAATCCGGACAGCATCGCAGCCTACAACAAGGCTATGCCTCATGGCAAGGAGGGATTCAGCATCAGCGTCAAGTCAGGCTTCTATTCCTGTATCAGTGCCGGAGGTCGTCAGTCGGTCACCATAGTAGACAACGAACCTGCCAAGCAGAACGGCATTATGGGTACACCCCAACAGCCCATAAAGTGTACCATCGACATCGACATTGACCGTACATGGAACGACCTCCACAACGAGCGACGTATGGTGACGATGAACGACAGCACAAAGAGGCTGAGCGCCAACGACTATGACGCTGGCGTTATACTTGCCGGCAACCACGAGGGCGCAATGTATGCAGATGTCAACATCATCATCAGAAGCGGCAAGGTGGCTCGTGTTGTCAACGGAACATTGGGTGCTCAGACCGAGCTGACTCTGCCTTACGATGACAAGACATACAACGTGCCTTGCAATACGTTTATGGGAAGAGCCAACATCACGCTCGACCCTTCGTCATCCGAAAACAACAAGGACGAATACACCGACAAGCGTGTCATCGTAACCGAGCTTTACGGTGGCAGTACCGGTCGTGGACATACGGGCAACGTGGTTGTCAACAATCCCTTCTACGGCATCAGCACCGTAACCATCAACGGCGGCACCTTCGAGATTCTGCCTGAGAATAACGACAAGAAGGACAACATCCTATGCGGCATCTTCGGAGCCGGAGCGGGCGGTATGAACGGCATCGGATATGGCGACGACACTGCCGACACACACACACACGACGACCGTATACCTTACTGGAACGACTCTAAGGACGTGATGCTCTACGGACCGTACAGCACAGCCAAGGACCGACTGGTGACATACCACTGCTACAACGCTGACACCCAAGACTTTAAAGATATTAATCCGAAGGACACCCGTTCTGTTATTGTAATCAATGGCGGCGAGTTTGGTTATGCATCCGCCCCTATCGATGGCATCTACGGCGGCGGCAGCGGCTTTATGAGCAAGAGTCTGTGGACCAAGAGTGCAGCCACGCCGAGCCAGTACGGCGGCAACGTGTATGGCAACGGCAATGAAACGGACGTCGTGACATCTCTGACCATTAATGGCGGCGAGTTTTATTGCAAGAAGGGTGTGTTCGCTGGCGGACGCGGCACCGACTATTTCTTCTCCACTAACGCTTACGGCGGCAAAAACATCAACTATAAGGAACTGGGCAAGACCTACGGCAACGTGGAGCTGACCATTAATGGCGGCATCTTCCATTGCCCCGTCTTCGGCGGAGGCTACGGCGTGGCAGACGCCCAGCAGCACAAGACTAACAACATTGAGACCCTCTCACGCATGGCTCGCGTATATGGCAAGTCTGACGTGAACATCCAGGGCGGCGTCTTCTTTAATAATGTATACGGTGGCGGCGACATGGCTGTGGTGGAGAACCGCGGCGCCGATGCCACCAATGTCGTCATCGGCAACAACGCCGACATCCGCGGCTCCGTGTTCGCAGGAGGCAACGGTCGTCGCCGTCGTCCTGCCACACAGTTATTCGCTGCGGACGACAATATGACGCAGCATCCCGACTCGGTTGGCTTGGTTATTGGCAATACCAACCTCAGTCTCACCGGCTCGGCAGAGCAGGCACCATACGTATATGGCGACATCTTCGGTGGCGGCAATCTGGCTCAAGTCAGCGCCAACACAAACGTAAGCGTCTTCGCTGGCAACATGGCAGGTCAGATATTCGGCGGCGGCAACGGCTACATCAACGGCAACACCATCACCTCTGCCGACGTTCTCGGCAACACCAACGTTATGTTGGCGCAGGACGAAGGCGGTATGAGCGGCGAGGGCGGACCCAATAAGAATAACGAGTTCTCCATCAATGTGATATGGAACCGCAAGTGGGATGCCACGAATAACCTCTTCTACGTATGGGATTCTAACATAGAGGACTCCTCTGACGAGCCTGCCATTGAGGGAGCTGTATACAAGAAAGACGAGTTCTTTGCCAACGGTAAGTTCCTCAATCCTCATAACATCTACGGCGGCGGCAACCTTGCCTGCAACGTAGGCACTTATACAAATGCCAATGACATTCCTGCCGAGGGCACCGGACACACCACCGTACAGGTGCAGAAGGGTACTACTCCATACGAACTGCTCAAGACAGACGAATGGAAGAAGGCTTATACGGACAATGACAATCCCCACTTCAGCGTATTCGGCGGCGGTTACGGTGCTCTGACCAAGGTGGGCAGCACCGACGTTACCGTCAACGTGGACGGCGACTACAGCAAGTACGACACTAATGTGGACACCAACAGGCAGCTCGTCCATAAGAAGAATCAGAGTACATTGCCTGTGTTCGACAGCTCAATGGGCATCCCTAACTTCACAGTTTGGGGCGTGCTTGGAGGCGGTTATGCAGGCACCGTGGCAGACAGCACCAAGGTTACGGTAGACGGCAACACCTTCGTACACCGTGTGTTTGGCGGTGGCTTCGGCGACCCGACATCCACAGAGGACAACACCACAGGACAGATTGGCGGCAACACGGAGGTGTATGTACGCGGCGCACGCACACACGGCGACGTGTTCGGCGGTGGTGCAGGTCTTAAGCCGGCATCAGCCTCATCAGTACACTTCGTCAATGTGGCTCGCGTTGTAGGCACCACCAAGGTTGACATCTCTGACGATGCCATTATTTACGGCAATGTGTATGGCGGTGGCGACAACGCAAACGTGGGCGAATACGTCTCAACCAAGCCTGCCACATATTACTCAACCGACTCGCTTCGCAGCATAACAACACTCAATCAGACCGACGGCACATTCATCAGCTATAAGGCTGTGGGCTACCGCTCGTTCGTCAACATCTCCGGCGGCTCCGTATTCGGCAATGTGTATGGCGGTGGCAAGGGTCTGACGAAGGCAGAGGCTGACCATTATGAAAACGTCGGACGCATCAACGGCAATACGCTCGTACACATCACCGACAGCAAGCCAGGCAACTATACAGACAAGGACAACATCGTGCCCTACGTATGGAGCAACGTATACGGCGGCTGTGCCTACGGCACGGTTGACGGCAACACGCTCGTACACGTCGAGGGCGGCATGCTCGGCAACAGCGTCTACGGCGGCGGATATGGCGACGTGCGCATCGACAACGAACAGGAAGCAACAGACGAGGTGCTCGGACGCAAGGACACAGACAGCAATGGCACCTATGCCAACATCCTTGGCAACACTAAGGTGCAGATGGACGGAGGCTCGTGGATATGGAACCGCAAAGCCGACATCCACGGCAACATAACCACATGGACCTCGGCAGACGCTGACAGCAAACGCGTATGCAGCAATAAGGAAGAGTTTTCGCATCTCGTCTTTACAATGGTTGCTGCCGCATCGCTCGACAACATAACCGATGCTGCAACCAAGGAGGTGATAAGCCGAATAAGGAACGACAAGAACACGAGCCTCTTCTTCGATTTGGACAGACGCTCCTTCACCAACAACCATAACATCTTCGGCGGCGGAAACCGTGCCTGCAAGGTGGGCATCGACGCCGATGTCAACACGGGCAAGGCTGTGGTCATCGTCAATCATTCGCCACTTGAGGACATTAAGGACTCGAAGGGAAAGACCATAAGCATGTTCGACATAACCTCGCTTCAAGGCATGTGCTGGTACTTATGCGGGGCGGATGCCTCACGTCCACAGTTCTCAGTGTTCGGTGCAGGATATGGCGCCAATACAGAGGTAGGCAAGACGGAGGTGTATGCACAGCCTGGAACCAAGGTAGACGACAGCGGCGTTCTTACCATTGACGGCATCAAGTATCGCTATCTCAATCAGAACAAGGACTTTCAGACATATCTGAATTTAGAGTATTCCATGCTTAACGACTTCCAGAAAGTGTCGAAGGAAGACAAGAAGCTCTATTACGGCAGCTATGACGGCAGCGACAGCGATCCTAATACGTTCCGCCGCTACCATGCCAGTCGTTTAGGATGGATGACAGGCGCAAGCGGACTGACATTGCTTCAGATAAACGGCGGTGGCTTTGCCGGCTATGTCAGCGGCGACACCTACGTCGAGACCGACTGCCAGCTCACAGCGCATGACATCTACGGAGCCGGATTAGGCGCCCTTCCTTACGGCGACTATGCTGACGGCAGCGCCTACGACTTCGGTAAGGTGAAGGGCAAGTCCAAGGTTTTCGTCAAGGCTGGCACCATCGAAGGCAACATCTATGGAGGCGGAGCCGGCATAGAGTCGGCATGGAAGAACGGCGCTTACGTCGACTTCCCCAATATGGCTCGCGTGGAGAAGACGGAGGTGCATATTTACGGCAAGATGTTCACTTACAATGACACGAAGAGCCGCATTGACCGTACGTTGGTGCTCGGCAGCGTGTATGGCGGTGGCGACGTGGCTAACGTCGGATACGTGAAGGCAGACTCAGCCACGTTCTCACGTGACAACTACATCAATCCCTCCAACCGCACCACCCTGGTCAACATCCGTGGCGGCTCTATCATGGACGGCGTGTTCGCAGGAGGCAAGGGACGTATCGCCTCGGAGTGTGCAGACTATAAGACATTGGGCGGCATCTACGGCAACACCTGCCTCATCATTGACCGTCCCGTCATACACTATCCTTACTGGGACGACACGAAGAAGCAATATCTCTCGCCCTCGGACGACGCCAACATGGCTCATCCTGCGGACGATAACAACAGGGATGTCTATTCCTTTTTCATGGAGCGCATCTACGGTGGCTGTCAGAACGGCACCGTCTATGGCAACACTCTCATGACACTCTATTACGGTTCCATCGGACATAGCATCTATGGAGGCGGCTTAGGCAGCTCCAGCACCGCCGACGTGGAGGGCAAGAGCGTGCTCACCACCACGTCAGCCGACGTAACGGGCAACACCAACGTGTTCATCCTCGGCGGCGAAGCCCTTATCCATTCGTACTGGCGACCACGTACCCGCTCATGGGAACCTGCCAGCATCATCGACGGCGTGACTTACTCTCCGCAGTACGACCACGAGAAGCTGAAGTTTAAGATCAATCATAACATCTACGCCGGCGGCAACGTGGCATGTAAGGTTGGTGGCAACACGCACCTCACCATGACGAAGAGTCTGCTCCATGACTACACCATGCTGTTATCGGGAAGAAACGACAAAAACTTCTTTGAGAGCAACGAGTGGAGAGAGATTTACGAGAAGGTGGGCTCGCCCCACTTCTGCGTCTTCGGCGGCGGCTATGGCGACAGCGCCATCGTCGTAGGCGATACTTACGTTAATGTGGATATGGGGAGTCGCGGAAGAAACCACAGCGGCATGGGCGTCGTAGAGGGTGAAGAATACAAGCACTTCCTTAGCGGCTATGCGGTTATGGACATCATGGGTGGCGGCTATTCGGGCAAGGTCATTGGCGACACGCACATCGTAGGCTCAGGTGGATTGTTCTGCCGTCGTATGTTCGGCGGTGGCTCGTACAGCTCCGTGCGCTCCACGGACGTGGAGATCAAGGCTGTGGACTGCCATGACGTCTTCGGCGGCGGATTTATGGGCGACGTGCTTAAGGCCACCACGGTGCGCATAGGCACCAACACACCCGACGCCACGTCGACGTTAAACAATTCGGACATCTACATCCACGGCAACATATACGGCGGCAACGACGTGTCGGGATACGTGAACGTGGTGCTCAACAAGGACGGCTACTTCAAGGACAACGGTGGCAAGGGCACTAACATCCAAATATTCGGCGGCCACATCTATGGCGACGTTTACGGTGCCGGCAACGGCAATTATCTGTATGCCAACGACCGCAACGGCAACAAGAAGGTGACCGTCAACGAGTATTATCCGCTCAATCCTGACGACCCCAAGTCGGAGACCGTACCGTTGGTCTATACTGTGCCGATGCGAAGCACAATGCCTTCTCTTGGAGCAGCCACCGATGCAGCGAAGATTGTGAACATCAATTCATGGCGTCCGCTTACCAACAGGGTGAGCATCGACATCAACGGATCCGCCACGGACACCATCTGCATAGACGGCAACGTGTATGGCGGCGGCAATTCGGCTACCGTACAGAAGGTATTGGCACCCGACGAGGAAGACAGCACAGAGGTTTCGGACGAGATGGTCGGCGACGTGAGCGTCAACATAGGCAGTCATGTCCGCATCGGTGGAGTGTTTATGGGTTGCAACGGCGACGACATGTTCGTTACGTCGGAGGACAACGACTACATGAACATGTTCCAGAAGCTCAACGGAGACGTGGACGACCACTCGAAGGAGCTTAACCTTGCTGACTCCATCGACTGGACCAACGACCCTGCCAACATGGACATCAGCACCGTGTATCTGCCTACGGAGAGAAGCAAGCGACCGCTGGTCTATCCGCACCTCATCGACCTCTACTTCCAACCTGTGGAGACCGACATCCAAGGCAGCCTGACATGGAACGGAAGCGTGGACGGCGAGGGTCTTGAAGACTGCATCATCGGCACATTCTGCTGCGGCGGCAACCGTGGCAACATGAACGTCATGCCTTTGACAGCAGCTGACAACGACCGTAAGATAGGCAACGTGGTGGACTACGTCTTCCCCGAAGGTCTGACCATCACGGAGAAGATTGTGGGCGGATGTAACAACGCCAACTATGACTATAAGGGCAAGGCGTTCCATGAGGGCGGTTATCTGCTCGGCATCGCCCACTCCATCTATCCCTTCATCAACCTCACCATCCGCAACCGCTTCCAGCCTAAGGAGAAAGACGGAGCGTACGTAGGAGGCAGCGTGTATGGCGGCTGCTTCAAGAGCGGCACCATCAGAGGCGATGTCACCATCAATATGCAGACTGACATGCTCTCCGGCAAGGAGAAGAAGAAGCTGGAGAAAGCCAACAGTCTGCTCACAAAGGACGCAGAGTATTCAGCTCTGAACGTGTATGGCGCAGGCTATGGCATGGAGAGCTACGTATATGGCAACACGGAAATAGAGTTCGGCGATGACGTGAAGTGCTCTGACCCAAAGATGGACGGAGGCAAGTTCCTGCCGTGCGGCGTATCAGCCAACTTCGTATACGGCGGCGGTCAGCAGGGTAACGTCATCGGCGTAACCAACGTGGACATCCTCAACGGCCATGTCTTCCGTGCCGTTACGGGAGGATCGTATTCGGGCTACGTCTTCGGTTCCACTCAGGTGAAGGTGGGCTATCCTACCTACTATCATGTCAACTCAAACAACAATGTCAGCGGCAAATACGTGCTCAAACGCACCGACCAGAAGAACCTTCTTCTTGAGAACAACAACGGCACCGAGACGTCGCCCACCATCAAGCAGAACATCTATCTGCTTACGGACGAACTGGTGTCGCAGGGCACTTACGAGGACATTGTAGCCATTGACAACGGCAAGCGCGACACGATAACCGAAGCCAACAAGGACCGCTACTTCACGAAAGTCACTCCCGAGGAACCGTCTGTGGGATGGGACAACGTGCATATCAACATTGACGAAGCTGTGTATGGCGGTGGATATTCCATCGCCCAGGGATCGTCGGTCCTTGCCAACAACACCACGGTGCTGAAGTTCACGGACGTGTTTAACGCGGACAATTCCTTCACCTCCGAAGACGAGCTGAAGGAACTGAAGGGTCTGCCTGGCGGCACTACAGCCGGCTTCGGCGGCAACACGCTCATCCTCATCGGCGACAATAAGGACAATGAGCACATCACCATCTCACGTCAGGAGATGAAGGCGGTGACATTGCCCGAGGGCACAGACCTCTACGGCTATTACTATAAGCATTACGACAACGACGAGGCAGTGGCTAACGACGTATATACGTATCGCTACATATCGTTGCAGGACAAGTATTTCTATAAAGGTGGCAGTACGCCTCCCGCCGGACTTAACGGCATCCGTGAGAACGTCTTCTACGAGTATGACAGCGAGGGAGGCATCTTCGGCGACGGCCACCTCTCGTATGCGCAGGGATTCCGTAGCGCTGACGTGACGGGATATGGCTTTGCCGAACACACCATCGACAATCCGAAGATTCTGAATACCTTCCAGCGTCTGGACATCATCCGCTTAGAGGACAACTGCTTCTCGCTGCTCGGCGCACGCGACTATACCGTCAACGCCATTAACAAGACGCCCTACTCCATCTCTCGTGTGGGCGAGATAAAGATGGTGGCAGACAACATCCTTATGGACGGCGGCAACTTGGAAGCAAAGACCGACAACGACGAGACGTTCAAGTACAGCCCCAAGGCTCGCAACTACATGGGATTCTCCAACAACATCCATTATGTCGGTGCAGTAACGTCCAACGTCAGCTTCGGTAATGAGAAGTGGCACAACCGCAAGGGAGAGCTTGCCTCTGCCACCAACGAGGAGGACAAGGCGTTCGCGGGAATGTCTTATCAGGACGTGAAGCAGAAATACATTGACGACTATCATAAGAATAAGGACAATCAGGACGCTGACGACCCGTTAGGCAAGTTCCAGAAGCGCAACGACGGTACAGCCAAGAACATGATCGGCATCGCTTCGGGCTACGCCATGAAGATTCAGCTCTGCCAGGACACTTACGACGAGGACTATAAGAAGGTGGTGGAGAAAGAACATTACGGTCCCATCTATGGCGTAGTGGAGATGAATCTGATAAATGTCCGTCAGGACGAGGGTGGCGGCTACGTGTATGCCGACAACAACCACAAGCGTCATGAGGGAGATTCGCACAAGGAGGACTTCCTCGAAACCACGGGCAACTTCGTCTTCCCTTATCACAAGGGACGCTACATCGTGGACGACTGTTTCCCGACAGGCTATTACACCATCACATCACCCACATCTGACAAGACGGTGGATTCGGTTAAGGTGCACTACTGGTATGTCACGGGTTTCCACTATTATTATAATGTGAACATCACGGGCTACACTTACCAGTCGTCTAAGGACAATCCTCTGGAGTTCGACGGCGACAACAAGGACGGTCTGACCGTGCTCTCGGGTCTGAAGAGCGGACAGAAGGTGCGCATCCAGCAATGGAAAATGCGCAGCGGACACCCGGAAGACAAGAGCCTGTACTCAAGTGACCTCGAATATCGTAACTATCTTACGGGCAACGAGACTGACGAGACTGACCGTAAGCATTACTCAGACAAGGTGACGGACGGATATCGCCTCTTTGTGGGTGGTGCTGCCACCAACTCGTTCAGCGGCGCCCGCACGGAAGATGACAAGGATAAGGTGGCGAAGGGATTTGCCGCACAGCTCTCAATGAGGGAGAAGGGCAGCAATGAGACCACGCTTCTCAACAATACGCTCCCCGCAGGTCTGAAGGAGGATGCCAAGATAGCATTCAAATTAGTGGACATGGTGGACAACACCAATTACGTAGAGACAGACTACTATGACAAGCACCTCTCAAAGAAGAGCTTGGCTACGCTCGTAATCAAGGCTCCTGCCTACGAAGAGTATGTAAGCGAAACCAACAACAAGCCTATCTATGCCAGTACGGGCAAGCTGTACAAGAAGACAGCCGACGGTTATGTTGAAGTGACATCGGGCAAGCTTGACGCCGACAACACCTACTATCAGCCACAGACGGAGGAGTTTGTCAAGGTTGACAGCCTCTTTATGTACGACATCAACACCAAGAAGTACGAGAAGGTGAGCAATATCTCCGACATCACCATCGACGAGAGCAATCCTACGGTGTACTATGTTCCGCGCGAATATACCTACACCATCTACCTCACCATCGAGTATGTACAGGGTCCGACGGTAAGCGGACACATCAACGTGGGCAACTGTGTGCTGCCGGGCGAGATGATACGCGTAACCAAGAACGACCTCGTGGTCAATGCCGACCAGTCGTTCGCTGTAAGCGGCTACTACTGGCGCATCGGCAAGCGTGTCAAGGCGGAGGACGGAACATGGCACTTCGCCGATACCACTCCGTGGACAAAGGAGAACATCAAGGACGCCGTGGCTAAGGGATACGACACCTTCAACCAGGCTGACGAGAAAGGTAGCGGTCTGTTTACGGGATGTCATTACGACAAGACGGACGACTATCTCGACATACCGGCATACTACTATATGAACGGATACGGCATACAGCTCGGCGTTGCCATTACGGGCGTGAACGACATCATGCAGATAAACATGCAGGAGGGCGACCGCCTGACCGTACACAACTATCACCGCATGGATCCTCACAAGGCTGGCATCAACCTCCACCTTGCCGAAGCCATAAAGCGTGCTAAGGACGAAGGCTCCGCTTTCGCCGAGCCACGCATCTACATAGCCGACCAAAGCGACCTTACGGCGTTCGCCGCCTTTGTCGACTCCATTGGCAATGGTGGCACAACACCACGCTATGGTGCCAATGCCCAGTTTGTGCTGCAAGACAATCTCGACTTGGCAGCTACGCCAAAGAACGGCGCTTACATATCCGAGTTTGCCGGAACCCTGCATGGCAACGGACACATCATCAACGCAGTGGGCTATAACAACGCTCTCTTCGGTAAGGTAACGGGCAACATCTACAACCTCGGTCTTTCCTCTGGACTACTGTCCGGCACGACAGGCGAGGGCAGTAAGCCCAACTATCATTGCTGCTTCGAGTATGCAACAAGCGGCAGCGGCTCAACACCTGTGGTGTATCGTTGGGACGGCAGCGCCTACAATGGATATACGCGTGACGACTTCCGCCTCGGAAGAGTGGCGTACGACCTCAACGGATATTATCTGCTTGCACGTAACAAGGCTGACAAGGACGTTCTGAAATACGTGGCAGACTATTATGCCAACGGCGATTATCAGTATGCTTGTCGTACGGATGCCATCACGGGAAAGAACACCGGCATAACCTATCTGCGCATTGGTAAGCTCAGCGACATCCCCAACTATGAGCAGGTGGAAACGCGTCATGACAAGACGCACCCCGCAGACGCTCCACGTCTGGTGACAGAGGACGGAGCTTCGCATTACGTGCCGCTGTTTAACGAGAACAAGAACGGAACCGAACTGATGAACGACTACCTCTTCTGGGGACAGTCCTTGCAGTCGGAACCGGAGAATATGCCTAACGAGATAGCCTCTCACCAGCTCTCGTTTATGAGCAACCGCGTGTATCGCACGGCGGCTTACTATGGCAGTACGGCGCTGGACGCATTCCACTATAACGCCTACAGCCAAGGCTCCAGCTCAATGAATACGTACGTGCATGACAGTAAGACAACGGCTATAGACTTCACCTGCAAGGACGACCTGCCTGCAGCAATGGGCATGACAGAGCAAGGCATCTTCTATCCGCCGGTGGACGACAACGCCACTGCCTTCAGCGACTTCCGCATAAAGGACGGTGCCGGCATTACGCAGAACCTCCTTGTGTATACTGCCGATGACAACACCGGTGCAGGCAATGAGGCTTATGACGTCGTGAAGAACACGCTCGGTTATGAAGAGTCCACAAGGGAGGCGCTCATAAAGGGTCATCACGTGGTTAAGACTGCGGACGACAGTTACGCAACGTCGCTCCTTCACCTCGTGGAACGCACCTCGGACAACGTGAACAGCGAGGGCGAAGAATGTCTTAACAACGACCTCTGCGTGCCCATCGCCTTCAACGTCACGGACCGTGCATGGTATGTGCGCAAGCCGATGGCGTACGCAGAGGACTATTACGGAGCGTGGGAAGGCATCTGCCTGCCGTTTACGGCAGACAAAGTGGAGGCTTCGCTTAACGGCGAGATAACCCACTTCTATGGTTCGCCATCTGCCGAGGAGACGGCAGACCCAAAGCTGAACATCCACACACTGCACCACGAGTACTGGCTGCGCAGCCTTACATCGGTAGGAAAGGAGAACGGTGTGCCGACGGCTGTGTTCCAGCGACCGGACAACGATGCCGCAAACGGCGTGAACTATAAGTTCAACAATAGGTTCTTCATCGACAACTACAGTGGCTGGCTCTACAATAAGGACGCCAACCCATACTATGCCGAGGAGCACGAATATCCCGAATATCCGCGTCTTGCAGCCGAGAAGCCTTACATCGTGCGCTTCGCCGGCGAACGCTATTATGAGTTCGACCTCTCAAGCGCGTTCTACAACAAGCTGTTGGGCGAGATGGAGGATGCTCAGACCATAGCCTTCAACGCTTACGGCAAGACCCAGGGCGGCAACACCTCGTACGGCACAGTAAACATTCCGGTAACCAAGACCATGCAGACCGCCGTCAAGGACGGCTATGCGCACAACGGAACATTCGCTGCCGTGGAGGTAAGCCCGGGCAAGGTGTACGGCATCAACAAGGGCGGCACGGCGTTTGACGACGCTTCTGCCTTGTCCACAGTCATGCCGTTCCGCACATATATGTCGGCAACAGCGTCTAACGCTATGCCAAGTCCAGCCTACAGCCAACTGATAAACATATCGGAACTGAAGGGTGGAGCCATCAGTCCGGACACCATGGACGATGAAGACAACGCTCAGAACGACGGCATCATCGTACGTTCCATCGGCGCACAGCGTGTACGTGTGGAGAGTACGGTAAGCACAAGGCTGTACGTGGTTACGGCGGTGGGACAACTCTACCGCATACTTGACGTACAGCCGGGCATCGCTACGTACAGCGGCTTCCAGCCCGGACTCTACATCTTCGGCAAAACAAAGCTTATAGTAAAATAAACATCTCATACACATTATATATATTATGGTAAAGACGGTCTTATCTTATAATAATACATTGCGTGCCTTAACGCTGCTGCTGCTCTCTGTCTGTGCCTTGCATGGGGCATGGGCGGAGGACAAACTGACGCAAGACCCACTCGGCACCGTAGTGTTCCACATACCGGAGGGCATGGTGAACGGGGCTTCGGCAGCCACAAACGGCTCTTACAGCATCACGCCTTCGAAGCAGAGCGGCGTGCGCTCCTTTGTCATACCCACCAACTACACGTTCTTCAGAAACATGGACAAGGACGGATATGCCTCCACACTGCAATACTGGGTGGAGGAGAAGGGCGACACCACCGTGCATTACGTGCCAGGACACAGCTACACGTTTGCTTCAGAAGGTCAGGTATTGACGCTTGTTCCTGTCTTCAAGGACAATCCTGCCTCTGCGATTAACCGCACAAAGGTTACTATTATACGCTTCGACTTTACGCGCAAGCTGCACGATTATGATGACCCATCCACCAACCAGAGCCGCAAGGTATGCGCCACGCCCGTCAACATAGGCAGCGGCGAGAAGCCATTTTGGACCACAAAGGCATACGTTAATGTAATTGAGAATGGTGAGGACAAGTCGCACGAGCGCGATGTGGCTCTTTGGTGCGACACAGGCAAGAAGGGATATATACGCAACACGGCTCTCGAAGAATGGTGTGCCTTTGGTCCAGGCACGACGTTATGGGTGCCGAGTGGTGTGGGAACAACCATATCTATGCTCACCTACTCGAAGATTTCGTCCACCACATTCGACGGCGTTGTGCCCAAGCTGGACGAGGAACAAACCCAAAAGGAACGCGAGAAAGCCGGACACAACAAGGTATACGTATACACCTACACCACCAACAACCCCGACCTGCGCGTACCTATCGTCATCGGCGAGGACGACTATTCGTACTATCATTGGATAGAGGTACGCACAATGTCTGCCAATATGGTGGAGCTGCACGCCGAGATTGACAACCCCGAGCACGGAGTAGTAACCAATGCAGAGTCGGCTTCGGGCAAGTTTGAGGTTAAGAAGCTTGAGGATGGAGGCTATGCCTTCAGGAAAGGCGACCACGTCCGCCTCACCATTAACAGACGATTCGGCTACGAACTCGACCGCATTGTTGACCTTGACCGTACCGACAATGACGGCAATAAGCTAACCATTGTGAAGAAGAACAACGACGGAACGTGGGAATACGACCAGACGGTGTTTACGCTGAAGGAGACTGCGTCTACTGAAGAGGAATTGGCAGACAGCCTTTACACACGTTATGAGCTGGAGTTTAACATCACCGACCACCTCAACTTTATGGTTTACTTCAAGGAGAAATCCACTTACTACATCACATACAACGGCGGAAAGAAAGCCATAGGTACTCCCCCCATAGCTGAGCTTGTGGAGGAAGGCGACGCCTTTGTCATCCCCACCAACCGCACGCTATTCTATAAAGGCAACACGCTGGACCATTGGGAGGACGAGGTAGGCAACATTTATAACATCGACAGTACATACATAGCCACAGCGAGCGACCTGCGCCTGCAGCCTGTGTTCAAGCCTAACAAGTTTAACCGCCTGGACGTGACGCAGGAGGTTACCGCCACATGGGACTTTGCCACCAAAGACGGAGCGCCTACCATAGACCTCGAAAAAGCGAAGGGCATCCTCGTAACACAGCTTAAGTGGAACAACCAAGCCATCGACATCAAGATTGACCTTGACGCCACAAAGGGACGATTCACCAATATGAACGAGAAATACCCTAAGCGCATGCAGATTACGGCTGGTGCCGTAATCGTGTTCCCTGCCACAGCGGGTTGCTTGGCAAAGCTAACACTTACGGAGAACATAAAGAAGGGCGACAAGACGGTGAAGATTGAGGGCAAGTCGTTGTCGCTTGTGAACAATATGGAGCCTCAGACGGTATGCCAAGCCGATACCGCCTATCTGAAAGTGGAGTTTGTTAGCGGTTCAAACTTCCGCAATTTCAGCGTTACATTCAAGCCGCAGACGGTAAAGAAGCCCACCATTGCCACCCTCTCCTGCGACGGCAAGACGCTAAGCGCGGAGCAAATCAAGGAGCAGATGGCAAACAACGAATATATAACCTTTGACGCCTCGCCTTGGAAAAACGCCGACGAGGAGATGCCGGAGGTTACGGGTACAGCCACCAGCGACGGCTTTGTAACTGCCACCAAGGCAGACATCAGTACGCAAGAATGTAACGTAACGGTGATTACGCACAGCGGCATTACCGTAGAATCGTATCCAGTAAAGTTCGAGTTGACAACACCAGACACGCCGCCCGTGTTTACTGGAGTAACGGTAGGAGGAAAGTTATACACAGGTACGTCCAACGAGATATACGACGTACCGCGAAGTGGTGTCATCAAGGTTGGGTTCAGCCGAACCATGCGGCAAACCATGCTGAACGTGAACGGCACGTTGTATCTGTCAGAATCGGGTAAGGAACAGGTGTTTAGGTATTGGAATATAGCAGCAGGAGATGTCGTGAAGATTGTGGTTCCGGCGGGTAAACTAAAGGACATATATGGTGCTGCTTACGAGCAGAAGCTTTCGCTCACCCTGCATATTACGGAGGAGAAGGAGAAGTATCATCGCCATACGTTTAACTTCGTGGTGGGACGTGACGGCGACATCAATGAAGCCATCAACGCTGCCAACGCACACGACTATACCGACAGCCACCGCTTCTACATCTTCGTACCCGACGGCACGCATCATCTTACGGGTAACGCCGACTCGGACATAGCCGGCGTGGGCGTCATCAATAACGGCGTAACCAGGATTAACGCCTCTAATGTGTCGCTGATAGGGCAGAGCAAGGATGGCACTATTATCTACAACGAGCCTAAGTACGGCGGTAGTGCCTACACCTCAACCATAGCCTTGGACGCAGGCGTCAACGACTTCTATGCCGAGGACATAACCATGGACAACCGCTTCGACTACCTGAAGGCTAAGGACGAGAAGCTCAACACGCAAGCCATTGCCTTCCGCGACCGTGGAGACAGAACGGTGCTTAAGAACGTGGCGCTACGAAGCTATGAGTATACATACAACTCAAACAACCCTTCGGCAAGCTCTCGTGGCTACTTCGAGAACTGCGACATCACGGGAGCGGTGGATATGGTCATAGGCGATGGCAATGTATGGTTCGAGGGATGCAACCTTATACTGCGCGACCGTGCCGCTAACAACATCGCTGCGCCTACCACACAGGCCATGCAGGAATGGGGCTACGTATTTAACTACTGCACTATCAAGCCTGAAGCAGACCAACTGACGTTGCTTAAGAACAAGAACTGGACACTGGGACGACCGGGCAACTACTCGCCGGCTTGCACCTTCCTCAATACGAGGATGCTTATAGAGCCGCGCCCATACGGATGGACGAAGAAGAAGACGGACCTTATGCTGCGCTTCCACGAGCATAACAGCATGAACGCGGCTGGCAACAAGCTGTCGCTCAACGCCCGCACCATAGCTCTATGCGTGCCTGCCACTGGCTCTGACGAGTGTGTACTTAGCGACATAGAGGCTGCTTCGTACAATGTGCGCAACGTTCTCGGTGGCGACGACGGCTTCGAGCCTAACGAACTGTGCTGCCAGATAGATGCGGCATCGGCTGCCAATGAGGACAAGGATGCCAACAGCACGACGTGGAACGACAACATCTCCATTGAGGACGATCTCCTTACATGGGACGATGAGAAGATGGCGATGTGCTACTTTGTCTTTAAGCTGGACGATGGCACGGGCAAGTGGACTTACGTGGACAACATCACAACAACATCATACGACCTCTCGAAGCATGAGACGGGTTATTACTGTGTGCGTGCTGCCAACATGCGCGGTGGCTTGGGAGCTGCAACAAAGAGCGTATGGTATAAGAAACTCGATCCCTACGTGCTCACCATCAGTCAGACTGGCGACGAGATGGTGGACGGCAAGCCATACGGATGGAGCACCATCTGCCTGCCTTTCAATGCCCGTGTGCCTGAGGAGGTTACGGTATATGCTGCCACTGCACACAACAGTCAGAGTGCCGACGACAAGGTGAGCGACTACCTCATGACGCTCACACCTGTAGCAGTGACTGACAGCCTTAAGGGTTATGTGGTGTATGGTCCTGCCGGCGAACATAGCTTCTCCCCCACTTCGCTTACCTCCGGCAAGCCTACCATACTTGATGGCAACGCCACGGATGCTCCCCTGTCCGCCCTCAACATCCATTGCTACGTTCTCGCCGACAAGAACTGGGGCATAGGCTTCTATAGGTTCACTGGCTCTTACCTCGCCGCCAACCGTGCATGGCTCCCCTATAGCGTGGTGACAGACAATATGAACGAGTCGCTCTCTACCAATGCCCGTGCCATCCGCTTCGAGATAGCCCCCACCTCTGGCATCTCTTCCGTACACTACAACACCCCACTGCCCGACGGCATATACACCATCGACGGCAAGCGGGTAGACAGCATGACGCAACAGAGGGTGTATGTGGTAAAGAAGAACGGGAAAAGCAGTAAGATAATTAGGAATTAGAAGTTAGAAATAAGAAACTATTCTCGACTTCGCCTGCGATTTTTAGTTATTCAATTTAGAGTTTAAAATAAAAGGCTTTACATTAGGTATAACGAGAATATGCTCTCACAGACCCAATGTAAAGCCTTTTATTTTGCCGCTTGTCCATTTGTCATGGCTTTTTGGCATTTAAATATTGACCTACCAATAAATCTCCCTAAGTGGAATCATTACAAAGTCACGCTCTTCCATCAGCGGATGCGGCAGTGTAAGCTCTTTGGTACTGATGTGCAAATCGTCATACATCAGTATGTCAATGTCTATAGGTCGGTCGTGATAATGACCGTCTACCGACTTAACCATCCTTCCAAGCCCACGTTCGATGCTCTGTGTTGCGGCAAGCAGCTGTTGTGGCGACAATGTGGTGAGCACCCTTACACACATATTAAGAAACTTATTGGCCGACTGAAATCCCCATGGTTCCGTTTCAAGCATTGACGATTGGCGGTCAACAATGCCTACCTCATTGCCAAGCATATCAATGGCTTTAAGCATTGTGGCGTACCGGTCGCCAAGGTTGGAACCGAGAGAGAGGTAAGCTATGTGTTGATAATCGCTTGACATTAGTCGTTTAAAATAAGTAGAGCGTCGCCGTAGCAACCGAACATGTATCCATGCTTAACAGCAAGGTTGTATGCTTCCATCACGAGATCGTAGCCACCAAAGGCACAGGTCTCCATAAGCAATGTGGACTGCGAATGATAGAAGTTGGATATCATCGAGTCGGCAAGACCAAAGTCGTAAGGCGGGAAGATGAACTTGTTGGTCCATCCCTCATACTCCTTAAGCATACCATCTGTGCCAACAGCAGTCTCTGTAGCCTTAACTACGCTTGTACCAACTGCGCATACACGATGTCCTTCCTGCTTAGTCTTGTTTACAAGAGCGCAAGCCTCGGCTCTAATGTACATCTGCTCTGAGTCCATCTTATGCTTGGTAAGGTCTTCCACCTCAATGTCGTGGAAGTTGCCCAATCCGCAATGCAGCGTGATATAAGCAAAGTTGATGCCTCTAATCTCCATACGCTTCATCAACTCACGTGAGAAGTGCAAGCCTGTAGCAGGAGCTGTAACAGCACCCTCATTCTTGGCAAAAATGCACTGGAAGTCATCAAAGTCATCCTCTGTAGCGTGATGTTCCTCACGTCGGTCAATGATATACCTAGGCAGAGGAGCCTCGCCAAGCGAATAGAGTTCGCGCTTAAACTCATCGTGCGGACAGTCGTAAAGAAAACGCAATGTACGTCCACGGCTTGTAGTATTGTCTATAACCTCGGCCACCATAGTACCGCTCTCGTCAAAGAACAACTTGTTGCCTATACGTATCTTACGTGCTGGCTCAACAAGCACATCCCAAAGGCGCATCTCCTCATTAAGCTCACGCAGAAGGAACACCTCAATCTTGGCATCGGTCTTCTCCTTTGTGCCATAAAGACGAGCCGGGAACACCTTGGTATCATTGAAGATGAACGTATCGTGCTCGTCAAAGTAGTCGAGTACATTGCGGAAGTCGAGGTATTCACCCTCAATAGGCTTTCCATCGGCGTCCTTCTTAAACATGTCGATAGTTTGAGATTTCTTATGCAAAACCATTAGTCGGCACTCGTCACGACGTGTTATGCGGAAGGTTTCCTTCTCGCCTTTGTCGTTTTCGAACTCACGATAGATGCTGTGAGGATATAGTGCAATCTGATTTTCGGGTAATTTAAATTTAAACTGTGATAACTTCATAGTCCTTTTTTATTTATTCATCTTCTGTAGTTTCTATTGTCTGCTGTGCCAACCAGTCCTCAAATTGCTTCAGTTCGATGCAATTCTCTACGCGATATTCGCCTGATCGAGTTCGGCACAAAGCTGTGAGATAGGCACCAGAGTTTAAAGCTCTGCCTATGTCGCGCGCCAACGCTCGTATATAGGTACCCTTTCCGCAAGCCACACGTATAGACATCTGCATTGTCTCGGCATTGAAGTCGAGCAACTCTATCTCGTCAATACGTATCTGCTTGGCTTTAAGCTCCACGTCCTTTCCATTGCGTCGCAATTCGTAAGCACGCTGTCCGCTTACCTTGCAAGCACTAAATGTAGGTGGCACCTGCTCGATGTCGCCCTCAAACTGGCGCAACACCTCTTCTATACGTTCGCGTGTTATGCCATCAGTAGGATAGGTCTCGTTTACAGGATGCTCCATATCATAACTCGGTGTTGTTGCACCAAGCTGCAATGTGGCTGTATATTCCTTGCCGTGCTGCTGAAATTCCTCAATGCGCTTTGTAAACTTGCCTGTACATAGCACAAGCACACCAGTTGCAAGAGGATCGAGTGTTCCGGCATGGCCAACCTTAAGTTTTTTCACCCCAAGACGCATACACAGACGCTTGCGCACATATGCCAAAGCGCTGAAACTCGTCATGTCAAGAGGCTTGTTTATGGCGATAACTTCGCCTTTGGTGAAATTCATATTGTCTTTGTTCTATTTTTTAGAGCATTGAACATACTATTGTTACAGCACCAGCTATGGCACAGTAGATGCCAAAGTAGATAAGCTTACCCTTCTTTACGATGTTGATCATCCACTTGCAAGCAAGACAACCGCTGAAGAATGCGGCAAGGAAACCTACAACAAGTGGCAATACGCTTATGTCGCCAAAGGCCTCTTCGCCCTTAACAGCCTTAAGCACGTCGAGCAAAGCCTCGCCTAAGATTGGCGGTATAACCATAAGGAATGAGAACTGTGCCAACTTCTCCTTCTTGTTGCCAAGCAACAATCCTGTTGCAATGGTAGAACCTGAGCGCGACAAACCAGGAAGTACGGCACACGCCTGTGCAAGACCTATTATAAAGGCATCCTTCATCGAAATGTTATCACGCTGACGTGGCTTAGCATAATAAGAGAAAGTGAGCAGAACCGCAGTCAAAAGCAAGCAACAACCCACAATAAGCAAGCCTGAGCCGAAGATATCCTCTACTTTGTCCTTGAAGAACACACCTACAATACCGATAGGTATCATAGACACCACGATATTGAGAAAATACTTTGTCTCGTCGTTCATCTTGAACTTGAAAAGTCCCTTCAATATCCAGTCTATCTCCTTCCAAAGCACAACAAAGGTACTCATAACTGTTGCCACGTGTACCAATACGGTGAAGGCAAGATTCTCTTCGCCATCAATGCCGAAAAGATAAGAGCCTATGGCAAGATGTCCACTACTGCTTACGGGCAAATATTCGGTAAGTCCCTGTACGATGCCAAGGACTAAAGCTTGTAACCAATCCATTCTTTATTATAGTTTTATTATTATATGCATCTTTTTTATCGTCTTACTCCTCGCCCTTGTCTGCAGGCTTTCGAATAATAGCATATATTATTGAGATGAAACCGATGAAGCAAACCACCGGAGCAACCTTGATACGGCGCACACTGAAGATGTCGTTATCAAACACCGACTCGTCGCTGCCTGCTCCACTCATAAGAATGAAACCAAGAATAACAACCAACATTCCTACCGCTAACAGTATGAAGTTAGTCTTGTCGAAAGCATAATTTCTTTTATCCACGATTCTA
>ERZ1031467.40-NODE-40-length-29916-cov-13.894880_pt1 | contig 29916 bp, 20 predicted proteins | sample MGYA00517105_ERZ1031467 | MGnify/ENA primary metagenome ERZ1031467 (study PRJEB33719, sample SAMN04261155) | wastewater metagenome | biome: rural village; feature: human; material: feces | host: Homo sapiens | place: El Salvador | collected 2013-01-07 ...
TGGTGCACCTTAGGGGGTGCAGCTGTCTCAGCTGCACCAACAGAGCTGTTGGTGCTATTCTTTGGTTGGTTGGCGCACTTCTTGGTTGGTTGGTGCACTTTTTGGTTGGTTGGTGCACTTGAGACAAGTGCACCCCCTTATGTGCACCCCCTTGTGTGCACCCCTTGTGATGCAAATGTACTGCTTTTTTGTGATGTAGCCAAACCATTAGACTATAAACCTCACTTCCTTCATCCAATACGTGCGTTCCAGTCCTTGCGTGTCGGTGAGATGCAGGCGTCCGTTGGGCGCCACGCGGCTGATGCGTGCCTCGAAGCGCTCGCCCGTGGCGCAGTCTTCGTAGGCGTGCATGCCCTCGCGACGGAACAGAGCGGCGTTGTATTCGGCGCAGATGCCGTCACGGTCGCCCTCCACAGCGCGCCGGTAGTAGAGCTCGAAGCTGCGGAGCACGGCGTCGAGCATTTCCTCGAGCGGCGTCTCCCTACCTATTATATTATATAGCGACACGGGATTGGGCGCATTGCTGCGAAACTCGCGCTGGTTCACGTTCAGTCCGATGCCGTACACGCAGCGGTCTATGCGTTTTCCCTTCACGGTGGTTTCGATGAGCGTTCCGCTTATCTTGCGGTCGCGCCAGTAGATGTCGTTGGGCCACTTCAGCGTGATGTGGTCGGTGTAGCGGTCGAGCGCAGCCTTCAGCGTCAGTGCCCCAGCCATCGACAGCACGTATTGGTCGGCTATGGCTATGTTTTGCGGACAGGTGAGTATGGAGAACAGCAGGTTCTTGCCGCGCTCGCTCTCCCACGAGTTGCCGGCTTGTCCGCGTCCTGCCGTCTGATATTCCGCCACCGCCACAACCATCTCGCCGTTCGGCGGGGCAGGGTGGGCGAGAAGCACGTCGTTCGTAGACGCCGTCTCAGTGAGTTTCAGTATTTTCATTTTAGAGTTTTGAATTTTGAATTTTGAGTTGTGAGTTGTGCGCTGCGCGCATTTTGAGTTGTAGAGTTTTGAGTTATAAATTCAAAATTGAATAAATCAACATCGGCGGAGCCGACAATTCAAAATTCAAAATTCAAAATTCACAATTCAAAACGCCATGCACGGGTTAAACGCATCGACGATGTGCTCCACCTGCGCCGTCTCTTTCGTTCCGCCGATGACCGAAACGACGTCGAAGCGCAGTTCGTCGAGCACGTTCAGCATCTTCACGTACGTGTTAGCCGCCATGCCGATGTTGCGAATCTTCCTTCGGTCTACAGCCTCCTCGGGCTTCGTAATGACATCCGTAGCTCGCGTCTTCACCTCCACGAACACGATAGTGCGCAAGTCGGGCGACCGCGCGATGATGTCGATGTCGCGGTGTCCGTCGCGCCAGTCGCGCTCTATAATCTCGTAGCCCTTCTCGCGCAGATAGTCGGCAGCCAGGTCTTCGCCCCATTTGCCCGTGTTGTTATGCTTTGCCATGCTGTTCGTTTCTTGGTGTCGTACAAAGGTAGTTTAAAAATATGATTAAGCCGGTAAAATGAATATTTATTTTATTGTGCAGCAATAACAAAATGTTTGAATAGCCATTTACCGGCGCGGCATCTGTTGTAGGCAACGCAAAGAGTCGGCCAGAATTCTGACCGACTCTTTGCGTTTGTTGTATATATTCTTTTATCTTACAATCTGCTTGACTGTCTTTCCGTTCTGCTTCTTGATGTATACGCCCTTCGCGCCAGCGTTAGTAATGCGTCTGCCCGAGAGGTCGTACATCTTGCCGTCCGTAAGTTTGTCTGCGTTGATAGCTTCGATGGCGTTCGTGCTGTCCGTCGTCGTTACGACCACCTCTGCCGACGGCTTTGTCTTCTCGCCGTTGCGCACAGCCTGAACCGTCAGACTATACTCGGTGAGGGTGTTGAGGTCGGAGAACGTGAAGGTAGTGGCGTTCTGCACATCCTTCATGTTGTAGCGGTCGAGCGGGTGGTTCTTTATGCCCTTGCCGCTCACGCTCACGTCGTCGATAAGCACGTTCGACGTTGCGCTGCGCTTGAAGCAAATCTTCACCTGCGTTGTCGGCTCGAACTCTACCATAGCCGTTTCCTTCTTCTCCGTAGAAGCGTCGATGGTCTTCACCGTCGTCCACTCGTCGTCGCTCATGGTCTGCACCTCGATAACCGAACCTTCCTTCGGCACAGCTACGTAGTACCAGAAGCTGAGCTTGCTTGCCTTCGCCTCGCCGTTGTTGGCGATGAGGTAGCTGTTGTTAGCGGAGAGACGCAACGCCGGAGCAGTCTCGCCGTAGTAGCCCTCGCTGCTGATGAAGTTGCTGCTGTTGGTAGACCATCCTTCGGGCATGCCGTCCTTCTTGTCGGCGAAATCGTATGATGTGGTCTGCTCGTCGCCGTCGAAAGCGCGCGTAGAGAGTGTCACGAGATATTGCTGCGCGTCGTCGATTGCGTCCCATGAGGCGCTAAGCGTAGAGCCGCTGATGTCTGTCACCTTCACGTTCTTCACCTGCTTCTCCGTGAACGGCATCTGCGTGGTGCTTACCGTTTTTGTCTGTGGCTCAGAGTAGAACGATGCGGCGCAGCTGCTGAGGCTCACCTGATAGGTGGCGTCCTCGTCGAGACCCGTCACGAGCACTTCTTCGCCCTCAACAGCCATCTCCGTGTAGTCGCCCACTGCGCTCAGCGAGTTGTCGGCTTCCACCTTCTTTATGTCGAGGATGTGCTTCTCGGCGTTAGCCTGCTTCTGCCACGAAAGACGGAAGCGGTCGTAGCTCACGTCGCTCACGGTGAAGTCGGGCTTGGTGAGTCCGGCGTCCGATCCTGCCACGATGAACGAAACGACGCCGTCTGTCTCGGTGATGTTCTCGATAGTGAGCAGTTCGGTCTTGTCCCATGCCTTGAACTTGTGCGACGTCACGTTGTTCGCTCCGGGGAAGGGCACGCCCGTCTGATAGTACTGGTAGCCCGAGAGCTTGCCGTTAGCCTCGATGATGTCCACGTGCTGGTGGGCAGCGTTGTTGTTCACCTCGTTCTTCTGCCACACTTCGGGCACATCGTCGATGTGCCAGATGAGCATTCCCTGACCAGGCAGGTAGGCATCCCAACCGGTTTTCTGCCTGTTCTCGAGCAGGAAGTATTCGTTGTCCTTTCCAGGCACGCTCACTCTGTACGCCTTGTTCGAACTGCCGAGATTAGGCAGACTGTTCACGCCGCCGCTGCGGTGAGTAATCTCCTCGGGCTCGATCCAGCCCATCTCGTATCGCTCGAAAGCCGAGTAGAGCGGGGGCGTGTTAGAGTTGTTGCTGTACGAACCGCTCGCCATCGTGTCCCAATCGCCCGGCGCGTAGTTGGCACTTGCGTCGCGCGTGTCGTAGTGGTCGGCGAAACCCAGACAGTGGCCGAACTCGTGCACGAAGGTGCCGATGCCGGTCGTGAGGTTGCCCTCACGTGTGCCGTCCACCTCGTTGCTGCACGTGTAGCTGCCGATGCCCACGCCGTCGTTGGTGGTGAGATTGATATTCCACTTGCGCAAGTCGAACGCATGGGGCCATATCGTCTGCGTTTCATCCGAGTCGGCAGCGCCGTTGCCCGCATAATAGATGTACACGTTGTCGACAAATCCGTCGCCGTCGTGGTCGTACTTGGAGAAGTCGACTACATCGTCGAGACCTTCGATGGCTGCCTTCACGAACGTGCCCATGTTGATTGTGGTGTTGTACGTGCCTTGTCCGGCGTCGTGCTGGTTATAGTTGATCTGCACCGGTCCGTAGACGTCGAAAGTAGGACTGAACATGCCGTTGCTGCTCGCGATGAAGAAGTCGCGCGCGCTGCCGTTGGCGCCGTTCTCTGCCGTGAAGCCCTCCTGGTTCATGGCGTTGGTGTAGTACTGCTGCGGGTTGTCCATCGTAGAGAACTTCTTGTCCTTGAACTCCATGAGGATAACTATCGAGTGCTGTTCGCCCGTATGCGGGAAGTTGTTCGTCAGCGTCTTCTTCGGCTTCGTGTTGCGCTTGTATGTGTCGGTTTGCTGCATCAGCACATTCGCGTTCATGCTCTTCGCCTTTGCAGCAGACAGCGTTGCCGACTTGTCGTAGCTCACAAGGAACTGCTTCGCCTGCGGCGTACGCATCGAAGCGTCGGTAGCCACGATGCCACTCGTGCGCAACGTGCTGCCCGAGAGCGTTGCATACTCGTAGTTGCCCGTCTGACGGTTGAGCATTATCGGGTAACCGTCGTCGGTTGTCATGAAGTTAACTCGCTCGTCGCCGTGCAGTCTCACCGATAGTACGGTGCCGTCGGCTTGCTTCACCTTTATGATACCAGGATAAGCAGGCACAGCCATCGCGCTCTCTGCCGAACAGAGTAGCACGGTGGCTGTGACAATTATATTACGTAAGTTCAAAATCTGTAGATTTTAGGGTTTTTACTTAACGATAACCTTTGCTGTAGCCTTCTTGCCGTCCTTGAAGTTGGCAACCACTACGAATACGCCCTTGCCAAGTTCGCTTGTCTTGAGCAATTCGCCGTTAGCTCTTGCTACGTTGCGTCCGTCGAGAGCGAAAGCAGCCATAGAGAGTGCGCCTTCAGCCTTTACAACACCGTTGCCAGGCACGATAGCCAGAGCGTTGTTGTCTGCGACAGTCTCGTTGATGCCGTTCAGAACAGCTACAGTCACCTCGCAAGCTACGGTTACGTTGTCGAGAGTTACGTTGATAGTAGCCTTGCCTTCCTTCTTAGCCTTCAGAGCGATGCTGACGCTCTCCTCGTCGGTGTCGGTAGAAGTAATCTCTACGACCTCGTTGTTTGTCGACTCAACGTCTGCGTTCAGAGCGCTTGCGCCGTAAGAGTTAGCAACAAGTTCGCACTCATCGTTAGGCTTCAGAGTAAGCTGTGTGCTTGAGAGCGTGAATGCCTTGAGAGAGTTCTCGAAGTAGAGCACCGGCAGAGCGCTTGTCTCCTTCCAAGGAGCCTGGTCAGTTGTGCCGTAAGCATATCCGAGTGCCTCAAGAGCAGCCTTGTTGAGTTCAGCTTCGGTAGCGGTCTTGCCCTCTACGGTAGCAGCGTCGTCAGATTCTACGGCTACGCCGTTCACCTTCATGCCCTTAACGGCGAAGTTGTTAGCAAGACGAAGCTCCTTGTCGGTGCAATCTTCCTCGTTCTCGATGGTGCGACCCACGATGCGGTGGATAGTAGCGTCGCTTTCAGCGCCCTCAGCGAGAGCGATCTCACCCTTTGCTACGTTGTTTGTAACGAGAGGTGTAGCTTTGCCAGTCCAGTCTGGAGCGAGAGAACCGACGATGCCACCTGCAGAAAGTCCGTCCCACATAGCTTCCTTCACGGTGATGGTGCCGTCGAACATACACTTGTCTACGTTAGACGAGTTGTTGCTGCCGAGGATACCGCCTACGGTGTTGTCGGCTGCGAGAGTAGTGCCGCTCACGTGAGCGTCCTTAACGGTAGACTGCATTGCTGCGCCAACGATGCCGCCTACAGTCTGCTGAGCATTGATGTTCACGTTGTTGGCAGCAGCTGCTGCGATAACGGTAGAAGTGCGGATATCGCCAGCGATTGCGCCTACGCTGTTTGCCTGCGGAGCGTCAATCTCTGAGTTGTTGAGCGATACAGACGAGAGGCTTGTCTCGAGAGATGCCTGACCAACGATGCCACCAATCATACCACCTGCTTCGCCTTCGATGTCGGCGTCAAAAACATGCACGTTCTTGATTGTGTCGCCTACAGCGCTTGCTGCGAGAACGCCCACTGTGCTGTTGTTGTTGGTGAGCTCGATTTCGGGATTTGTGAGCACGAGGTTGCTGATAGAAGCCTTCTCTGCGAGGTCGCCGAAGAGACCTACGCTTGCCTTAGAGCTGTTGATGTAGAGGTTGTCGATAGCATGGCCAGCGCCGTCGAAGTTGCCTGCGAATGCGTCGATTGGTGTCCATGTGTCGTTAACAATATTGAAGTTGGTGAGGTTGATGTCGTTCACCATCTTGTAGAAAGCCTTCGGATCGTCCTTCATAGCGACGAGGTCGCCCGCAGTAGCTACGAGGTACGGGTTCTGCTTAGTGCCGTCGCCGCCGTTGTGATACTTCTCGAACGGGAGCTGGAAGAACTCAAGATAATACTTGTTGCTGGTCTCGTCGTTGTACTGTACGTAGAACTCCTTGTGTGTAGCAGTAGCGTTGTAGCAACCTGCAGTTGTAGCCACGCCCTTGTCCGAGCTTGCGAAGGTGCGGATAGTGTTTCCGTCCTCGTCAGCGATAACGAATACGTTGCCGAGCTTGCCAGTCTCCTCGTTTCTAACCTTTGCCTGGTAGCAGAATTCGAGCTTGTCGTTGGTGTCGAACAAGTACGGGTCGAGATAGTTGTCAGAGAGAGACATGCCGAAGTTCTCTGCCTGCGGTCCGAGGTTGAATGTGGTGTAGTGGTCTACTGTGAGATCCTTATTGATCCATGCCACGCGTGCGATGACATTGCCCTTGCCGTCGTCGCCGCCGTGACTGAGCTTCATGAGATACTTGTAGTTGCCTGCGCTTCCGTAGCGGTTCATGACGGTGCTGATGAGGTTGCCCTCAATCTCTGCCGGCATAACCATAGCCTCTTCGCACGACGGGAGGTTGACGATGCGCAGCTGCTGTGACGATTCGTCGGCTGTATACTGCATGAAAGCCATCTGGTCTTCAGCGCCCTTTATCGAGTTGAGGTCGAACCAAGCATTGTATACGCCGTCGCAGATATCTCCAATCTTGTTGCCTTCATGGTCGTATGCCACGAAACGGTAGCGATAGTCGTCGTGAGCTGTCATATAGTCGAAGAACGTAACGACGTAAGCCAGCTTGTCGTCCTTCTTGAAATAGTCTTTGGTGAGCGTCTTCGAGCCGAAGTTGCCGATGAGCGCCATAGCGAACTGTGTGTCCTCCTTCTGCTCAACGGGCACAGCGAGAGAGTCGACGCGTGAGAAACGCTCGTCGTAAGTCTTGATGACGAGTTTGTTGTCCGGAGTAGGTATCGGGTCGTAAGTCTCCTCGTCGTAGCCTTTGAGCCACGGCTTCTCGTAGTGCGACACCATATAATAAGGAGTGCCGTCTACGTTGAACACCTGCACCGGTGCGCCGTCGTTGCCGTAGTAGGTATAGTCCTCGTCCACTACGAACTGATGCTCTACAGCCGGTCCTGCGCCCCAAGAAGCGGGTTTGTAAACGTCGATATAGTCGTTTGTGGTGTAGTACGGGCTGCCGTCCTCGTAAGTCTTGCCGTCGATAGCCTCGTACTTGGCGTTGCTTATGATGAGGCGCTGATACTTGGTCCATGAGTTTTTCGGTATGTTAAGGAAGACGCCGGCGCCGTTGAACTCCTGCACGAGTGTGCCGTCCTCAATGCGGTAAGCCTTTGTGTAGTAAGAGCCCTGATAGTTGTTGTCGGCGTTGCCCACCTGGTGCAACTCAACGAGCACTTCCTGCGTCTTGTTGTCGAGGTCGAAGAATTTCTTAGTCACCGTTCCGTAAGGCTCCACGCGGTTAATGTCCATATCCTCGGGCACTTCCACATTCAACGTACCTGCCAGTTCGTGGTTCTGGTTGTAGACGTTGATGACTGCCTTGTTGATAGAAGCGTTGAAACCAGTGCCGCGATAGTCGTTGTCCTGGGTGTAGTACCACACGTTTCCGTCTTCGTCGTACAGGAACCCGTAAGTCTTAGCCTCCATCGTGCTCGACGGTGTAGAGGTCTTGGCTTTAGCGAGGCTCGCTGCAGGCGAGTCGAAGCCATGAAGCTTTACGAGCGGAGTCTCGAGCTTCTTGGTGCGATACTGTTCCGTCAACTTGGCGAGTTTGCCGTTAGTCGGGAAGTTGCTTCCTGCGGATGCCGAAGTGGCAACGAGTGCCATAAGGCTGTAAAGTAGTGACTTCTTCATGCGATTAATTAATTAATTGTTAGTAATCAGTTCGCAAACCATAGGAACGCACAATGCATACCCGGCGGAATACGAACCGGTTATATGTTAATGTTTCGTTTTTTTTGAATTCTCTTTTGTGTTTTCTATTTCTGTACTCTCTAATACAAATGTGTATCTTCTAATACAAAATATAAAAATTATTAGCGTTAACTCTCTCTTGCGTACCAGCTGTTTAACATCTGCGTTAATCGGCGGCGCCTTTGTGGTTTATCCTTTATTTTTATCTCTCTCTTGCTTTAATGTGTTTTAATCGTTTAAATTATTGTTTTTATAACTCTTTGTGTGTGTTTCTCTCTCTATTTTTGTCTAAATGGTGCTACAGACGTATTGTCTGCTTGCATCTTGCATATCGCAAAGTTAGAAATAATATTTTAAAACGCATAACATTTTGTGATATTTTTTTTAACTAAAAGTGAATTTATTGTTTTTTTTTTATGCTGTGCTTGTATGGTGTAGGCGCACAGCATTCTGTAGCGTCTGATTATTCGTGCAGAGCGACAAAAATAGACGAGCATGTTTTGTAGTTTCTCGCTTTCTCCGTAACTTTGTATCTATATATAATAATGTATGAATATGGACAAGACCGAACAACAGAATAAAGACGAGCAGTTTATGCGCCGCGCTCTTGTGGAGGCAGAGGCTGCGCGCGACGAGGGCGAGATACCCGTGGGCGCCGTCATCGTGGCGGGCGACCGCATCATTGCGCGAGCGCACAACCTCACGGAGACGCTCGGCGACGTTACGGCGCACGCCGAAATGCAGGCGATAACGTCGGCTGCCAACCAACTCGGTGGCAAGTATCTTGCCGATTGCACGCTCTACGTCACCGTTGAGCCGTGCATAATGTGCGCCGGAGCATTGGGTTGGGCGCAAGTGCGACGCGTGGTTTACGGTGCGAGCGACGAGAAACGCGGTTTCCGCATGTTCGCTCCGAAGGCGCTGCACCCGAAGTGCGAGGTGGTGAGCGGCGTTCTGGAGGAAGAATGTCGAACACTTATGACCGAGTTCTTCAAGGCGAAGCGTTGAAAGCCCTGCGCTTTCCGACGGACACCGAACGCCGTCCGTGCGGACACCGAACGCTGCCCATGCGGACACCGAACGCCGCCCGTGCGGACACCGAACGCCGCCGACCGTTGGAATTAAGGCAAAACGCAATAGGTATAGGGTTTAATAAATCTTCCTTTTAGGTTCTATAAATCATTCTTTAGAATTTTATACCCCGTTCTTTGGAATTGAATACCCCGTTATTTTACAAATAAAAAACCTTCTTTTAAAGATTATAATGAAAAAAACAGAAACAAAACACACTTGCTGCGGCGGAGGACAGAACTTCTGGCTGTGGATAGGAGCGCTCGTCGTGGGCTCGTGCCTCGGACTGCTCGGCGTGGAGTGGGTGAACACGGCGGCTAACTTCGTGGCTACCATCTTCACACGACTCTTTCAGTTTATAGCCGTGCCAACCATCGCACTCGCCGTCACCACAACGCTCGCCACCTTTGGCATGCAGCGCGAGACACGTCGCATCTTCCGCCATACCATCAGCTACACGCTGCTCACAACCGTGGCGGCAGCCGCCGTCGGAATGGTGCTTTACATCATCATCTCGCCCGATAATCTGCCCATCGATATGGTGCGCAACAGCACTTTGGGCGATGCCGTGCCTGCGGAAGTAGCCGACGGATCGTACCTGAAATACATGATTGACATCGTGCCCGACAACTTCCTGCGTCCGTTTATCGAGGGCAACGTGCTCTCCGTATTGCTCATCGCCGTTGCCGTCGGACTGGCGCTCGCCAAGATGCCCGAAGGCGATAACAAGCAGTTGCTCATGCGCGGACTATCTGCGTTGCAGGACGTCGTGTCGCGACTCATTCGCTGGCTCATCACCGTACTGCCCGTAGGCATCGTGGCGTTCGCCGCGCAACTCTCGGCTGAGGTGTCGGCTGGCACGGTCGTAGCCTCTATCGGCAAGTACGTAGCCGTGATACTTTGCGGCAATCTGCTGCAGTTCTTTGTTGTGCTGCCGCTGTTCCTCATGGCGCGCGGACTCAATCCCGTACACGTGATGCGCCGCATGATGCCGGCTGTGCTCATGGCTCTGTTCACCAAGAGTTCGGCTGCCACGCTTCCCGTCACGATACAGACGTCGGAGGAGCGCCTCGGCGTCGACAGCAAGGTGGCGCGCTTCGTACTACCTATCTGCACAACCATCAACATGAACGGCTGCGCGGCGTTCATCTTCGTGACGTCGCTCTTCGTGATGCAGAACGGCGGCATCGAACTCTCGCTGCCCGTGATGCTGCTCTGGCTTTTCATCTCGGTTGTGGCTGCCATCGGCAACGCCGGAGTGCCGATGGGTTGCTTCTTCCTCACGCTCTCGCTGATGTCGGGCGTGGGTGCGCCGGTGGCTATATTGGGTATTATCCTGCCCGTCTTCACCGTGCTCGATATGATTGAGACCGCAGAGAATGTGTGGTCGGACTCGTGTGTAGCGGCAATGGTGGATAGAGATATGAAGAAATAAAAAGCGGGGATTTCCGCTTACGCTGATAAACCAAAAAAGGAGTCAACAATCGTTGACTCCTTTTTTGGTTATTGTTTGTTGGGGCTAAGCCTTCCTAAGCATTTAAGCCTTTAAGCCTTTAAGCCTTCTTAGGCCTTTCTAAGCCTTCTTAGGCCTTTCTAAGCCTTCTTAAGCCTAAGCCTTTTTAAGCCTTTCTAAGCCTTCCTGCCTCCAGAACTAATCTTTACTTGTTCTCCTCGTCGATAGCCTTAATCTTCTGGCGAACCAGTTCGAGGTCGTCGCGCAGGTGCTGCACCTTGCGGTTCATCTCGTCGATGAGGCTGTTGCCCTTCTTAGAGCTTGCGTTGAGGAATCCGAGGTTGTTCTCATAAGTCTGAATCTCCTGCTTGAGCTGCTCGAAGCGGCGAGCCAAGCGTCCGCGCTCGTTGTCGAGAGCCTCTTCGCCACGCTTTGCCACGTTCTTGATGTTAGCCTTGAAGTCGTTCAGACGGCGGCGCTTTGTAGAGATGTTCAGCTCCTTGTAGATGCGGTCGAGCACTTCGTGATAAGCCTCGTAGAGCTTGTCCTTCTCCTTGTAGGGCACGTGTCCCACCTTGTTGTATTCTTCTGTGAGCGCCTGCACCTTCTCCTTGGTTGCATCAGCAGCATTCTCTGCGAGCGCCTTAAGCTGCTCGATGATGCCCTTCTTCTTCTCGAGGTTGGCGTGCTCCTCGTTGCGCTGTCCTGCGCCGGCTGCGTTGCGAGCCTCGAAGAACTTGTTGCATGCGCCGAGGAACTCCTGCCAGAGCTGGTCGCCGAGCTTCTTCGGCACCATGCCTACGGTCTTCCATTCCTTCTGCAGCGCGATGAGCTTGTCGCTTGTGGCCTTCCAGTCGGTGCTGTCGGCAAGCGCCTGCGCCTTCTCTACGAGCGCCTTCTTCTTCTCGATGTTCTCAGAGAATGTGACCTTGAGCGCCTTGAAGTATTCGGCCTTGCGTCCGAAGAAGTCGTCGCAGGCAGCGCGGAAGCGCTCGAATATCTTCACGTTCATCTTCTGCGGAGCGAAGCCGATAGTCTTCCACTCGTTCTGAATGTCGATAATCTCCTTAGAACGCTTTTCCCAGTCGGCAGCGCCCTTGTTTTCAGCCTTGCCGAGCTCCTCTACCTTCTCGCAGAGAGCGGTCTTGCGAGCCAGATTCTCCTCCTCCTTAGCGCGAAGGTCCTCGAAGTGCTGCTGGTGGCGCTTGTTGATTACGGTAGACGCAGCCTTGAAGCGTGCCCATACCTCCTCGCGCAGTTCCTTTGCGACCGGACCTATCTCGCGATACTGCTGGTGCAGCTCCTGCAACTGGTGGAACGCGCTGATGACGTCCTCCTCGTCGGCGAGCTTCTCTGCAGCCTCGCAGAGCTTGGTCTTCATCTCGAGGTTCTTCTTGAAGTCGTATTCGCGAGCCTCAGAGTTGAGCTTGAGCAGGTCGTAGAACTGCTCTACATATAACTGATAGTTGCGCCAAAGCTCGTTAGCCTTGTCAGCCGGCACGTTCTTGATGTCCTTCCACTGCTGCTGCAGCTCCTTGAACTCGTTATACGACTTGCCTGCCTCGTCGGGCGATGTAGCCATGGCCTTTATTTTCTCAATGATTTCGAGTTTCTTCTCCAGGTTGGCCTGCTTTTCGGCCTCCTGCTGCTGCATGATCTGCGCGCGTTTCTCGCGTATTACAGCCATTTGAGCCTTGAAAGTCTCCTCGTCCTGGTCGGGTACCACCTGATAGGTTTCAGGGTTTCCGCCGCCGTCGATGTATTCCTTCAGGCGTGCTTCACGCTCTGCGATGTGGAGTTTGTAGAATACCGTCTTCAAAAGGTCGATTTCGTCCTTGACAGGAGCCTCGTCGCTTGCGGCGATTTCCTTAAGGCGTTCAACGACTTCTTGTTTGGTTTTGTAGACTTTAGTGTTCTCTACTGGCTGAACGTCGGCAGCTGTCTGCTCTACGTTCTGCTCTTCTTGTGCACCTTGCAACAGGGCGTTTTCTTGAGAGTCCATCATTTAACTGTTTTAAGTTTATGATAAGGGTAATTCACACGAATGTGGCGCGGAGCCAACATCCTCACATTATTTATTATAGACTGCAAACTTAAATAAAATATTTTGAATAGCGACAAAAAACGCAATTTATTTTTGCATTTTGCTTTAAAGCAGTCGCTTATGGCGCAGTATAATCCATGAAAGTGCGGAGATAATAACCGATATGATTATCGCCACGATGAAGCCGAAGCGGTAGTTTTCGAGACCGTTTATGAGGTTCATGCCGAAGAACGAGGAGATGAGCGTCGGCAACATCATGATGATAGACACGGAGGTGAGCGTACGCATCACGGTGTTCATGTTGTTGTTGATGATAGACGAGTAGGTGTCCATCGTCGACTCGAGAATGTCCGAGTAGATATTGGTCGTTTCGCGAGCCTGCGACATCTCGATGTTTACGTCCTCGATGAGGTCGGCGTCCAACTCGTCCACTTGCAGCTTGAACTTCAGCTTCGCGAGCAAGGTTTCGTTGCCGCGGATAGAGGTGACGAAGTAGGTGAGCGAGTCCTGCAGACGCGAGAGAGCGATAAGCGATTCGTTGTTCACGTTATGGTCGAGATTGTGCTTCGCCTTCTCGATGAGCGTGTTTATCTGCTTCAGACGCTTCAGATACCACACGGCAGAAGAAAGGAAAAGGCGGAATGTCATGTCAACATAGTCGGTGAATCCCTCGCCGCGCTTCTGGTGATAAGACACGAAGTCGATCATCATGTTCGTCTCGTAGTAGCATACGGTGATGGTGACGTCACGCTTGTGAATGATGCCGAGCGGCACGGTGGTATACGGTGTGCGCGAGCGTATCTCCTTCACGTACGGAATACGGAGGATGATAAGCATCCAGCCATCATCGTACTCGTAACGCGCACGTTCGTCGGTATCGCTGATGTCGGAAAGGAAATAATCGGGTATGTTGAACTTGTCTTCCAGCAATTGCTGGTCTTCGTCTGTTGGACATGTAACTTGTATCCAGCAGTTCGGCTGCCACTCTTCAATTTGTTTGAGGGTAGAATTGGTGTTCCAGTATGTTCTCATAAAAGCTGTCTCCTTGGGTTAAACAATGCTTGGGAGACCGCATCGTGAGAGCGTCCTCCTGCATTACAAATTCGGGTTTTCCGCGTGATAGTCGTCCATATATTAGTTACACTTTGATTTAACGCCTGCAAAGTTAAGTATTTTTTGCCGAATAAGCCTTATTCGTTTTTGTGTTTTTTGTGCAAAAGGATGCAAAAAATAATAGCTCCTTTCGTTTTTTATTCGTACTTTTGTCAAACAGGTTAAGAAAATGTTTAAAAACCATTGCCGCATCCCGGTTGATACGGCGCTAAAACAAATAACGAACTATGAAGAAACTATTAATCATGTTGAGTCTGTTCTGCGCATGCACGATGCAGGCTCAGGAGCAGAAGCACTCTACATTCTATTATCAGCGTGCCACTCTCTTCGAAGTGTTGCCTACGAGCAAGAGCGACATCATCTTCCTTGGCAATAGTATCACCAACGGTGGCGAGTGGGCGGAGCTGTTGGGCAATCCGCACGCCAAGAACCGCGGCATCAGCGGCGATACCACCCAGGGCGTGCTCGACCGTCTGAGCACCATCACGAAGGGTAAGCCCTCGAAGATATTTCTGCTCATCGGTACCAACGACCTTTCGCGCGGCAAGAGCGTTGACGAGGTGGCGAGGAACGTGGAGAAGATCGTGGAGCGCGTGAAGCGTGAGTCGCCCGCGACGAAGCTCTACGTGCAGAGCGTGTTCCCGGTGAACCCTAAGTTCAACAAGTTCTTGGGTCACATGAACCGCCAGAAGGACATCGCTGCGCTCAACGCGAAGATAAAGGCGATAGCTGCGCGCCACGGCGTGAAGTATATTGACGTGTACAAGTCGCTCGTCATACCTTCTACCGATGTGATGAACCCTGAGTACACCAACGACGGACTGCACCTGCTCGGCAAGGGATACCTGAAGTGGGTTGAGGTGCTGAAGCCGTATCTCAAGTAGACTCCTATATATAGATAGTATGAAACATAAAAAGTTATTCGTCACCCTTGGCGCCACCTTTGCGCTCTTCCTTGCCATAATCACGGCAGCCTCGTTCTACCTCGTCGACTACGCCCTTGTGAGTGTTCAGCGCGACCGCGACTCGGATATGTCGAAGATAGAGAAGCGCTTCCCTGAGGTGAAGCCGTGGCTCGACAGTCTGCAAGCCGCCGGCGCCCTGCGCGACACGTTCGTCGTGATGCCGCAGACCGGCAAGCGCGCCCACGCCCTCTACGTGCGTTCGCCGCGTGCCGAGGGACGCACCGCTGTGCTCGTGCATGGCTACGGCGACAAAGCTACAAGCATGCTGCCAATAGCGCGCATCTACAACCGCGAGATGAACGCCAACGTGCTGCTGCCCGACCTCTATGCGCATGGGCAGAGTGACGGCGAGGCGATACAGATGGGATGGAAAGACCGTCTCGACGTGCTCCACTGGATAAGCCTTGCGCCAGAGATGTTCGGCACGACTGCCGACTCGCTGCGCCTTGTGGTTCACGGCATATCGATGGGCGCTGCCACGACGATGTGCGTCAGCGGTGAGCAGACGCCTCGGTACGTGAAGTGCTTCGTGGAGGACTGTGGCTATACGAGTGTGTGGGACGAGTTCTCGAACGAGATTTCGGCGCGCTTCTCGCTGCCCGACTTTCCGTTGATGTACACGGCGTCGTGGGTCGTAAAGGCGAAGTACGGCTGGGGCTTCAACGAGGCGTCGCCGCTGAAGCAGGTGGCGAAGTGCCCGAAGCCGATGCTTTTCATTCATGGCGACAACGACACGTTCGTGCCTACATGGATGGTCTATCCTCTCTATGAGGCTAAGCCGCAGCCCAAGGCGCTCTGGATAGCGCACGGCAGCAAGCACGCCGATGCGTATGCCGACTATAAAGAGGAGTACGCGCGCAGGGTGGTGGGCTTTGTGGAGAAGTACCTTTAATTGGTTTTGGCATGGTTTTTGCCGAGACGATATTTGCAGTTTTTAAGCGCTCATAACTCGCGAAAAATCAAAAACAAAATCCTTTGTGCATTTTTTGTGAGTTTTGAGCGTGCAGTTGTAAGCGCTTGGCTTACAAAGTGTTGTGGCGATAATTGCGAAAGTGTGCAATTTTAGCTTAGGAGAAATCAAACTTTTCGATAGACTTTACCCAGTAAAAGCATAGGTTTTACCGTGTAAAGTCTATCGAATTACAGGGTAAAGTGATAGGAAATACAATGCAAAACCTATCGTTTTACATCGAAAAGTCTCAATTTTTGTGATTTTAGAGTGAAGAACAGCAGCGAAAACGCTCGTTTTGCGGTTTTCAAATCTCTAGAATGAGTTTTTTCGCGGGAGTTTGCTTGTACTATATTTGCATGATTAGTAGCGGAGGTCTCCGGCCTCCGCAGCACAAAAATGCATTTTTTTATTGTCTTAGTAGCGGAGGTCTCCGGCCTCCGCAGCATCAATAACGGCTTTTTTTATTGTCAACGTAGCTTGCTGCGGAGGCCGGAGACCTCCGCTACTTTTTACTTTTTTACTTTTAAGACCATTTCCTTCGCTGTGCGCTCCGACGGACTGTCCTCGCCAATCTTCCGCCACACCTCCTCGTAGCCCTCGAGCATCTCTCTGCGCGCTGCGCCATCGGGTAGCAGACGCTTGAGCTGTTCGGCGATGTTAGCCTCCGAGAACGTGTTGGCCACCAGCTCCGGCACCACCTCGCGGTCGGCGATGAGGTTCACCAGCGACACATACTTCACCTTCAGCACGAGGCGTCGCAAGAAGCCCACCAGCTTAGGCAGCACCGTATTGTAGCATACCACTTGCGGCACGCGGAAGAGCGCCGTCTCGAGCGTCGCCGTGCCGCTCGTCACGAGCGCCGTGTCGGCATGTGAGAGCAGAGCGTAGGTCTCGCCGCGCACTATGTGCACATAGCAGTCCGCCGTGAATGCGTCGTAGAACTCGGCGTCGATGCCCGGCGCCGCAGCAAGCACCAGTTGATAGCCACCGAATCTGCGCGCTGCAGCGATCATCTGCGGCAGGTTGCCCGCAATCTCCTGCTTGCGGCTTCCGGCGAGCAGCGCTATTATGGGGCGTTCGTCGAGCCCGTGTTCACGACGGAACTCCTCGCCCGATACGTTGTACGCTGCGCTGAACTGGCGCACCTCCTCTGCCGTAGGGTTGCCCACGTAATGAATAGGGTAGTGGTGCTTCTGCTCGAAGAACGGCACCTCGAACGGCAGTATCGAGAACAGCTCGTCGACGTTGCGCTTTATCTCCTTGATGCGATACTCCTTCCACGCCCATATCTTCGGCGAGATATAGTAGTAGACCGGTATCTTGGTATGCTCGTGAACGAACTTCGCAATCTTGAGGTTGAAGCCCGGATAGTCGACAAGAATCACGGCGTCGGGCCGCCACTCCACGATGTCGCGCTTGCAGAACGCCATGTTGCGCAGAATAGTGCGCAGGTGGAGCAGTACGGCGATGATACCCATGTATGCCAGTTCGCGGTAGTGGCGCACGCGTGTGCCTCCGACTGCCGACATCATGTCGCCGCCGAAGAAGCGAAACTCAGCTTTAGGGTCTTCTTTGAGCAGAGCCTTCATAAGATGCGAGGCGTGCAGATCGCCCGATGCCTCGCCAACTATTAAGTAGTATTTCATTGTTTTTTAGGTGGTGTTTAAGACGAACTAAGCCTTTTTAGGCCTAACTAAGCCTTCTTAAGCCTAACTAAGCCTTTTTAAGCCTTTCTAAGTTTTCTAAGCCTTTGCTAACTAAGCCCTCCCCGATGGGGAGGGTTGGGAGGGGCTCAAAACTCTTCCTTCCAACTTCGCAGCAATTCGTAGTCTGTAACGTCGATGCGCGTCGGCGTGATTGAGACATATCCGTGCGTGAGTGCCCAGTTGTCGGTATCCTCCTGCTCCGGCTCGTCGTTGCGGTAGGCGCCCGTCATCCAGTAGTAGTCGTAGCCGTGCGGGTGGCGCATCTTCGCACACTCGTTGTACCACGTGCCCATAGCCATGCGGCACATCCTCACGCCCTTGAACTCCTTTAGCTTCGGGAAGTTCACGTTCAGGCACACGCCCTTGGGCAGACCCTCGGCGAGAACCTTCTGCACAATATGGCGCACGTATGGGCGCAGCGGTTCGAAGTCGGCATCCGACGCGAAGTCGCAGAGCGAGAAGCCGATAGACGGTATGTACTTCATACAGCCCTCGATAGTCACGCCCATCGTGCCGCTGTAGTGAACGTTCACCGAGGCGTTGTCGCCGTGGTTGATGCCGCCCAGAATCATGTCGGGCAGACGATCGACGCACAGCTCCTGCAGCGCCAGCTTAACGCAGTCGACCGGCGTGCCGTTGCACGACCACATCTGCATGCCCTCCTCGTCGCGGCGCAGCTTCAAGCGCAGCGGAACCGTGGCAGAGAACGCCGTAGCGAAGCCAGACCGAGCCGATTCGGGAGCACAGACTATGATGTCGGCAATGTCGCGCAGCATGTCAATAAGCGAGTTTATACCCTTAGCATGGTAGCCGTCGTCGTTCGAAATAAGTATTAATGGCTTTTTAGTATTCATAATTTTAGTTTTATTTCAACTGCAAATGTACGAAAAAAGGTTTAAACGAGCCTATTCTCATATAAAATATGTACCTTTGCCAAATAATTTTGACTTCAAATGGGAAAGATAATAGCATTGGCCAACCAAAAGGGTGGCGTAGGCAAGACGACAACAACGATAAACTTGGCAGCATCGCTCGCTACATTCGAGAAGACGGTGCTCGTGGTGGATGCAGACCCGCAGGCGAACGCGTCGAGCGGACTGGGTGTAGACATCAAGGAAATTGACTGCTCGCTCTACGAGTGCATCATAGACCACGCCGACGTGCACGACGCAGTCTACACCACCGACATCAACGGACTCGACGTCATTCCCAGCCATATCGACCTCGTGGGAGCAGAGATAGAGATGCTCAACCTGAAGAACCGCGAGCGCGTAATAAAGAACATGCTCGACCAGATACGCGACGACTACGACTACATACTTATCGACTGCAGTCCGTCGCTCGGACTCATCACCGTGAACGCGCTCACCGCTGCCGACTCGGTGGTGATACCCGTGCAGTGCGAATACTTTGCGCTCGAAGGCATCACGAAACTCCTCAACACCATCAAGATAATAAAGAGCAAGCTAAATCCGGCATTGGAGATAGAAGGCTTCCTGCTCACCATGTACGATAGCCGCCTGCGACTCGCCAACCAGATATACGACGAGGTGAAGCGCCACTTCCAGGAACTTGTGTTCAAGACTGTCATACAACGCAACGTGAAGCTCAGCGAGAGTCCCAGCCACGGACTCCCCGTGATTCTTTACGACGCTGACTCGGCTGGGTCGAAGAACCACTTGGCGCTCGCCAAGGAGATTATCAACAAGAACGAAAAAAGAGTAAACAAACAAGACGATGGCAGTACACAAGAAATATAACCGAAGCGTGCTCGGACGCGGACTCGATGAGATTGAAGGCGGACGCGGACTCGACGCTCTTATCGACACCGGTGGTGTGCGCACGCAAGGTACGTCCACAATCAATGAAATTCCGCTCAGCCAGATAGAAGCAAACCCCAATCAGCCACGACGCGACTTCGATCCCGAAGCGCTGCAGGAACTGGCAAACAGCATCAGTGAGATTGGCATCATTCAGCCCATAACGCTCAGACAGATAAGCGACGAACGCTTCCAAATCATTGCGGGCGAACGCCGCTGGCGCGCCTCGCAGATGGCTGGTCTCACAGCCATTCCCGCATACATACGCACCATTGCCGACGAGAATATCATGGAGATGGCGCTCGTCGAGAACATTCAGCGCGAAGATCTCAACGCCATTGAGATTGCGCTCGCATACGAACACCTGCTCGACGCCGACGGCATGACGCAGGAGAAGGTGTCGGAGCGCGTAGGAAAGAGTCGCACAGCCATAGCCAACTATCTACGTCTGCTGCGTCTGCCGGCTCAGGTGCAGATAGCCCTGCAGAAAAAGGAGATAGACATGGGACACGCTCGCGCTCTGCTCGCTATCGACTCGCCCTCGCTGCAGATAAAACTCTTCAACGAAGTGCTCAAGAACGGCTACTCCGTGCGCAAGGTTGAGGAAATGGCGCAGATGCTCAAGAACGGCGAAGACGTCAACAGCGGAACAAAGAAGATTGTGGCAAAGGCAAAGCTCCCAGAGGAGTACAATGCCCTGCGCAGCCACCTTTCGGAGTTCCTGCAGACAAAGGTGCAACTCACCTGCTCGCCCAAAGGCAAGGGAAAGATAACAATACCCTTCGCAAACGAAGAAGAACTGGAGCATATCATGGCTGTGTTCGACAAGATGAAGTAAGAACCTGCAATAGCTTGCAGACAAAACATAAACAAGAAATAATAGTGAAACAGAACATTACATATATATTAAAGACATTGGCGCTTGCTGCGATTCTGCTCTCGTTTGCTACGACGGCGAAGGCGCAGACAGCAGCTGATAGTATGGATGTTTCGTTCACATCTATAAAGGCAGACAGCGTAGCCGACAACGCACTCTCGCCTATAAAGGCAGACAGCGTTTACAAGGTGAAGCGCGACTGGAGCACATGGCGCCCCAATCCGAAGCGTGCTATGTGGCTCGCCATCGTTTTGCCCGGCGCCGGACAGATCTATAACCGCAAGTATTGGAAGTTGCCGATTGTGTATGGCGGATTCGTGGGTTGCATCTACGCCATGCGTTGGAACAATCAGATGTACACCGACTACTCGCAGGCTTATCTCGACTTGATGGACGACGACCCGAACACGCAGAGCTATAACCAGTTCCTGCATCTCGGAGCGAAAATCGACGAGTCGAACATACAACGCTATCAGACGCTCTTCAAAAAGCGCAAAGACAAGTTCCGCCGCTGGCGCGACCTTAGCTTCTTCTGCCTGGTTGGTGTCTACGCACTCTCAATCGTTGACGCATACGTCGACGCGTCGCTCTCAGAGTTCGATATCTCGAAGGATTTGAGCCTTAAGCTGGAGCCGACCATCATCAACGACAACCGCCAACGGAACCCCTTCAAGGCTAACAGCTTGGGATTGAGTTGTAGCCTGAATTTCTAAAGACAAACAAAAGATTATGAAGAAATCATTGATAATTATAGCCGCAGCGTTTTTCGGCTTTGCAAGTCAGGCTCTCGCGCAGAGCGAGAATAATGACGACGAAATAATAGTAACCGACGCCCAGGGCAAGCAGGAAGTGATTGACCTGCCTGAGGCGCTTACTCACGATTATGACAGTCTGCTCAACAACTACAACAGCAAGACTTATCTCCACATGAGCTTCGACTGCAACATGCCTGATGTGAATCCGGTTTACAGCGCAGAAGTGTACAAGGAGCGTCTGAGCCGCATCCCGACCATCATCGAGTTGCCCTACAACGATGTCGTTCAGAAGTTCATCGACCGCTACAGCGGACGTCTGCGCCGCTCCGTGAGCGTAATGCTCGGCGCACAGAACTTCTATATGCCTATCTTCGAGGAGGCTCTCGAGTCGTATGGCTTGCCTCTCGAATTGAAGTATCTGCCTGTCATTGAGTCGGCGCTCAATCCTAACGCCGTTTCACGCGTCGGCGCCACAGGTCTTTGGCAGTTCATGCTCACCACCGGCAAGAAGTACGGACTCGAAGTGAACTCGCTTGTTGACGAACGTCGCGACCCTGTTCGCGCTTCGTACGCAGCAGCCCACTATCTGCGCGATCTCTATAAGATCTTCGGCGATTGGAACCTCGTTATCGCAGCCTACAACTGCGGTCCGGAGGCCATCAACCGCGCCATCCACCGCTCAAACGGCGAGAAAGACTACTGGCGCATCTATCCTTATCTGCCGAAAGAAACACGTGGCTACGTGCCGGCGTTTATCGCCGCCAACTATATAATGAACTACTATTGCGAGCACAATATCTGTCCGATGCGTGCAGACCTGCCCGTAAAGACCGACACCGTGGTCGTAAACCGCGACGTACACTTCGAGCAGGTGGCTCAGGTGCTCGGTATGGATATTGACCAGATAAAGCAGCTCAACCCGCAGTATCGCCATAGCGTTGTGAACGGCAGCACAAAACCGTCTGCAATTCGCTTGCCGCTGGCTATGGTGGGCAACTTCATCGACAACGAAGACTCTATCTACGCCTACAGACCCGACGAACTGCTCACAAAGCGCCTGGAAGTGGCTGTAAACACAGACACTCCGGTAGTGTCGCGCCACTCTTCAAGCAGAAGCGGCAGACACAGCAAGGCGTCGCGCAAAAAGTCGCGCCGCGGACGCAGCAAGAACGTAACGATTCGCCAGGGCGACACGCTCTCTGAGATAGCACGCCGCAACGGCACCACCGTTAGAAAACTGAAAAAGCTTAACAAGATTAGCGGAAGCAGCATACGTGCAGGCAAGAAGATTCGCATCAAGTAAGACTTGTGCGAATCTCTGCACCCTGCCGCATACACATATACCTTATTAATATATAGGAGACCTGAATCATGGACGACCAGAATCTGAAAGACAAGCAGCGAGAGTCTGCTGATGACCAAATGATAGAACAAGCCTTCAAGGAAGTACTCGATATATATGTGGCATCGCGTCACCGAAAGAAGGTTGATATTATAACCAAGGCGTTCAATTTCGCACGACAGGCACACAAAGGTGTGCGCCGATTGTCGGGCGAACCATACATCATGCACCCTATTGCGGTGGCACGCATCGCGGTGGAGGAGATGGGACTCGGGTCGACGAGCATCTGCGCCGCACTCCTGCACGATGTTGTCGAGGATACCGACTATACCGTTGAGGATATCACGAATATCTTCGGCGAGAAGATTGCGCAGATTGTGGACGGACTGACCAAGATCTCGGGTGGTATCTTCGGTGACAAGGCGTCGGCGCAGGCAGAGAACTTCAAGAAGTTGCTGCTCACGATGAGCGATGATATCCGTGTCATCCTTATCAAGATTTGCGACCGCCTGCACAACATGCGCACCCTGCAGTCGCAGCCGGCCAACAAGCAGTATAAGATTGCCGGTGAGACGCTCTACATCTACGCTCCGCTCGCAAACCGCTTGGGTTTGAACAAGATAAAAACAGAACTCGAAGACCTCTCGTTCCGCTACGAGCATCCCGAAGAGTACGACTATATCAAGGGAAAGCTTGCCGACACACAGGCTCAGCGCGACATGCTCTTCGAGAACTTCACCGCTCCGATACGTGAAGCTCTCGACAAAATGGGCATAAAGTACGAGCTGAAGGCGCGCGTGAAAAGCCCTTATTCCATTTGGAACAAGATGCAGAACAAGCACGTCACGTTCGACGAAATCTACGATATTCTCGCTGTGCGCATCATCTATACGCCGAAGGAACGCTCAGAGGAAATCAACGAGTGCTTCAAGATATACGTCGCTATCAACCGCATATACAAGTCGCACCCCGACCGTCTGCGCGACTGGGTGAACCACCCGAAGGCAAACGGCTATCAGGCTTTGCACGTGACGCTGATGTCGAAGCAGGGCAAGTGGATAGAGGTGCAGATACGTTCCGACCATATGGACGAAGTGGCTGAGCAGGGCTTTGCCGCTCACTGGAAGTACAAGGAGAAGGGACTGGAGTCGAGTGTAGAGACCGTTGATGAAGATTCGGAACTCAACAACTGGCTGTCTACTATCAAGGAGATTCTCGACGACCCGCAGCCCGACGCAATGGACTTCCTCGATACCATCAAGCTCAACCTCTTCGCAAGCGAGATATTCGTGTTCACGCCGAAGGGCGAAATCAAGACCATGCCGGCGCAATGTACGGCGCTCGACTTCGCTTTCCAGATACACACGTTCCTCGGTTCGCACTGTATCGGTGCTAAGGTGAACCACAAACTGGTACCGCTGAGCCACAAGTTGCAGAGCGGCGACCAGGTGGAGATACTCTCGTCGAAGTCGCAGCACGTGCAGGCTTCGTGGATAAATTTCGTTTTCACGGCGAAGGCGAAGCAGAAGATTATGGCGATACTGCGCCGCGACAACCGCGAACTGCAGAAGCGAGGCGAGCAGATACTCGACGACTGGCTGCGCAAGAACGAACTGGAGATGACTACGCAGGTGCTCAATAAACTCTGCGAACTGCACGAGGCTAAGAAGCACGAGGATCTGTTCCTTATGCTTGGCAAACGCTCCGTCCTGCTCGGGGACAAAGACCTCGACGAGCTGCGCGAGCGCAAGGCAGAGCAGGGCGGATGGCGCAAGTTCGTGCCATTCCTTAAGAAGGACAACAGCAAGGACGACAAGAAGTCGAATCTATTCATAGTGGGTGAGGGCTTTAATAAGAAGAAACCGGTGATCATCAACGAGGAGAACATCTCGCAATACATCTTCCCGACCTGCTGCCACGCCATCCCTGGCGACGACATCATGGGATACATCGACAACAAGAACCGCATCGAGATTCACCGCCGCGACTGCGATGTGGCTTCGCGACTGAAGGCGAGCTTCGGCAATCGTATCCTCGACGCAAAGTGGGACATGCACAAGGTGATGTTCTTCGATGCGACGATAGAGTTGCGCGGCATCGACCGCAAGGGAATGCTGCACGACATCTCGGAGGTTATCTCCGACAAGCTCGACGTCAATATGCACCGCATTACCATCTCGAGTGAGGAGGGCATCTTCGACGGCACCATCGAGATTCGCGTTCACGACCGCAGCGAAGTGAGTGTCATCATGGACGAACTCAAAAAGATTGAGGACCTCAAGGAGGTGCTTCAGATACTATAACAAAAAAATCCGCAATGCTTGTTTTTCAGCATTGCGGATTTCTTATTTTTACTTATGCGGGTTTTGTGCGTAACACAGTTCTGTTTACACTACCTTGCGCAATAGCGACTCCTTATTAATGTAGGCTTTGCGCAATTTCGTTAATTTCTTCTGCCGTAAGTCCCGTGTATCTTTGTATTTTCTCAGTAGAGTCGCCGTCGCTTAGCATGAGTTTTGCAAACTCAATGTTCTTTAGGTGTTCTGCCTCTGCTTTTCCTTTCTCTATTCCCTGCGCCATTCCCTGCGCCATTCCTTTCTCTATTCCCTGTGCCATTCCCTGCGCCATTCCTTCTTCTAATCCCTGCTTTCGTCCGTCTTCCAATCCGGTCTTTATAGCGTATTTGTAAGTGGCGTAGGCGTCGCGCATAATTCTGATGCTATCCTCGTATTTGTCCATGTCTTTTTTGCTGAGAGTTCTAAGGTCAGAAATCTCAGCCAACTTTTTAAACACAGCGTTTTTAGCCAGGAATGGCATTCTTTCAAATGTATTCATATTCTTTAAAACAAATATCCAGCGTTCAAAATCGGTTTCACACTCCGTCTCTGTTTTCTCGAAGAACGGCAGCATCAGATACACCATGCGTATCTTGTCGGACACCATCTTACCGTTGTCTTTATCGGCGAGTATCATGTCCGTTCTGAACTTGCCAAATGGTAGCAACGGGTCGATAAAGTTCATGAAGCATATTGTGTAGACGGGTCGTATGTCATAGTCCCATTCTCCTTTTATGCCTTGGTTCACTATCACGCGTGAGGTGTAATACAAAGCCCGGTCAATGAAGTGTTCTTGTCCTCGGTTTTGCATTTCTACGATAATCTCTTTGCCCTCGTCCGTCGTGCAATAGATATCGAAAATCACCTCTCTTGAATCTTTCGACAGTCCGATTTGTTCTTTGTTGCCGAACGCCAGCGATTTAATTACAAACTCGCCGGCAAACAGGTCGTTCAAGAAGCAAATCAGCAAGTCTTTAGAAATCTCACGACCAAAGATATGTTTAAATCCCCAATCTGAGAAAGGATTGATGAATTGTGCCATATTTCTATTGTTTTGATTTACTGCAAAAATACGATTTTGTTGTGAGAAATACAAGAATAGCGTGCTATTTATTTATTATTTATGTGTTTTTGTAAAATGTTATGTATATGTGGGTGGTTATTATTGAACAGCACATCCACTACTATGTGTGAAAAATAACTTGGGGCTTGCATGAAAGATGCAAGCCCCAAGTTGCGTTGTATAGATTCAATTTGAAGTCGTATTATATACGATATTACTTCTCGCCGTTCACTTCGAGCGAGCAGGTGATGCCACGGCGCATCATGTCTTTCATTGTCGGCTTCAGACGGGTGAGGAATCCCTCCCACGAGCGGTTCTGCTGCTTTGTCCAGCCAGCTTCTGCGAGAGCGATAGCGCGCGGATAAGCCTGATAGTAGATGCGCTCTACGGTCGGGATGCACTCGCTCCAGAGTGTGCCAGCCACGCCGAAGAGGTTGTACTCCTCAAACTGCTCGTTCATGCCCCACGCCGGGTCGAGCGAGTAGGCATCCTTCAGCGTTGTAGCGGGCATGCCCCAGTTCACCTCCGGCATATCGCCCTTCGCCATCGGATAGTCGAAGTAGCAGTGCTCGCCGGGGCAGAGCATGATGCGAGCGTTGTTGCGCACGGCAGCGTCGAGTGCCTCCTGCGTCTGTCCGCTGCGCCAAGCGAAGGTTACGCAGCCGGGCTGAATCTCCTTGAAGTCAGACTCGTACCAGAACATCGGCGTCTTGCCGTACTTGTCGCGCAGCAGTTCTATCATGCGGTCGAACAGATAGCCCTGCAGACGCCAGTTCTCCGAGCGGTCGGTGGTCTTGATGCCGAGCTTCTGCTTCAGCGCCTGACACTTCGGGCAGTCGGTCCAGCAGTCGAGCGCCGGGTTGCCAGCCTCGTCGCCGCCGAGATGAATATACTTAGACGGGAAGATGTCGGTAATCTCCTTGAACACATTGCCGAGGAACTCGTATGTGAAGTCGTTGCCCGGGCAGAGCAGTTCGTTAGACACTCCGCAGGTCGTACGCACCGGCACCTGGCGCTGGTGGCAAGTGAGTTCGGGGAACACGCTGATGGCAGCCACCTCGTGTCCCGGCATCTCTATCTCCGGCACGATGTCGACGTGATACTCAGCGCCCAGCTTCACCAGTTCGCGCATCTGCTCCTGCGTGTAATATCCCTTGTACGGCATCTGTATATCGTCCTGACCCCAGCGCGACGAAGCCTGCTCCGTGAGCTGTGGATATTTCTTTATCTCGATGCGCCACGCCTGGTCGTCAACCAAATGGAGGTGCATGGCGTTGAGCTTATAGCGCGCCATCTCGGGCACGAACGCCTTCAGATCCTCGAACGGAATGAATGTACGTGCAGGGTCTACCATCAGTTCGCGAACGTGCGTGCGCGGTTTGTCGCTGATGAACAGTGCCGGGATGGCGTCGGCACACTCCGTAGCGCCGTTGCCGCGCAGCAGTTGGTCGAGCGTCATGAGCGCGTAGAACACGCCGCGCGCCGTCTTGCCCTTCGCCGTTACGCCCTTGGCGTCTACAGCGAGCGTGTACGCTTCGTCGTCGCTGAGCGAGTTGTCGAGCGCCAGCGTAATCTGTGTGCCGCGCTGACGACTGTTCACGATGTTGCCGATGCGCTCTGTGAGCACGCGTCGAGCCTGTGCTGCCTCGTTCGAGAGTCCGTCGGCAGCTACGATGTTCCACGCCGTCTTCACCTTAAGGTCGGCGCCCTTCAGCATCTTCAGTTCTACGGGGAACGGCACGAGGCAGTCCTCCGGCTTGCTCACCTGATACGGCTCCTTAGCGTCGCTGAAGAAGAGGCTCCAGCCCGCAGCCTTGCGGTAGAGTTTCTCGCTGCCCTTCGGCACGATGAGCTTCACGTTCTGGCGGTTGAGTCCGTAGAACGCTGTAGCGTCAGCCTTCGGCGGCATCTTCGAGTCGACGCGCACGGTCTTCAGACCCGCGAGTCGTGCGAAGGCGTACTCAGCAATCTGCGGAGCGCCCTTTATTGTTATCTCCTCCAGTGCCGTACAGCCCGAGAATGCGGCAGCGCCGATAGTCTCTACGCCAGCCGGAATGGTTATCTTGCCCAGCTTGTCGCATGCGAAGAACGCCTGCGAACCAATTGACTTCGCCGCTGTTGGCAGCGTGATCTGCTCGAGCTGGTGGCGCGAGTGGAAAGCGTTGTTAGGGATTGCGGTGCTCTGCGCCTCGCTGAGGTCTACGGAGCGCATCTGGAAACAGAGGTCGCGCAACTGACGATAGTCGCTGTTGCCCGTCGTTGACAGTTCGCCCGTGAGCTTGAGGCTTACAGCCATCGACTTCTGCTCGGGCTTCAGGTCGTCCATGCGTGCTACGGTCTGCGCCGAAACTACGGCAGAAAAGAGCGTAGCGGCAGACAATAGGATGAATTTTCTCATTGTTTTATATAGATTTAGTTTATAAAAATCGGTTTAATTGGTGGGGTGTAAGGGGTGGAAGTAGGCGGATTGTCATCGTGCACCGTCCGCCGTCCGATCAGATTCCGTCCGCCGTCCGATCGGATTCCGTCCGCTGTCCGATCAGATTCCGTTCGCCGTCCGATCAGATTGCGTCCGCCGTCCGATCGGATTCCGTCCGCCGTCCGATGAGTTTTGTTGGCGATGCATATCGTAGGAGACTATGGTTTGCCATGCAATTCGTGTTTCTGTAGTATCTGCATCTTGCGTTATGCATCACACCATCCCGTCGAGCTGCTTCTTCAGCTCCTTCAGCTCCTCGCGCACGCTTATCAGCGTAGCCAGTATGTCCGAGCTCTTGTCTACGCCCGTGCGGTTCTTGTTGAGCATCTTGCGCGCCGCCGAGAGCTTGAAGCCGCGCACCTTCACAAGGTTGTGTATAACGCGAATCTGCTCGATGTCCTTCTCCGTATACTGGCGCACGTTCTGTCCCACGGTTTTGGGTTTCAGATGCGGAAACTCCGTCTCCCAAAAACGCAGAGTGCTCTCACGTATGTCGAACATCGCCGCCACCTCCTTGATGGAGTAGTACAACTTCACGTTCTTATTGGTATTCAATGCCATATTATTTGCAATTTATTTGCAAAAGTAACCAAAACAAAGTACCTTTGCAAACGTTTTAGAAAGAAATTAAAAAACAAACGACAATATTGTATAATATGATGACAGCTAACGAAATCCGCGACTCGTTCAAGAAGTTCTTCGAGTCGAAAGGACACACCATCGTGCCGAGTGCGCCGATGGTAATCAAGGATGACCCAACATTGATGTTCACAAACGCTGGTATGAACCAGTGGAAGGACATCATCCTCGGCACACGCGAGCCCGAACCGCGCCGTCGTGCCGACACACAGAAGTGTCTTCGCGTGAGCGGCAAGCACAACGACCTCGAGGAAGTAGGTCACGACACATACCACCACACCATGTTCGAGATGCTCGGCAACTGGTCGTTCGGCGACTACTTCAAGGAAGGCGCCATCGACTACGCTTGGGAGTACCTCGTAGACGTTTTGAAACTCAACCCCGCCGACCTCTACGTAACCGTTTTCGAGGGTTCGGAGGAAGAAGGACTCGCCCGTGACGACGAGGCTGCATCATATTGGGCGAAACACGTGCCCACCGACCACATCATCAACGGCAACAAGCACGACAACTTCTGGGAAATGGGCGATACGGGTCCTTGCGGTCCGTGCTCGGAGATTCACCTCGACTCGCGCACACCGGAGGAGAAGGCAAAGGTGCCCGGACGCGAACTCGTGAATAAGGACGACCCGCAGGTTATCGAGATCTGGAACATCGTGTTCATGCAGTACGAGCGCAAGGCTAACGGCTCGCTCGTTCCGCTGCCGATGCACGTTATCGATACCGGTATGGGTTTCGAGCGCCTCGTGCGCGCTATGCAGGGCAAGCACTCCAACTACGACACCGACATCTTCCAGCCTATCATCAAGGAAGAGGAGGCCATCACCGGCATGAAGTACGGCGAGAAGGAGGAGACCGACGTGGCTATGCGCGTATGCGCCGACCACCTGCGCGCCGTAGCGTTCTCTATCGCCGACGGACAGCTGCCTTCTAACGCTAAGGCAGGCTACGTAATCCGCCGCATCCTGCGCCGTGCCGTGCGCTACGCATACACCTTCCTCGGACAGAAGGATGGCTTCCTCTACAAGCTCATCCCCGTTCTGACACGCGAGATGGGCGAGGCGTTCCCCGAACTCAAGGCTCAGCACGACCTCATCATCCACGTTATCAAGGAGGAGGAAGACTCGTTCCTGCGTACTCTCGAGAAGGGCATCAACATGCTCAACTCGGCTATGGACGAGCTGAAGAAGCAGGGCAAGACAGAGCTCGACGGCGTGCAGGCATTCCGTCTGTTCGACACATACGGCTTCCCGCTCGACCTCACCGAGCTTATCTGCCGCGAGAACGGATTCACCGTTGCCGCAGACGAGTTCGACGCCGAGATGCAGAAGCAGAAGGA
>ERZ1031467.45-NODE-45-length-28630-cov-6.936588_pt1 | contig 28630 bp, 16 predicted proteins | sample MGYA00517105_ERZ1031467 | MGnify/ENA primary metagenome ERZ1031467 (study PRJEB33719, sample SAMN04261155) | wastewater metagenome | biome: rural village; feature: human; material: feces | host: Homo sapiens | place: El Salvador | collected 2013-01-07 ...
GAACCTATGAGTATTTTCTGGCGCTTTATATTTCTCACTCAGTATACATACAATAATTGCACAAATTATAAAAACAACTAGCATAAATTTTTTTCTTCTATTAGGAGTATTTGACATATTATCCTCCTTGTTTTTTACATTGCCAATATACTCAGTATAACGCCATGAAATATTAGTACCCGCAGCTGTTTCGGTAACTATCTCAACACTAATAGGTGCATCAGCGCCGACTCCTTTTGAAATACTTACCCCAACTATACTATTTCCGCCTATTCCCGCCTGCGGTGATCTGCACGGCATCCCCCGAAAGGGTCGAGGCTGTCACGGTCTTGCTTTCGTCACGGCTCTTGATCGTTGTGGTCTTGCTGGAGAGGAGACCGCGTTCCTTGTATTTCAGACCGTAGTCGTCCGCGGCTTCGTTGTAACCATTTTTCGATAATTACACCATTACCAGCTTTTGTTGTGATAGTCCTGCTTTCAATGGCGGCTGTGGTTTGTCTTGCTTTAATGTTATTGTACGATGTCAGGATTACTTGCATGAGTAGTACACCATCTTTTTATAATCCCAATTTTCTAAAAATATCATCTTTTTGTATCCAAAATCTCCATATTTCAGATCCCTCCTCGTGTTCAATATAACATGTAATTTCTTTCTTTTTTAGTGTTAAATAGTACGTGCGCTTTCCAGTTCTGTTATCTAGATCCCATCTATTTGTACAAATTGCCCAATCCTGTTTTCGTGCATAATCAGAAAAGAAATTTACGCCATCTTGCGTTGAAAGCTGTGAGTATATACGCTTTCCAATGACAGATTTTACAATCCACCTCTTGTCAATAATAATGTTCTCATCTTCTTTTTCTACAGGATCCGAAATCTCATAATATATATTAAGCATTTGTTCGACATCATATTTTATATAGTGTTCATCTAGATATTGACTGCCAAAATGTATACCTAAAAAAAATAATAGCAGACTAATAGTAATCGCAATAGAGCATATTGTTGTTTGAGTATCGTTAGATATTTTCATACAATGAACACCTTTGACTTTTGTTATCACACTATTTCCCATGAGTAACATTTGATATTAATAGAAATATGAAAGCTAAAAATCCCCACCCCTTATTATAGTTATACAAATATGACAACAAGAAAAATAGAATACTTAATATACCGCAAATTTCTGAACCAGATAATGATTTAAATAGTTCTTTTACTTTTTTATTCATAATACTCTCCCTGTTGAATTGACTCCATTTTATATTTGGAATTATATAAAGATATTTCAAAATATATTTCAACCCAACTAAGCACACTATATGCGCCATTAGCTTTACGTAAAAATGTGATACTTTCAAATGACTTGGGTGATATTGCTTTTAACTCCGGATAATTCTTTTCAGTAAATCCCTTCATTTTTTCGAGAAATTTTAATTCTTCGCTTACTAATGTGCCTCCTTTGTTAGAGTTTTCCGTTGATATACCTAAAATGTCTGGTGGAATATGTTTCATAAAATCATCAAGTGTTATTGTTTGAATATTCCCACTCTCATCTCTATAACTATATCTTTCATAATACCGATTTTCATCCATCAAACGTGCATTGAGTTCTTCATCTAAATCATTGTGTTTAGTCCCACTAGAAGCTACCGCTGCACCCAGTTGTGGATTTTTAGACACTAATTCGCCAGTAATACCGCCTACGGCGGCACTCATCCATTGCATTAGCGCTGGATCTCCGTGACTTGCTTTTTCTATCTGCTTGATGAGCATTTCATTGATGCCAGCAGCCGTTGCTCCGCCAAGGAAATCCTTATTGCTAAGCTGTCCCATAATGCCACCTATAAGGGCATGCCATGCACTTCTCTGGTTCGGTGTCAGTTTGGCATCATGCAATTGATTGAAGGCCATTTCTCCGAAGAGACCTGCCAGTTCTTGTCTCTCATTGGATTTTGCTTTATCAAAGATTTCACCCAGTTGATTCAAGCTATTCTTACTATCTCGGTTTAAGCGGGAAACATCCTGCTTCTGATGTGCTTTGTCGGTGATCACAATAGTTCCTTCTGCTATAGCCGAATTAGTGGTAGACGAACCTGTATCTTTGCTTCCTGTTGGAATGGCTGGTATAATGCTTTTCTCGTTGTACTTAGCGTCTTTGCTTGTATTGATAGTCAAACCAGCTCCACCTTCTTTGTAGTTTGCTTTGTTTTCCACATCTTCCCAGCTTAAAGTTCCCGTTGTCAGCTGATTCTTCTCTTTTTCGGCTGTACTGGAAATCACGGCTCCCTTGAGGCTGGTTTCTTTACCAACCGTAAGATCAAAGCCATCTCTCCCAGCCTGAATACCCGCCTGCTCGGTGACACTGGCATAGTGAGAGTCCGTTTTGGATTTACCTGCAGAGCCAAAGCCAGAGAGCTGATGGCTGGCTACATTATATCCGAGAGAAGCGCCGATTTGTTTCCCCTCTTCGTGATATTCTTTGCTGTCCTGCTCGCTTTCGATATGAAGATTTCCAGCAACATTCGCAGTGACCTGTTCTGCTTTCACCTGACTTCCGATGATGTCTGTATCTTTTCCACTCTCGATGCTGACAGTGCGCCCGGCAGACACGGTGCTTTCTTTACTCGCCGTGTCTTTTGCTGTACTATTTTGGCTACCTTTTCCATAGGATGCACTTAGCCCCTGCAAACCACCAAGGAGCATCATTGATTACTATCATTAGCTGTCAAAGCCCCATTTTTTGAAATATATCATTTACATCAATCATCATGCTCCATCGTTCTTCCCCTGTCCTATGAAAAATATACCAGTTCATATTACCTTTTTGCAAATGAATGTGCTGCTCGCGTTGATTACGCCATGAATTATTCTCTTTGATTTTCCACCCATTGTTTCGGGCATAATTTGTCCAAAAATCAATACCATCTTTAGTTGGGAGTCCCTGATAAAACCTTTCCGCTTCTAAATATTTCACAACCCACCTTTTTTTAATTTTCACACCTTCTTTATACTTCATTGAAGGATCCGGTATGGACTGATAAACATCTATCATTAAATCAACGTTTGACATTATATATTTTCTATCTATATATTTTTCTCCCCAATAGAAGCCTGCCCACAAGAGAATAATAATAACAGTTATACAAATAGAAGCGATGGTACTCTTTGCATCAGTTTTCACAGTCATTTTAATACCTCATACCATTACAAATTTTTTATATTGCAAATGTATTCAGTATCTACAAATACTCCAGATGCAGACAGCCCCGAACTTGCACCTATACCAATTTCTCTATCTCCATATTGTGTGCCAACGGTAACTGTACAAGAAAGTGGACCAATACTAAAACTCCCCGATCCACTAATCCCGCTAATTGCACGTATAAATTGATCTGGTCCCCAGCTTGAAGTATCTGCTTTAAATTTCCCTGTTGAAACTCCTGCACTAACCCCAAATACCATACCTGCCCCTGCAGAATAATATACATTCCCCATACGATCCATGATGAATCCTCCAGAAACGCCAAGTGTCGCACCAATACTTCCATTCAGTGTGACAAAGTCTTCATCGCCGAAGTTATAAGCAGTGAGTCCCTGGTACTTCGCCAAACGCAAAGCCTCTACTGCAACAATATGTCCGTAATCCTGCTCCTGCAGTTTGCGTTCTTCAGCTGTGCCATTAATAATAGCTTGCTCAAGTTCTTCCGAGTATTCTGCATTATCCAACAAATGACTTTTGGCTATAAACTGATCCTGATCATAATCAAGCTGCTCATAATACTGACGAATGCTTTCTGCTGCGTTTTCATCACCACGCGCTTCCGCTTCTGCAATCAGTTCATTGCGTTTATCCTGCTGCTCATGGCTTAGCCAATTAAACTTCGTTCCATTCCATGCCACTGCTTCACCTGTCTTACCATCGTTGAGTGCTTTCCCCACAGCATATCCTATAACACTTCCCGCATCCTCCCGCAGCTCTGGATAGTCTTTGAGAAGCTTGTCGAGCACAGGCTGCAGACGTTCGGTGGCCGCTCCCGCAACACCTCCGGCGAGCGCACTGTTCCCTGACATTTGAGCAGTCAGCGCTCCCAGCAAGCCGTGAAGCAGCGTCCTTCTGTAGTCATCTTCGGCCCAGTTCTTTTCTTTGGCAATGTCTCCGATTTTCTCTGCGCCCAGCTTGGCAAATTCGCTGACAAGCTCTCTCCGTTCCTGTATTTTCTTTTTGTCGAAAATCTTTTCCAGCTGATGCTGGCTGGTTTCCGTATCTCGGTTCAGCGTGGAAATATCCTGCTTCTGATGAGCTTGGTCAGTGATTGAAACAGCGCCATCGATTAGTGCTGACTGTGTGATCGTTTCAGCCTGTCCTTTGGCAGGCTGTGCATGAATGGGGCTGTTATGCATATGAATACCGCCTGTGGTTTTCTCTCCCTGCTTTGTCTGGATGGTCTTTGTGGGTGTCCAGTCAGCTCCATATAGTCTTCCGTTGGTAGCCATAGAATACCCTGCTTTGTTTTGTACATCCGACCAAGACAGTGTGCCTGTCGTGAGGTTGTTCTTTTCTTTAGCGGCAGTGCTGTCAATGAGTCCGCCGGTCAGGTTTGTGTTGCCCTTTACGGTGATATCATATCCGTTTGCACCAGCGTGAATACCGGCCTGTTCTGTCACACTTTCATACTGGGAATCTGTATTTTCTTCAGACTTGCCTGTCATCCATTTGCCATGGTGAGCAGTAGCACGAGAGGTACCTGTGCTGAAGTTGCTGCCAGTGTTATGACTCTGCGATCGATAAGTATCTGTATCCTGCAAACTCTCGATGGAAAGATTTCCACCAGCTTGAACGCTAACTTGCCCCGCAGAAACGCGGCTTCCGCGAAGGGCTGTATCTTTGCCGCTTTCCATGAAAATTTTCTCTTCGGCAGTCAGCTGGCTGCCGGTATGCGTAGTTATGATTTCCGCTTCTGTGCCAGTGCTTTTGCTGTTTTCCGCAAATACACTATTTCCTGTAGGCATGAAATTCATCCCCAACTGGCTGCTTTTACTGCTGTGCACGATGTCCGTGGTACTCCTGTCCTCTGCGGCATCGAGCATGATGCCGCCACCTGCATGGAAGAAAATCGTATGACTGGAAGCCTGAGAACCTTTCATAGAAATATCCGATTTGGCCTGCACCTTCACATTCTCGTTTGCGATAAGTATACTTGCCATGGCTTCTGTGGATTTGGCATGGTTTTCCGCTTTAAAAGAGCTGGAGCCGATTCCCACGCTGACACCGGGCATTCCTTTCCCTGACAGATCTTTCAAGACATCTTTCCCTTTTGCTATTGTCTGGTAGACTTCTGCGCCATAAAGTGCTTTCAGTTGTTTATCTCTAGCGCTGGATGCCTTTTGAGCATAAGCCAGAGCATCACTCAGAACTGCTACTGCTCCACCCGTAGCAGAGACAGTGAGCCCGCTCTTTTTATACTCGTGCTTTTCTTCGCTATGATACACATTGTCTTTGCTGGAAATCTGTACATTCTCGCCTGTGATAGAAATGTCCTTCCCTGCGAGTACGGCTGATGCGCCAATTTCCGTCTTGTTGCCTGATTCGATCGACACATTCCCACTGACGCTTCCCACGGTCGACGACTTCTGCAGAATGTCAGCATCGCTATACTGATCCTTCCGTTTCTCCGTCCCGATGGTAAAGCCGAGTCCGCCACCCGAGAGCAGGCCGCTCTTCTTGACCTGCTTGGCGTAGTCATGCCGTTCGTACTCTTGTGCGCTGGAAATGGAAGTATCTTTGCCGGAAGAAATCGCTACGTCATGTGTGCCGATGACTTGGGATCCAGTCATATTCGTATTCTCGCCCGCGGTGATCTGCACGGCATCTCCCGACAGGGTAGAGGCTGTCACGGTCTTGCTTTCGTCACGGCTCTTGATCGTTGTGGTCTTGCTCGAGAGGAGACCGCGTTCCTTGTATTTCAAGCCATAGTCGTCCCTGGACTCATTATAGCCGTTTTCCAGGTTCACGTCACCCTTGGCGGCAACCATTATTTGACCATTTTCTGAAAGTACCGTCGTATTTCTGGCACTCAAATTCTCACCCGCCGCGAGGGTGATGGTTTTCCCGGCTGCGAGTGTGTTTGCCGTCTCTGTTTTTCTATAGGTGCGGATATAGTTGTCACTATTCTCAGTCATATCTTTCTTGGCTTCCAGACTATCCGTATCCATAGTGAGATTGTGCCCAGCAGAGAAGATCATAGAGCCATTTTTACCTAAAGCGGCTAGCGTAGCACCAGTCATGGTGATGTCTTGTCCTGATTGCATGAGAAGTACGCCTTCTTTCCCTTTCACAGCAATGCCAGCGGTAGTATCTAGGATATCCTGGTTTTTGCCATGTTGGACGGTGTCTTTCATAAGAATGTTTCTGCCTGCATCGAGTAAGATTTTGTTTTCTCCCTCGATGATACCACTATGTACAATATCCTGGCTAGCTTTGAGGGAAATGTCATTGCCGAAGATGGTGCCTTTGTTCACGATGTTCTTGGACTTAGTGACGATGGTATTTCCTTTGAGTGTGCCTTGGTTCGTCAAAGTACCCTTGGTATCTGTAATCAAGGTATTGGCACTGATGAGGCTGCCGTCTTCGGTGAGGACTTTTGCCGTGCTGGCTTTGAGATACACATGAGGATAAAGAACCGTGTATGTCTTGCCATTCACGGTGACGGTGGTGGTCTCGAGCCAGACCATGTCACTGGTGAGGCTTGCCATTTGTTCTTTGGTGAGGGCGATGCCCGGTTTCAGGTTATATTCTTTCGCATAGGCGATCCCTGCATCCATGAGGGCCTTGTATTCCTCTTCATCATTGGTATAGCCATTGAGATAACGCATGCCAGTGAGCTGGGTCACTTGGTTCCGGATGAGTTCTTGTTCATAGAATCCGTCACCGAGCCGTTTATTTACCTTATCGTTATCCCAAAGGAGTTGGTTGTACATGTAGTCAGACGAGAGAAATGTCTTTTTGTTGGTGAAGGCGGGATCGGTCTCGATGAGATACTTGGCCTTCTCTTCTGGATGGAGCTTGTAGAGAGAGCTATCTGGGATAAAAGACAGCGTGCCACCTGTTTCTTTTCCGGCTGTACTGCCTGGATTGGTTTCTTTCCCAGTAGCAAATGGATTCAAATGCTGCTGGACGTTATCTCGCATGGTCTGGGTGATGTCTTCTTTATTTGGGTTCTTTCCTGTGTTTCCTTCATAGGATCCAACATCAAGAGAGGTGGGGTTGTCCAGCTCTTTCTGTGGCGTCATGAAAATTTGGTCCCGATAGTGCCGTCTCCATGCTTTATGGGGTCTATGTTTTCTTTTGGTGTAGCTTTCTTGTGTGGTACCGAAGGTGATTTTCTGCACTTGATTCTTTTCGGCAATGTTGTCCAATGTGCCACTGTTTGCCGTGAGGGTACTCCCAGCGGTGATACGGCTGTTTTCATTGGTCACGTTGCCAGAGAGGATCATATCTTTCCCACTGGAAATGTTGCCCGCTTTCGTTTCCTGCACTTGTTTTTTTGACGTGTGGGTGGTGGTGCGAATGATGGTGTAGTTTTTGATGGCTTTACTTTCGATAGCACCGATGGAATCATTGTAAGCCTTGGCTTCTTCGTTGTAGGCTTTTATCTTTTCATTGAGTTGATTCAATATTTCTTTATACTGCTTGTCCCAATCGGCTTGCTTCGGATCATCATAGCCGGGGCGTGGAGTATCCATGGATTTGACACCCAGTTCTTTAAAAATGGGATCATTGTAGTCATAGTTTGGTGCTTCTTTGCCTACTAAATCGTCGGGGACTGGTTTTTCACCGTCTTTCCGTTCTTCCTCGGTGATTTGTTCTATCTTGTCATAACCGGCTTCTTCGTAGAGTGTTTTCGGGGTGATACCTTTGTTATGGTACGCCCCATAGCCGCTATCCAGAGCAGAAAATTCATCTCTGGTGAAAGATTGCCCTCTTTCTGGATGTCCATTTTCATCGATACGGATAAGGTCAGGATTAGTGACTTCGCTTGTCCATACACGTTTTGCCGAGAAGGCCTCATTGGCATTGGTGATGGTAGGAGCTGTGAGAGACATATTTCCTTGTGCTTTGATGTCAGCTCCTTGGTTAGTGATGTCTTTGGCTTCGGAAATAGCCATGTCGCCACCGGCATAGAGCAGAGAAGAGGCACTATTCAGCAAGGTATCCCCTGTAATGATCATGTCATTCCGTGCAGCGATAGTGGCAGACTTCACCTGTGCCATATCTGCTAAAATAGCATCGACAGCCGCTTTGGAAGCAGCATAGGCCGCTTGCTTATTTTCTATTTCTTTGAAATAGTTTTCTTTTTCACTATTGCTCTTGAAAGCGGTCACGTCGATGGCAAAGGCGTCATCCAGATCTTGTTCTTTCTGCTTTAAATCTTTCATAGCAGCAGCCAGTTTTTCTTCCAGTACTTTGTCTTTTCTATTTTCCAGCGTCTTAGCATGAAGGGTAATGTCTTCACCATAGATGCGACCGGTAGCTATATTCTGTAATATATCTGTGGTGATTGTATTTGCTTGGTCAGCACTCACTAAACCACGGTTTGTCAGAGTCGTGGACGTGATAGAAACACTGCCACCGTTGATCTCACCACTTTCTTTATTGGAAATATCTTTGGCATTGAGTGTAAGTGTCCCTTTGGATTCCAGTTTCTTGCTGTTAGTCAGGTTACCTTTGGAGGAAATGGTCAGATTTCCATCTGCCTGGGTGATACCGTAGTTTTCTTTCGCACTGTCATTGGTGATGTCATGATCTGTGGTGATAGTCAGATTATTACCTGCTGCCAATTTCCCATCCAGCTGAATATCTTTCGTCGTGATGGTTTCATTCTGCCCAGCCGTGATGGATCCTTGGGCATTATGAATCAGATCAGATGAAATAGAAATATTCTCATTGGCAGCGATTAGACCTTGTTCATTTTCCAGTTTGTCTGATACAGAAATGGTATTGCTCCCATAAGCAGTTAGTTTCCCTTGGGAATTATCCAGTGATTTTCCTTGAATAGACAAGGCACTACCAGAAGCAATGGATCCATTGGTATTATTCGTATGACTTGTCTGAATAGTTACATTTCCATTGGCAAGGATTTCACTATTGGAATTGTCCAGCGCATTTTCTTCTTTACTGGTTGTGGTAATGGACAAATCTTTTTCGGAAGCAATGGTCTTGTGATTGGTGACTTGGTTGGCAGTGATTGCCATATTTCCAACGCTTCCGATGGTTTTATCATTGACAACCTGCCTGTCAGCGCGTAACGTCATATTTCCGGAAGCTGCCATAGTGCCAGTATTCTGTATATCTTTCGCATGGATGGTCATATCTTCCGTGCTGTGGGTGGTGCCGGCATGGTATAAGTTTCCTTGGTTATCCAGCACCATATGCTGGCTTTCGATGGCACCTTTAATGTCTATGGGAAGGCCTTTTTCATTGCCAATAAGGAAGATACGTCCAGCATACATGCCGCCTAGGTCTTTCACATCAATGGCAATCTCCGGTTTCTTTCCTTTTCCTTCGATAGCAGTGACTTTCCCTGTATTGGCATCAATCACATTGGCACCGGTGGTGACATGTACGGTATTCCCAAAGATAGCCGCTTTGATTTCTGCGGCTCTGGTATAAAGTTCCAATGTGTCTGCTTTTTTGCCATTGAGCCCATTTCCGGTGATAAGAATGGTAGCGTCATTATCTATGCGGAAATCTTTTAGTCGTTCCTTGTTGTCATACTCCGGTTTGCCCGTGGTCAAAATGGCACGAGCTGTATTGATGAATCCGCCACCATTGACGGTAATACCATTCGGATTGGCAATGATCACATCAGCTTTATGGCCTGCTACTTCCAGAAACCCATTCATCGTCGTAGGATTTCCGCTGGTCACTTGGTTCACAATGATTTTCGCCGGACCTTGTGCCATATTGGCATTGCCTTGCACGTAACCGGCCAGTTCCGTTTTGGATAGGGTATAGGAGTTATTCAGAATGGCCCCTTTAGTAGGTATATTGAATCGTTCATAGTCATTCCGAGAGACGCCACCGGCAGTGGGAGCAGAAATATTGACCAAGGGGATCCCATTGGCTGTTTCCTGCACTAATGGATACCGATTTCCCGGTGCTGTTGTATCAGGAAGAATGGGGGCTTCTGCCCATGCGATGGTATCACCGAAAAAGACACCGCTCAGTAAGACACAGAGTATCTTCCGTCCTAAGGATTTCATGGCTTTTGTTTTGAGAGACATGGATGGTATGGATTTCATGGTATGATGCTTCCTTTATATCTGTAGGCAGTTAGCAGTTGGAGGTTAGCCGTCATTGATATACTGCTTGCTACCAATTGCCTACCACTAACTAATTCTTGCTAACTAATACTAAAATTTCCAGCTTACAGTAAATCCGGGAACCCATTTCCTGGTGTGATAGCCTTCGGGTTTGTACAGGCTACGACTTATAAAGGCATCATAGGAAAGCCCTGAGGAAAAGTTTCCACGAAGGCCCAATGCCATACCTGCTATGGTGCGGCCCACCAGAACATCAGTAGATACACCGTATACGCTGCCTACATCCAGTCCCAGGTAGATATCGCTATGAAGGGTGGGAATGTTGGAAGATAGTTCATTTCTCAGGTACTATCCACTTTCTCCCATTAGGGTATATTCTCCATCAAAGCCTCTGACGGTATATCTATTTCCTATGCTTATGGCATCTACGCCGTATAGCCTATTTCCTTTTGTATTCCATTGTCCATGAAGGGAGCTGGAAAAGGATGCTTGACGATGCCCCATTGTAAACGGCTGCTGCCAGTCGATGTCAAAGAGCCACATCTGGTACCTTGTCTTTGGAGAATCGGGATAGGTATTTTCTTTTTGGGCACCCATCCAGCCGGTTCCTTGTTTATGCCCCAGTCGTACATAGAGGGTATTTTTTCCTATATATATGCGATCAGATAAACCAACCTCTAAAGCAGTGGTATCCATGGCTTGTACGGGGATTTCCATGTCGTTAATAAAGTAATGGGAGTCTCTCTTGATCATAGAAATATCCAGTGCTTTTCTTTCTGACTGAGAACGGGAAATCATATGGTCATAGGTGAAGCGGGTGGTCTGTGTCTTCCCACTACTGATAAAGTCATAAGGGATACCGGCAACGGTTTGATGATAGCGGCTGCGATTGTGGCTGATAGTCAGACGGTCTTTCCCTTTCGGGATCGTATAGGAAAAGCTCTGATACCGACTCCCCTTTTCAGAGCCTCTCCGACTTCCATCCAATACAGCAGATAGTTGTAAGGTATCATTGGCATGAAATACATCATCAAAAACAATGCCTGCATTCCATTGGTATTTCCCTGTTTCTTTCATGCCGGAGTCATCTAACGATAGCATCCCATGGACTTGCTTTCCCTGTTGCACGGTGAGTTCCAGGTCCGAATAGCCGGCCTTAGCCGTAGGAAGTATTTTCATGGACACCTCTTGGGACGATACTCGTTTCATATTTTCCAGGCCTTCCTCCAGCATGCGAAGGTTCAAGAGGTCTCCGTCCCGGATGGGGAATGCGTTCTGCCAGGGAAGTTTCTTACTGCCCTGGCTGTAGATGACTTGATGCAGTCTACCGGGCAAACATAATAAATGAAGAGTGCCTGCAGAAATATTCTGCTCAGGAATCACGACCTGGGTGGTCACATAGCCTTTATCTTGCAGCTTTTGATTGAGTATTCTCACCAGTTTCTCTATGTCGTTCATGCTCAATTTCTGCTTTTCGTAGGCATGCACCTTGACGTTCAAGAAATCCAGTTCTTCCGGTAGACCTTCTAGATGAATTTCGTCCACATAAAAAGCAGCCATCGAGGGAGAGATGTCCTGTGTCTCTTTCTCGATGGCTGCTTTTTCTACTTTTATGCGGGGCAGAACGGCTCTGTCTTTTTTCCATTGTTCCAATTGCCGAGCTTGGTTCAGCTGTTCCTGCTGTATAAAAGGCTCAGATGCCTTTATGGCAGAAACCGGCAGCGTATAAAGTATAGATAGTGATAAAGTGGCTATAAGAATCGGTGTACTTCTTTTCATGTTCCCATATCCTCCTCAAAATGATAGATCTTCATTACTTTCTTTAGAGAATATGTTACGGCTTTTACTAAAGCTTAGCAAGTAGGGAAAAACGATCAGTTGTCTTGACGCTCATAGAACGATTCAGACTGTAGAATCGGTTCATCATAATAACTCTTTGAATTCTCAATTTTTTCTAAAATTAACCGTTTTCCTCTTTTCAAAGACGCATCCCCATTATATAATTAGATAATTTTGTGCGTCTTTTGCACTATATGATTTTCAGGGTCATTGTCTGCAGCAGATCAGACACACAGGGGAGGTATTATGTCGGAAAAATCTTTGGAAGAATTGGAATTTGAGGAAACTGGCGTCACCCGGAAGGAACGATGGAAGGTCATGTGGGCTTCGATCGTCGGGTATGCGATGGATGGACTGGATGTTTTGATCCTGTCCTTTGCCATGGCAGCGATCGTTGCAGAGTTTGGCCTGACGCTCGGGGAGGGTGGTCTCATCGCGACGTACACGCTGATCGGTACGGTCCTTGGCGGATATCTTTTCGGTGTCTTTGCTGATTACTTCGGCCGTGTGCATACCTTTGCACTGACCATCATCATTTTCTCGATCTTCACCGGGGCCTGCGCTTTTGCAGACAATGTCATGCATCTCAATATCCTTCGTTTCCTCGCAGGGCTCGGCCTTGGCGGGGAATACGGGATCGGCATGACGCTGGTCACGGAGACCTGGCCGGCAGCGAAGCGCGCGCGTGCTACGGCGGGCGTGGCGATGGGCTGGCAGGCGGGGGCTGTACTCGCTGCGATCCTGGCGGCTGTCGTTCTTCCTGATTACGGATGGAGAGGCCTTTTCCTTGTGGGCGTTATCCCGGCGCTGCTGGCGGCATGGGCGCGCCATGGCTTGAAGGAACCACCGATGTGGCTGAAGCGTAAAGAGCTGAAAAAGCAGCTGAAGGCAAGAAAGGCGGCCGGAGAGACGCTGACGGCGGAAGAAGAGGAAGAGCTCGAGGAAGCAAGCAAGTTCCCTCTCGCGCATCTGATCTCCAGCCCGTCGAAGACGATGACCACGATTTCTCTCACCATCATGACGAGTGTGCAGAATTTCGGCTATTACGGCATTATGGTGTGGCTGCCGATGATCCTTCTGAAGGAGCACGGCCTTTCCACAAAGTCGATGTCCGGCTGGATGGTTGTCACGGTCATCGGTATGATTGCAGGCATTTATGTTTTCGGTTATCTCTCGGACCGTTTCGGCCGTAAGAAACCGTACCTGCTCTTCTACGTGTGCGCAGCAGCTATGGTGTATGTGTATGTCAATCTGGGAACGCCGCTCCTCTTGCTCTTCGGCGGTGCGATGCTCGGCTTCTTCTGCAACGGCATGATGGCCGGCTATGGTACGCTGCTTTCTGAAAACTATACGACGGATGCGCGCTCGACGGCGCAGAATTTCATTTTCAATACAGGCCGTGCGGTCGGCGGTTTTGCCCCGGCGATCATCGGTGCGCTGGCACAGGCGAATGGCTTCTCTGCGGCTTTCGCTCTGCTGTCCTGCGTGTACCTCGCGGCAGCGCTCAATGTCCTTTTCTTCATCAAGGATACCAAGGGTGTGGCGATCAAATAGTCGCTGGCGACTGGGCAATAAAAAAGACTCGTGAAATCTCACGAGTCTTTTTTATTGGCTTATATGTCTTATAACCCTAGGGAAACGCGGATTCAATCGCAGAGTCGGATTTCATATAGATTTTTATACATAGCTTCGTCATCATCTTCCTTAAATAGCTCGCTATTCGCGTCAGATGATTCCTTGCTCTGTATAAAAATCCAAGAATGAAATCTGACAACGATTTAATCAGTGTTTCCCAGCGCTTCTTCGCAGGTGGCTGGCATTTCCGGTACGGGCGTCTTGAACCATTTTTCGTGGAGCTCATTCAGGGTACCCTTCTGCTTCAGGTCGGCGATGGCTTTATTGACCTGCTGCTGCAGTTCTTTATTGTCTTTATTGAAGCCAAAGGCGAAGTACTGGACTTTGGAGTCCGGCACATCGACCACGCGGAAATTGTCCTTGCCGTCTGTCGCGACGAAGTAGTCTGCGGCCGGTTTGTCGAGGATGCCCGACTTCGCACCGCCTGCTTTGAGTTCCATCACGATATCCGATGCATGATCGAAGCCGCGGATCTTCATGCCTTTATCCTGGGCATAGTACGCGGCTGTCGTACCCATCTGTACGGCGACTTCGGCGCCGTCCTGCATGTCTTCGACAGAGTGGATCGGGCTGTCCTTCGGGGTCACGACCGCAAGCTTCGTCGCATAGAAGGGGGCGGCGAAGAGGATCTTGCCGGCTCTTTCTTTCGTGGCTGTCATGCCGGAAGCCGTCATGTCGACTTCATGCGACTGCAGAGATGGGATGAGTCCGTCAAATGCAATGTTCTTGAATTCAACATCGCGTCCTAGTTCTTTCGCTACCGCGCGCACTACGTCGATCTCATAGCCGGTATAGTCTTTTCCATCTTTGGATTTAAATTCAAAAGGCACATACGTCGCATTCGTAGCGACTTTCAGCGGGGCTTTGCCCGATGCCGAGTCTGCCTTCTTCTCGCTGCCGCAGCCGGATGCAAGTCCGAGTGCGAGCACGGCCGCTGCGGCCAGTGCCAATCCCTTTTTCCAAGTTTTCATTCTTATCGCCTCTTTTAAAATGTATAATCATAAAATGATGTACATATTATATAAAGCGGTATGCGATTTGTCCACGAGAAATGAGGAATGAAGGTGGCGGCTTCGCCGAGATCCTTCGACTCAGGTCGCAGCTGTTCTGGCATTCGTTATCTCACATACGACGTTTCTCACCGCTCAGGATGACGAAACGGGGCGATGCTCGAAGGTGAGCGGGTAGCAGGTTTCCCGTTTGAGTTTGTCTGATGGGATTCGTTTGACCGCGAATGACAAAGATTTCTCGGCAACGCTTTCAATGACGATACGAGAGAGACTGATGTCTTCTAGTCTCTTAGTCTTCCCTGCACTTGAGATTCCTAATCCTTAGCTACCAGTCACCAGTCACGAGTCACTCGTCCCCCGTCTCCCATCGCGCTACTTCGATCTCTTTCCCGAAGGTGAAGGACCAGAGGTAGAGGTGCTTGACGGGTTTTCCCAGCAATTTCTCGGCGGATTCGCCGTAGACCTGGAGCTGGATCTTGTAATGGGCTTTCAGCTCTTCTTCGGTCATGGTGCGGTCGGTCTTGTAGTCGATGATGGTGAGGCCGTCTGCTTCTTCCACGAGGCAGTCCATGATGCCCTGTAGGAAGAGGTTCTCGCCCTCTTCGCACTGCGGGTAGAAGGAATGGGCGGGAAGGAGGATGGAGAAGGGCATTTCCTTCCTTACGGCAGCGGCTCTTCGCATCAAAGCGGCGAGGGGGCCTTTGGCGAAGGCGAGGAGGGCTTCGATGGGATTGCGATCTTTTCGATGGGAGAGGAGGACCTTCGTCTCCTCTTCGGTGAAGACGTGCTTATCAGAAAGGGCGCGGATGTGTTTTCTGAGGGCGTCTTCGGTGGGGAAAAGGGCGGTGAAGTCGATCATTTCCATCGCCTTGTGCATGAGGGTGCCGTAGGAGGTGCCGCTATACAGGGGGGCGTCCTCGCTTAGGAAGGCGGGCGGCGTGCTGTAGTCAGCAGGAAGATCTTCTGTCTTTGCTGCGCTCTCGAGGTCGCCTGCGAGGATGGAGGAAGCGTAGGGCGGTTCATCTCCCTCGGCGTATTCTGCTTCTTCGCGGAGCTTGACGGCGGCGGTGGCAGTGAGCTTGGCCGGGGTCGCTGTCGCGCCGGGGAAGGCGTAGCGCCATGTGAGCTGTCGGGAGAGCCAGTCAGGGACGGTTTCCGGAAGATGGGCGAGGAAGGCCTCTCTATCGAAGGCGGGGGATGCGTCCTTTTCTTCCTTCGCCGTTTCCGGCTTCTCACTCTCTTCGAGGAGGGCTTTCTCGCTTTCTGTGAGCAGGTCTTTCTGGGAGATGATGCGGAAATCAAAGTGAGAGTGATCGCCCGCAGCATCGCCTTGGAAGGAGGGGATCTTCTCGAGGCGGCTCCAGACAGGGGAGAGGTCTCTGTGGTGGAGCGCGGCGGGGAGGATCCAGTCCAGGTAGGAGCGGGCATGGGAGATGAGGTGCGAGGGGAGCGGGAGCGGCGTATCATTTCCGCTGCCGGCGAGCGGGGTCATGCAGGCGGCGAGCACTTTCTCCGCGTCCTTGACGGAAGCGGTGAGGTAGAGAGTATCGCGGGCACGGGTCATGGCGACGTAGAGGAGGCGTGCTTCTTCGGCACGGCTTTCACGCTCGGAGGCGGCGCGAACGGCGTACCAGTAGAGGGAGGGCCAGCGCAGGCGTCTTTCGATGTCGAAGTATTGGATACCGAGGCCGAGCCCTTTGTGGCAGAGGGCGATGCCGGTCATGTCCGAGGCATTGAAGTTTTTCGCGAGGTCGGCGAGAAAGACGATGGGAAATTCCAGTCCTTTGCTGCTGTGGATGGTCATGATACGGACGGCATCGGTAGAGACGGCGTCGGTCTTTGTCTGGAAACGGCCATCGCCCTTGAGCAGGCTCGACAGCTCTGTGAGGAAGGGGTAGAGACCGTTGTGCGTGCCTGTGTCGCGCGCGCGGGCGAGCTCATAGAAGGAAAGCAGGTGGGCGCGGCGGGCATGTCCGCCGGGAAGGCCGGAGACGTAGGTGAGGTAGTCGGTGTCCTCCCAGATCTCCTGAAGGAGTGGTGCGATGCCGCCTTGCACGGCATGCTCGCGCCATGCGCTAAAGTGGGTGAGGAAGGCGGACAGGGCGTCGGCCTTTTCTCTGGAGAGCAGGGGCGCGGCTTTTTCGAGGAGCGGGAAGAGATGGTCTGCCTCGTTTTCTTTCATGAGGAGACGGAGACGGGCGAGGTCTGTCTCCGTGAGTCCTACGAAGAAGGAGCGGAGCACGGCGGTGAGCGGCAGATCCTGCAGCGGGTTATCCAGGATCTGAAGGAGTGCGATGAGTGTCTGTACTTCCAGATTCTTCACATAGTCATCGTCCCTAGAGGAGACGGCAGGGATGTGATGCTCCTTCAGGATCTTGAGCAGGGCGGGGCCTTTCGAGGCGATGGAGCGGAGGAGGATCACGATGTCTCCATACCGGATGGGACGGAAGGTGCCGTCCTTATTCATCACCTGCCGTCCTTCTTGGATGAGGCTTTCGATATGACTGGCGATGAGGCGGCCTTCGGCGTCGATCGTGGAGATCTCCTTGAGCTCGGGCCGGTCCGTCTCGGCGAGTTCGCTGCCATCGATGAGCTCGATCGTGACGCGGCCGCCGACGTAGTTTTCCGGGCGCGTTTCTTCGTGGCGTCCCGGGTAGAGGGCTTCGGCGTCGCCGTAGGTGAGCTCCAGATTTTTCTCTGTCATGAGCTGCCGGAAAAGATAGTTGATGGAGGAGAGGACGGCGGCATCGCTTCGGAAGTTGCGGTTCAGGTCGATGCGCTGACCGCCTTCACCGTCTGTAAGGAAGCGGTGGTACTTGGAAAGGAAGATCGTGGGGTCGGCCTGCCTGAAGCGATAGATGCTCTGCTTGATGTCGCCGACAAGGAAACGGTTATGCCCGTTCGAGAGGAGGGTGGTGATGAGCTCCTGAATGCCATTCGTATCCTGATACTCGTCGATCATGACTTCCTTGTAGTTTCTTCGGATGGAGAGTGCGGCTTCGGAGGGGAAGTCTTCGGCGTGCTCGGGGGTGAAGTCAGGATCTTTTGTATCGAGCAGAAGGGAGAGCGTATAATGCTCGAGGTCATTGAATTCCATCACGCCCTCCTGTTTCTTCCTGGCTAGGTAGCTGCGTCCGAAGTCGAGTGCAAGTGCGGAGAGGACCTTGACTTCCGGGGCCATGGCGCGGGTCTCTTTGATCCATTGCGAGGGCGTAATGGAGAGAAAGGGGAGGAGCTTTTTCTTATAGGTGTCTTTGGCCATGTTACGAAGAGCTTTGATCGATTCCGCATCAGGGGATCTGTTAAAATCCGTGGACTTGATGCCGTAGGCTTTGGCTTTGGCGGCGGAGAGGATCGGCATCTTTTGCGGGGTAAAGGAGGGCATGGCATAGAGTGCCTGCCAGGTGGTGACTTGGGCGAGGGAGGAAAAGAAGGCGTACTCTTGGCTGAGCGTCTCGCCATAGACATCGCGTGCGATGGGATTCGTATCCAGAAGGGAGAAGGTCTGCCGGTAGAGGTCGCAGATCTTTCCGGCGGTGTCGATGAGCTCGGATAGAATGGGCTGCGTCCATGGGAGGTCATCGAGCGTGGCATCTTCAGGGATCTCATAGGCATCGGGGAGGCGCGCGAGCCAGACGTCCGGGAAGGGCATGGAGGAGGCGTAGCTGTGCATGCGCAGGATCATCTGGCGCAGGGCCTGATCCTGATGGCCGCTCGCAAAGAGGTCGCAGGTGATGAGGAAATCAGGATTTCCTTCCTCATACCAGCGCTCGAGGACTTCTGTCAGTACATCATCAGCGAGAAGGCGCGCGTCATTTTCATCGGCCATGATGCGTGTCTTCGGGTCAAGATCGAGCAGGTAGAAATATTGACGCACGAGGGACTGGAAGAAGGCGTCCAGTGTGGAGATCTGCGCGCTCGAAAGGAGCGAGATCTGTCGCTCCAGGTGGCGGACGAGCGGGAGGTCCTTGGCGGCATCGGCGGCCTCGAGCTCACGGGTGAGAGAGGCGGAAATGCGGGACTTCATCTCGCTGGCTGCGGCTTTTGTGAAGGTCAGTACCAGGAGCTCATGGATGCCTGTGTGACTTTCGGGATCTGCCGCAAGGCGGGTGATGCGTTCCGTCAGGACGGCGGTCTTTCCGCTGCCCGCGGCGGCGGATAAGAGGAGGTTTTTATTTCGGATGCGCAGGGCCTCTTCCTGCTGGGGTGTCCAACTCATGATGACTCCTTTAGAACAATGAGAAATTAGAAATGAGAAATGGGTGTGAAAGGTTGACGGGTTCAGGGTTCGGGGTTCAGGTTGGTGGAGCGGCGCATCATAAAATAGAAGCGCCGAGGAGTATAAATGGTGGCGATGCCCGCTTGAGACGTCAGACGTCAGATATCAGATGTTAGACGTTAGACGTCAGATGTCAGAACATTAGACGTCAGATGGCTGATGTCTCCTAGTCTCCCAGTCTCCTAGTCTCTTAGTCTCCCCGTTACGAGTGACCAGTCCCTAGTCACCAGTCCCTAGTCCCTAGTCACCAGTCACCAGCCACCAGTCACTCTTTCGCGCGTTCTTCCAGTTCTTTTTTCAGCGTGCTGTCGCTGGGGAGGCGCACGTAGTCGTAATTCTCTTCCTCTCGGCCAGGGTCGAAGCGGCAGATGGTGTGGTAGGGGCAGTAGCTGCAGGGAGTGACGCCCTTATAGCTGGCAGGGCAGATGGAGATGTCGCCTGCGATCATGCGGCTGTGGAGGGAGAGGATGTTTTTTCTGACGATGGTAAGGAGGGCGGAGAATTGCTCCTGCGTCAGGGCAGAAGCAGATCCCTTGTGGAGGCTGCCGTCTTTGTTGAATCTCACGGGCAGGCAGGAGTCGCTTTCGCCGGCGTCCTTGTCGAGGGACTTTAGGAGGGATGGATCTGCGAGGACGTAGCCGGAGGCGTGATCCTTTTCAGAAAGGTTGACGTTTCCATTCGGCGGGACCTGCTCGACTTTGGTGACATTGCCCGACAGGTAGATATACATGAGCGCGGCGGGGAGAAGCTGCTCTTCGGGATGTTCCTGCTCGACGGCGAGAAGGTAGGTGAGGAGCTGGAGCTTCAGTCCGGCGACGATCTCTGCGAGCGTGGCTTCGGTATGGCCTGTCTTGTAGTCAAAGATGGCGACGGCATCGTCCTTCACATCGAAGCGGTCGATCTTTCCTGAAATGGTGAGTGTCTCACCGTCTTCTTTGGCAAGGTGGAGGTAGAAGGCTTTCTCAAGGTCTTTGGTATCGAATTCGCTTCGCTGGCTCCACGAGCGAAGGAAGGTGAGCGTTTCCCTAAAGGTGCGGTCGAGGCTTCTTTTCGTGTAGCGGGAGGTGGCATCGGAGGAGAGGATGCCGTATTTCATCTTTTCGGAGAGGGCGCCTGCGATGGTGGAAGAGATCTCGCGGATGTCTTCATCACTGGCGTCGCGCCACTGCCTTTTCTGACGGGTGAGTGTGCTGCCGAACTGGTGAAGGCCTGCGTGAAGGTAGTTGCCAAGGTCCAGGTTTTGGAGCTCCCCTTCATCACGGGCTTCCAGTGCCAGGCCGTACTGGAGGAAATACTTGTAGGGGCAGCTGCGATAGGTCTCCAGACGTGTCATGGAGCTTACGTAGCGGCCGCCGGGCTGGAAGAGGGCGCGGGCGAGCTCCTGCGGCAGGGCGTCGGGGGTATTGCTGTAGGAGAGGGCGCGAAGCTTTTCGGAAAGGATGCGCTGCCAGTGGGGACTGTTCATCGCCCATTGGGCGAGTGCGAGCCAGGGGGAGGTGCTTTTCGGCAGGCCTTCCTGCAGAAGGCGGGGAAGGAGCGAGAGGGCTTCCTTGGGGTTGGCAAAGAAGCTGTGGTCGGGATCCTCCGGCGTGGGAGCGCGTGCAGCGGTGCATTCTGAGCTGTAGCCGAGCTTGGCAAGCTGGAGGGTCAGGAAGGAGGGCTCACATTCTTTTCCGTCACTTCCGAGTGATGGGGAGGTGAGGTAGAGCGCATCGGAGGCGCGGGTGAGGGCGAGGTAGACGAAGAACTGCTCCTGATGGATCATCTGCATGAGATCATTCCCGAAGGTGAGCTGACTGTTTTCAGAGAGAGCCTGCTTTTCCCAAGCGGAGAAGAAACCGCTCTCTTCGACGCGCTTGGGAAATTCGCCTTCGATCACGCCGGGGATGAAGACGACCTTCGCTTCCATCGCATAGCCGCGATCCATGCCTGTCACGGTCACATGGTCGAGTGTCGGAGGGATGGTGGAGTAGGTGAGGGCAGAGAGACCGTCTTCGAAGAGGACGCGGAAATCTTCGGCTGACATCGACTCATCCCCTGCGACATGGACGATCTCATCCAGAAGGCCCAGCACCTTCTTCCAGACCTGAAGGTGGGGGCGAAGGCCTGTCTTTTCGAAAGAGGCTTCATCCCATGCCGCCAGGGTGTGAGGCACCTTTTCGCTGAGGAGGAACCGGTAGAGGAGCGCTGCGCGGTCTTTGGCAGAAACGGCAGATTTCCACGCGGCAGAGAGAGGATCGAGAAGAGAGGTGAGGCGCGTGCGCCATTCATTCACGCGGCGGCGCTCGGTGAGCTCGGCTTCAGACAGCGGCGGGGGCGTCTCATCGAGATGGCGGTAGCTGCGCTGCTCCCAGCTGTCATGCCACTGCCAGGGACGGATGCGGCGGGAAAGGACGTAGTTCTCGAGACGGTCGATCTCTTCCTGAGAGAATTCAGGAAGGAGCGAGGTCTTCAGGAGGCGAAAGAGGGTGAGACGCTGCCAGCCTGCGTTCTTTCGGCCCGCTTCTTTCGCGAGAAACTGCAGCAGGAAGGAGGTCAGCATCACGAGCGGGTGGTTATTCATGGGATGCTTCTCATCGATGAAGCCGGGGATGCCGTAAGTGGCAAAGGAGCGGGTAAAGAGGTCGCTGTAGTTTTCCGGCGTACGCGAGAGGACGAGGATATCACGGTAGCGAAGGCCCTTGTCTCGGACGAGCGATGTGATGGTGCGTGAAATGAGATCCACTTCTTCCTTCGGGCTTGCTGCGGTGATGAGGTGGAGTCCCTCCTTGGCGCGCCCGTCCTCCGGGCGGGGGCGTGCGTGGCGTTCAAAGAAATGGCGTGCCATGAGAGAAAGGTCGCTGGTGCGGAAGCGTTTTTCTTCCGTGAGCACGATGGAGGAGGAATGTCGGATCGCGCCCTGCAGCTGGCTGTAGAGCTGATACGGCCGAGCGAAGTTCGGATTTTCCGCCGCCTCTTCCGGACTGTCCATCTGCAGCGTCATGGTGACTTCCTCGGCTGTGTGAACGAGCGCGGACACGATGCGGATCTTCTGCGGCGCCATGCCGTTGAAGCCATCGATCCAGATGTGGGAGCCGCGGAGCTTCTCTGACTTGGGGATCTCCCTCGCGAGAAGGTCGAAGAGGCTCCCTTCATAAGCAAAATGCATACGCAGATAGTCGTGGTACGCTTTATATAAGAGGGAGAGATCAGCGAGCTTTTTCCCCAGCGGCGTCTCTCCTTCCCGCTGCGAGGCGGCAAAGAGGTCATCTTCTGTGACGAGAAACATGTCGAGCTGATGGAAGAAGGCGGTCAGATTCTCCGAAAAATGCGGTTGCGATGCAGCGCGGAGGATCACTTGCAGCTCGTCTTTGTGTGCGTTCAGAAGGCGGCGCAGGATGATCTGCTGGCCCAGTGGCGAAAGGGCATCGGCGACCGGCGAGTGCAGCTCTTGAAAAACGCGGTAGGCGAGGCGTGAGAAACCGCACACCGTCACATCGATGAAGCCGCCGCCGGGGAAGGATTTCGCGAGCAGGTACTCCGCCGTGTAGGTGCCCTGGTCGGGGACAAGAAGGTAGGCGCGGCCGCCCGGTGTTTTTTTCAGATACTCTTGGATCTCGCGGCAGCAGCGGGTGGTCTTTCCCGTGCCGGCGCGGCCGAAAATAAAATGCAGACTCATAGGAGGCTCCTTTTGTGAGTGATTGGGGACTGGGTTCGGGGTTCAGGGTTAGCCCCTCGGGCGTGGTGCCCTTTGATTACGTGCGAAAGAGGGGGGAGCGGGTTCAACAGGTTCAGAAGGTTCAACGGTGGTGGTGCGGCGCATAAAAATATGGAAGCGCCGCGGAGGTTTGAAACTAGCGGTTTTCTCGTATCGCAAACCTAATCCCTAGCCACTAATCCCTAGCTACCAGTCACAAGTCACTAGTCACTAGCTACTCATCCCTGCTTTCAACCCTTTTATATGTTATAATACTAAGGTTATTTCATAAGAAAAACAAGGAGAACAAACGAATGGGTGAAAAGCTATGGACCCGTGAATTCATTGGCATGGGTCTGACGAATTTCTTTTACTTCATGTCTCAGTACATCATGATCGCGGCGTTGCCGGTCTACATCATGGATGATCTGGGGCTCGGGCAGTGGGAGGCAGGGATGGCGATGACCTGCTTCCAGATCGGCACGGTGGTCTCCCGCCCGATCGCAGGGCGTGTGATCGATGCGGTGAATAAGCAGCGTCTGCTCCTCGTCGTCTCCGTGCTGCTCTTTTTCCTGATGGCAGGCTTTCTTCTCGCGTATCGTCTGGAGATCGCGCTTTCGCTGCGACTCATTCACGGGATCGTCTTCGCACTGGGGACGACGGCTTCAGCGGCGATGGTTGCGCTCGTGCTTCCTCTCCGGCGGAAGGGAGAAGGGATCGGCTACTTTGCGGTCTGCGGAAATATGGCGATGGTCGTGGGGCCCCTGGTGGGGCTCATCCTCATCGAGCATTTCGGTGCGTCGGTGCTGTTTCTCTTCCTTTCTTTGATGGCTGCGTGTGCGATCGTTTCAGGAAATGGGAAACGGCTGCCCGCGCGCGTGGTATGTCCTTCGGGAGAAAAGCACCGCGGATTCCATTTTTCAGATTTCTTTGAAAAGAAGGCGCTTCCGGCGGTCATCCTGGGCGGGCTTGTCTTTTTTGCCTACGGCGGTGTCCTGACATTCATTCCCATGTATACGAGAAGTCTTGGCATAGGCTCTTATACGAGCCTCTTCTTCCTCGTCTTTGCGCTCGTCATCGGCGTATCCCGTCCGCTTGTCGGCTACCTCTTCGATCACCATGGCTCGGACTATACGGTGTATCCGGGCTTCCTCTTCTTCTCGGCGGGCTTTCTCCTCTTCTCGCAGGTCGAGGGACCCTTCCTTCTGCTCCTCTCCGCGGCGGTGCTGGGGATCGGCTTCGGCGCGCTGGCGCCTGCCTTCCAGACCATCGCGGTCAGCAGCGCTCCCTCTTCCCGCGCGGGCGTCGCGACGTCGACCTATTTCTGGTCGCTGGATATCAGTGTGGGCTGTGCGGCGGCCTTCCTCGGGCTTTTTGCGGAGGCTTTCGGCTATTCTTTCATGTATGGCGGGATCTGCCTCGCCTCTTCGCTTGCCGGACTGGCGTATTACTTCATGTGGAGACGGGGAAAACAAATGAGGAATGAGGAATGAAGGTGGCGGCTTCGCCGAGATCGATGACGAGGTCGCAGCTGTTCTGGCATTCGTTATCTCACATACGACGTTTCTCGCCGCTCAGGATGACGAAATGCGCCGTACCACTCCCGCCAAGCCCTCTGAATCTGTAGAACCCGCCCCCCCTCTTTTGCAAACAATCAAGGGGCAGCACGCCCCCGGGGCTAACCTTCGAACCTCTTCTCCCCATCAAAAAGGCGATGTGAAATAACGATCATCTCATTTTCGCGTTCCACCTGCCGCGAGAGCCCTGAACCCTGAACCCTGAACCCTGAACCTTGAACCTTGAACCCTGAACCCTGAACCAAATGAAAGCCCCTAGTCATATCGTGTGACCACTCTGCTTCTCCCTACCGTCACTGAGCTTTCACCATACGCAGCTCTCTTTGCCAGTCCTGGACGCATACTCTGCTTCTCATCGCCTGTGTGGAATTAGGCCTATCATGGCATGGGGGAAGGGAGAGGTTAAACACTTGCGGTCATGAGTGGATTTTTATGCGTAGTATAAACTTGCAACATTATTCAGGAAAGCGTATACTAAATAAAAATATGTATTTTTTTAGGAGGAGGAATTATTGTGTTCAAAACGATCCAGCATACGCTTGCCAGCGTGGCGCTGATCAAGCAGATCGCGGTCGGTCTGGTGATCGGCATCTTGATCGCTGTCTGCTTCCCAGCGGCCATCCCCGTCGTGAAGATCTTCGGCGATCTTTTCGTCAAAGCCCTGAAGGGTGTCGCACCGGTCCTGGTTTTCTTCCTGGTCATGAACGCCATGGCGCAGAGAAAAGAAAATGGGAACGGCAGCATGAAGCCGATCATCGGCCTCTATGTGATGGCGACATTCTTCGCATCGCTCGTCGGGGTCTGCATGTCCTTCCTGTTCCCGACCACACTGCACCTGCAGGTGGCTGCTGACACGAAGCTCGCTCCGCCAAGCGGCATCATTCAGGTACTTCATAACCTGATCCTGAGCGTCGTCGATAATCCGGTGAATGCACTGCTCTCTGCGAACTACATCGGCATCCTGGCATGGGCGATCATCATCGGTATCGCGATGAAGAATATCGCATCCGGCACCACCAAGGGCTGGCTCGATGATGTTGCCAAGACCATCACCAAGGTGGTGACATGGGTCATCCACTTTGCTCCGCTCGGCATCATGGGTCTTGTCGCTGACTCCGTCGGCACTGCCGGCGTGGAAGCGCTCATCGGTTATGTACAGCTTCTGGCGGTCCTCATCGGTTCGTACTTCTTGGTCGCTCTTGTGATGAATCCGCTCATCGTATTTTCCCGCATTCACATGAATCCATACCCGCTGATCCTCACCACGATCCGTGAAAGCGGCGTGTATGCCTTCTTCACCAGAAGCTCGGCGGCCAATATCCCTGTGAATCTGGCGCTCTGCAAGAGACTTGGGCTGAATCCGGATATCTTTACGATCTCTATTCCTCTCGGTGCGACGATCAATATGTCCGGCGCATCCATTACGATCTCCGTGCTGGCTCTGGCCGCTGCAAATACGCTGGGCATTGATGTCGATCTGCCGACCGCACTCCTGCTCTGCATCGTATCTACCGTCGGTGCATGTGGTGCTTCCGGCGTCGCAGGCGGCTCTCTGCTCCTGATCCCGGTCGCTTGTGCGTCCTTCGGCATCAGCAATGATATCTCCATGCAGGTCGTCGGTGTCGGCTTCATCATCTCCGTTCTGGAAGATGCCTGCGAGACTGCGCTGAACAGCTCCACTGACGTACTTTTCACTGCTACGGCGGAATATGCAGAACGCCGCAAGGCGGGTACGCTTCAGGCGGAAGACATGGTCCCGCATGATCACTAAATGAAAAAAAGCAACGAGGCAAAAGCCTCGTTGCTTTTTTTATGGCGCAGGGGAGATCGGAGCTTTTCGCCCGCAAGACGGATGCGCCGATTCGACGGCTAACCGAAATTTCTATAATGCGTAACCAGTGAAAAAATGCTAAAATAATAAAGATTATGACGCTATGGAGGTCATTATGGAAACGATTGGTTTATTAGCGGGCATCGGGACGCTGCCGGTGGAATTCATCGAAGCAGTACGGCCCCAGGGATATCGCGTGGTCTGTATCGCGGTGACGCCGGGCGTCGATGCAAGACTTGCCGCGATCGCGGATGCGTACTATGATATCAGCGCCTTTAAACTGGATAAAATCATCAAGACGCTCGTGAAGGAGCATGTGAAAGAGGTCACGATGATCGGCAAGGTCACGAAGGAGTGGCTCTACAAGTCGCACACCCTTCCGGATATGCGCGCGATCAAACTCTTGAATCGTCTGCGTAAGATGAATTTCAAGGATGATACGATCACGCTGGCGATCGTGGATGAGCTGGCCAAAGACGGGATCTCCGTCCTGGATCAGACGAAGTATCTGAAGCCGCTCATGCCGGGGCCGCAGGTCTTCACTAAAAAGAAGCCGACGGAGGCGCAGATGGCCGATGTGGCTTTTGGTTTCGAGGCGGCGAAGGCGATCGGTGCGATCGATCTGGGACAGACAGTCGTGGTGAAGGATCAGGCGGTCATGGCCGTCGAAGCCATCGAGGGCACGGATGCCTGCATCAAGCGTGGCGGCAGTCTCGCCCGCGGCGGCGCTGTCGTCGTAAAGACGGCCAAGCCCGGGCAGGATACCCGCTTCGACATGCCGGCGGTCGGACTTACGACACTTGCCTCCATGGAGGAGAGCGGCTGTGCGGTCCTTGCCATCGAAGCCTGGCATACCCTTTTCGCAGAAAAAGAAGCCGTGCTTCAGGAAGCCGATAAAAAAGGCATCGTGATATTGGCGCTGGAAGGAAAGAAGTGACTGGTGGCTAGTAGCTGGGAATTAGGGATTAGGAGTGACTAGTGACTAGTGACTGGTGACTTGAATACTGCCTTCGGGCATCGCCCCATAATACTCGCGGCGAAGCCGCCACCACCATTTCTAATTTCTCATTTCTAATTCCTCATTCGCGCAGAGCTTTCAACCGTTATCAAAGGGCAGCACGTCCCCGTGCTAACTTTGAGCCCTGAACCTTGAACCTATTAACCTGCATCCTTATTCATTGACGAGGACTTAACTTATGAAAATTATGATGTCTGCCGGAGAGGCCTCTGGCGATATGCATGCCGCAGCCGTTGCGGCAGAAATCAAAAAGCTCTACCCCGGGACAGACATCTTCGGGATGGGCGGCGCGGACATGCGAAGGAGCGGCGTCCGCATCATCTATGATATAGAAAATCTGGGCATCATCGGACTGGTGGAAGTCATCAAGCACCTGCCGCTCTTCTTCAAGCTGCGCAGCTTTCTGAAGGAAGCCATGCTGCGGGAAAAGCCGGATGTGCTGGTCTGTGTAGATTACCCCGGATTCAATATGAAGCTCGCCCATGTGGCGAAAGAGCTGGGCATCCCTGTCGTCTACTATATCGCGCCCACCATCTGGGCGTGGAACAAGGGACGGGCGAAGAATATCGTCCGCGATGTCGAGCAGGTGGCGTCCATATTTCCTTTTGAAGCGGACGCATACCGGAAGGCGGGAGCGCATGTGACCTTCGTCGGTCATCCGCTGGCGGATACGGTGAAGCCTTCCATGACGAAGGAGAAGGCGATGGCCTATTTCCATGGCGATCCGAATAAAAAGCGTGTCCTTCTCATGCCGGGGAGCCGCAAGAATGAAGTCGCGGGGCTTCTGCCCGTGATGCTGGAGGCAGCGCGGCAGCTTTCCCAAAAGGCAGACTGCCAGTTCTTCATCCCCCGGGCCTCGACGATCCCGATGGAGATGCTCTCGTCCTTCATTGGGGCTTCGGAGCTTTCCGTAGAGATCACTGAGGGCAGGCAGTATGACCTGATGCAGATCTGTGATGCCTGCGTCGCCTCTTCGGGGACGGCGACCTTGGAAACGGCGCTCATGGAGCTGCCGACCGTATTGATCTATCGCCTCGCGCCTCTGACATGGATGCTGGCGAAGATTCTCGTCCATGTGAAGTATGCGGGCCTGCCGAATCTTCTGCTGGACCGTGAGGTCACTCCCGAACTCCTGCAGGATGCAGTGACAGCGGAGAATATTTCCCGCATCGTGACACCGTGGCTCATTCAGCCTGCCGCGCGGGAAAAGAATGTGGAAGGCATCCGAGAAGTAAGAAAAGCACTGGGCGGCGGAGGCGCGGTGCGCCGCGTGGCAGAGCTCATCGTGAAGACGGGGGCTGGTGGCTAGTGGCTAGTGACTAGTGACTAGTGACTAGGAGACTAGGAGACATCAGACTCCCGTATCGTCATTTTGAGCGAAGCGAGAAATCTTTGTCATTCGCGGTCAGGTAGGCAATGTTTGGAAAGTTCAAAACGGGAA
>ERZ1031467.46-NODE-46-length-28578-cov-6.718753_pt1 | contig 28578 bp, 19 predicted proteins | sample MGYA00517105_ERZ1031467 | MGnify/ENA primary metagenome ERZ1031467 (study PRJEB33719, sample SAMN04261155) | wastewater metagenome | biome: rural village; feature: human; material: feces | host: Homo sapiens | place: El Salvador | collected 2013-01-07 ...
GCAAATATTTATATATAGATACATGTGGTGCTATAAATGAGAGTCGTGAAAAGGCTTTAAAAAATAAAACTTGGCTAATTTCTAACTTGTTGGATTCTGCTAGTTTGTCTATGCGGTGTCATGATTTATATTATGCAAAGTCATCACTTAGGTTCTTAAATGAAAATAGAGCATTGTTTCAAAATTCTACTTTCAGTAAAAAAGAGAGGAAGACATTACAGAATAAATGGTACAGAACTTATCATTATTGCTGGATGCTTGAAGAATGGAAAGATATAAAATATTTAGAAGATGAATTATTTTTATAAGATATAAATATAAATTATTAGTATGAACAAGTTGATTTATTATTCAGTTTTAGTAGCAACATTCATTGTCCTATGGGCAATAATGATTACTCTCTTTGTTGTGATGGAGGACTTTGGCTACAAGCCGGGTTCTGTTCTTTTCATAGTTGGTTTCTCCATCATCTTTGGTATCGTTGGCGGCATGAAGCCTTGGTTGAAAAAGAAGTTGGAGAAGAGAAATGGTAAGAGCGAAAATTAACTTTCCCAACTAGGAAAAAATATTTTCCCAACTAGAAAAGTAAAATGGCAAAGATAACTAACGAGCAGAAGTTGTATGTGCTGCTGGACAACACAAGAGACAAGTCAGACTATGAGCAGGAGATATGGAGCATCATTTATGATCACGTATCTCCTGATGATGACTGGAAGGAAGGTGTTGCCGAACTATTGGTGAAGAGTGAATACCTCAATCGAGGGTATGCTTATGATAACCAAGAGTCAAGGGTGGTGTATAGCCCAACTAAGGATGGCAGGAAACAGATACCAATCCTTTGGAATGGCAGCGAGTTGAAGAAAGAGCATGAGGAGGAAGTGAAGGCTCTAAAGAAGGAGTCTTCATTTGAAGTGCGTCACAAGAAAATCAATAAGTTCTTGTGGATTTTGTTGACTGCGATAGTTTCGAGTATAATTACAATAATTATTTCTAACCTACTATCACAACCTTGTAGAAAATAGCACATATCATGTAAATCATGATACCTTCTATAGTCCATATTGCCTTTTCGGCAAACCTTTCTAATTTATCTGGTTTCATAAGCCTATGAGTCTTAATGTTTATGAGGCAAAGTTACGGTTTTCTCCTGAGAATCAGGAGGAAATTACATAGTTTAACTGTAATCTCCGCAAAGTTTGCATACAAACGTTGCAAACCTTGCGGAGACTAAGAGTTGGTACGGAGAGGGTACGGAGAAGGTACGGAGCGGCTCTAGTCCTTGTCGAAGAACTTATCTATGAGTCCTACGGCTTCATCCTTCTTCTTGTCTATGATTTTTGCATATATCTCTGTTGTGGATATGCGAGAGTGTCCAAGCAGCTTGCTGGTGGTGTATATGTCTGCCCCAAGTGTGAGCATCATCGTGGCGAAGGTATGTCGGGCGGTATGGAAGGAGACGTTCTTGGTGATTCCACAAAATTCTGCCCACTTTTTGATTTGCGCATTCAGGTTTGGGGCACATACCAGCTTGTCGAATACCAGTTCTCCAGTTCGCTCCGGCAACCAACTGACCGCTTCTCTTGATAGTGAATAGGTGATGATTCGCTGAGTCTTCTGCATTCTCTTGATCATTCTGTATCTGGAGTTGCCATCCTCATCGGTGTACTCCTCAATATCCTCCCATTTAAGTTGACGAATGTCCGAGATGCGGAGACCAGTAAAGCAGGAGAACATAAAGGCTTGCTTGGTTGATTTGTTCTTTGGCTCTGATGCTGCCATCTTCTTCAACTCAGATATATCAAGATATACCCTTTCACTTTCGGGAGCCTTGATCTTGGTTCCAGTATCAATGAGGTCGATTGGATTCCTTGGGATAATCTCGTCTCGTACCGCCTTCTTTAGCATAGTGTTGAACATAGCAAAGTACACCTTCTGAGTCATACCGCTTAAAGGCTGCTCGGTGAATTTTCCTTTGGCGGTTTTGAGGTAGGAGATGAATCCTTCGCAAAACTTCTTGTCTATAGCTGCCATCGTCACTTTTTCTCCGGCATACTCATAGATGTGTCTCTCCACATTGCTGATGGTCTTGATGTACTCCTCGCCTCTGGTGCTCTTGGCTTTGTAGTTGCGAAAAGTCTTGATGTATTGCGAGAAGAGCATCTTGCTTGGCTCCTTCTTCACGATGATGCCGCTTCGATTCTGGGTCAGTTCCACAATCTTCTTGGCTTGCATAGCTTCAATGATTCTTCTGGTCTCTTTGTTGGCGGCTATGGCTGCAGTCTTACCCCTACCATTTTCAGGTAGTAGATAAAGCTTCGGGTACTCGTATTGTCTCTTGCCGTTGATGGTGTAGGCAAGATATAGGCTTGTCTTACCGCTGGGCATCTTTCTTTCCCTGATTTGCACGATTTCCTTTTTCATAAGCTCAATGTTTATTGTTGACGGTGCAAAGATAAGAAGAAAAACCGAAAGTACCAAATTTTTTAGCACCAAATTAGCACCAAATATTATGTAAACAGATGTATATTGTGTGTATAGTATGTGTGTATGATATGTTGTTTTTAGTAAATGTAATGAATTGATAATCAGGTATTAAACTATACATTTACTACAGATATAGTTACACATAAAAGAGTAATATAATGTTTTTGTATTAAAGGAAAAAGCTTATCCGAGAGGATAGGCTTTTCTGTTGATATACAAATAGTTAATCGTGTATTGGTGCTGGTGCTGAAAATTTCTAGCACCAAAATAGCACCAAATTTTTTCCTAGCACAAAAAAGAAAAATAACAAATTGCTGTTCAGAAGTTTAGCCTAGTTTTTATCCACTATTATTTTTATAGTCTTTTAACAAATAGTCAAATGTATAATACGTGTATTCCAAATGTATAATAAAGTGTAGTTTTGCTCGTTTTTTACAAAACTTCACATTTGGTTGTTCAAAAAAAAGTTTCTATCTTTGCACCAGTCAAACGTAGCGGAATGACAAATGAAAGAAGACCTCCTTTCCGGCGAAAGCCGACGAGATATGGAATCCCTGAGTTCTAGACCGCTACCTAGGCTTGGGGATTCTCCTTTTTTATCCCTGAGTTTTTTGGCAAGACATACGAGGTTCAATCCGTGCAGTCCTCTTCGGGGTTATCGACCGATATATAAAACTGCTCAGTCTAGTAGAATATATCCATTTAGGTAAACCCTGCGCTGTTCGATCCATTAACAACAGGTGCCCATCTGTCGCAAGACACTACCCCTATATGGATGAATCAAACAAAGTGGGTAACTTTGTTCTATGTAGGCTTTGGTAGGGAATAATTTACTGCTTATAGTAGTTGATAATTAAATAAAAATTTTCCTTGCTGCTGCCCTCTCCCTTATGGGATGGGTAAAGAATGGATAGTATATATAGTTGAACTAGTAAAATTTTTGCTTATGGAACTGGATATGTTGATTAGAAATGCCCTGAGCGATGCCAAGTGGTTAATTGCTAAGGGTGGCACGGATAGGGCAGAAGTCCTGAATCGTGTGATGGGTAAGATTGATGATGCCTTGAAGGAACTGGATGGGGCTGACCTCATTGACCTCAACAAGGTATGGCATCAGGCGAAGGATGTTATGCCGCCAAGAATTTATGGTGGCAATCATGCAGACTTGCTGTGTGTGCATCAGTTTAAGCCTACCTCTCATCCTATTCTTACTCACGAAGAGAACTGCATATGGTTTGAGGTGTATCTTAAACAGAATCCGAATGACTGGTGGTGTAGAACTGGGGATTTGTTGAAGAAGGAACATCGTGAACTTTATTGGAGATAGATATATTAATTAAAATTTAAGATTATGAGTGAATTGTATTGGTTAGGTGTTTTGGGTAACTTGAATGAATTATGTGGGGTTACTGTAGTTCTTTGCTTTTTTGTTTTTGCAGGTTTAGGTATATGGGTATTTATGTGCATTGATGATTTTGAAGAGCCATCTCCTTTTATTAAAAAAGTATTGAAGGGTTCTCTTTTCGCTATTGTGTTTGCGATATTTGGGTGTATATTTATTCCTTCACAAAAGAATCTCCTTATCATCTATGGGGTAGGCGGCACTATTGACTATCTCAAAGAAAACAAGGATGCAAATAAGATTCCTGATAAGTGTGTCAAGGCTCTTGATAAGTATCTTGATGATGCGTTGACGGAAGATAAAGATAAGGAGTAACTATGGTATCAGAATCAGCTAGATATTATCAGACTCATCCGGCTGCAAGGGAGCGCAAGAAGAAATACGATACACGCTTTGAGTCTTCACCTACACAGAAGGCTAAGCGTAGGGAGTTGGCTCGTCATAATGCCGAACACGACAAGAAGTATGGATCAGCATCCAGAAGGGGGATGGATGCTTCACATACCAAGTCAGGAATCAGGTATAAACCATCATCGGTGAATCGTGGTTCCAAGACGGATATGGCTGGAGATAGAAGAGCTAGGGGCGGTCGCTGATAGTGATTGCCGGAACATACGGAAAGAATAAGAGGGAGTGCTCACGCATTCCCTCTTCCGTTATCAACAATCTATTAACCTTAAATAAAAACCTTTAACCTATGAACTTTAATTTCTAATCACTAAAATCAATGAACAAAATATTTCTAAGAACCCATTAACCTTCCTCCTCAGACATCTGCTTCAACTTCTCTGTAAGCGCATTTGCTATCTCACGCTTATCTTCGAGAGTGACGGTCTGCAGCTTCGGACAATTAAACTCCAGCATCTTGATGAAGGTGCTGACCTTATCCTTCGGCTCGCATTTGTACCATGCAGCCATAAAATCATCCCAAGCGTCTCTAGTGAAGTCGGCACACAGCTCACGAAACTCCTTCTTGATAGGAGACTCGTAACCTTTCTGCTTACCGCCGGATTTCGCCCGACCTTTCTCGAACTGACCTTTTGAATTTCTGTCTGTAGCCATATCCTTCACTAAATATGATGCAAAGGTACACACAATCCTGCACATAGAAATCTTATCTATTAACTTTTTGCTACTAAGTTAATGGATAAGATGCTTATATAATAAGGTATAGTTATCTTTGCTGCAGTTTAAACGTTTAAAATAAATTTTTATGTTAGGATCATTAATCGGTGCAGGACTCGGTGTTGCAAGTAGTATCTTTGGTGGCATATCAGCCCGAAAAGCAAGACGAAAGCAGGAGCGGATGCTTGCACAGCAAGAAAAGGAAAATCAGGCATGGTATGATAGGAAGTACAATGAAGACCCTACCAAGCGTGCCGATACCGTAAGACTGCTCACTCAGATGCAGGAGCAGATCAAGAACAGAAACAAGGCTGCTAAGGGCAGACAAGCGGTAATTGGTGGCACAGAAGACTCCACCACAGCAGTGAAGGAAGCGAATAACAAGACTCTTGCCGACACGACCTCCCAGATTGTGGCTGCAAATGAGACTCGCAAGGATGACATCGAAAGTCAGTATCAGGCGAGAAAGAAAGCTATCCAAAATAAGAGGATGGGGCTGGAAGCTGAGAAGGCTGCTGGTACTGCTAGCGTGGCTGCTGGTGTTGCCGGAACTGCTGCCAATATCGCTGCCACCATTGATGGCGGATTGGGCAAGAGCAAGGTTGCCAGACCTAGCGTTTCATCGCCTACACAAGCTGATATGGATAAGCTCGATGCCAAGGTTGGTGCGGCTCCTATCCAGCAGCAAGTGGCGAGTGATTTGAACGATATGATAGGTGATAATGCACCTAAAAAGGTAAACGTATAGCTTATGGGATTGGCAGATTATTTACGAACGAACAATGGCTTGAAGACTACACAGAGTGTACTCAACAAGCAGCAGAGTGGTGTGGATGCTGCTCAGAAGGCTACTCCTGAGCAGATGAATATGAACACCGCACAAGCTATGCTCCATGGCAAGGAGGAGCAGCTTACTCCTCCCAAGGATGCACATGAGCAAGCGGTGAGAATGAACCAGCAGACTGCCGAGGGTATGCTGAACGGCTCTATCCCTATCGTGAAGAAGGAAGAGCCGAAGCCGGAACCCAAGCAGGAGCCGGAAAAGAAGCAGTTGACCTATGCAGAAATGTATAAGATGCTGAACCCTGCTGATAGTGAATCTCCTGAGCAACGAGCACAGAGAGAGAAGAACGAGAAGCGGAAGGCTCGTATCGCTGCCTTTGGGGATGGTCTTCGGGCACTCGCCAACATCTACTTCGCCAGCAAGGGAGCCAAGGTGGTACACAATCCTGAGTCGGATATGACTGCTGCCATCAACAAGCGAAAGGCTTATATGGATGCACAGCGTGAGAAGAATCGGGCGGCTTGGCAGGCTGGCTACCAGAGGGCATTGGCTCTGGATGAGGAAGCGAGAAAGAATAACCTGACTCTCGCTGAGCAGATGAGGTATCACGATATTATTGCTAAGAATAATGATAGCAAGAATGATCTGAGTCAGCAGAGAATTGATCAGGGTAACAGAAGACTTGACTTGTCGAAGATGAAATATGATACTGATGCTGATTATAAGAAGTCTATCTTGGCTATCAAGAAAGCTCTGGCTGATGGTCAGATTTCCCACTGGCAAGCACAAGATGCTATTCAGCGTATGAATGCTGAGACTGGTCGCATTCGTGCCAACAAGTCGGGTAGTGGTGGCTCACGAAAAGGTTCCTATTCAGGAGAGGTTGATGAGTATATGGATTTGATGGACAAAGACCCTGAGGGTATGGCTGAGGCTGCTAGGGAAGTCAGAAGGATGGGGTACTCCCCTAAGACTGCTGCCGGAAAGAAGGCTCAGAAGATTGCCTATCAGCGTAAGCATGGTAAGGGTAAACAGAACCATACATCATCAACCAATGGTGGCAAGAAGAAGACTGGAGTAAAATGGTAACAAGAATTTGGTAACAAACATATATATATTATGGCAGAAAGACCATTATACACTTTATACAAGAATCTGAAAGCACAGAACTATGATGTGCCGGACGATTACAATAAGTTTGAGAGTGCCCTGACTAGAGACGGAAAGGGCGGTGCTGATAACAGACACGCTATCTATGAGAACTTGAAGGCTCAGAACTTCGATGTTCCTAATACCTATGAGCGTTTCTACTCGGCACTCTTTGAACCTCGAAGCAAGACTTCATCTAGAGCGAAGGGTGGCAGTGTTCCTATGACTGCTGCTGACCGTGCTCGTTTCTCGGCTGGGGCAGCAGCTATCTCGGCTAGTGCTCAGCAGACAATGAACAATGCTGGCAGATACAACAGACTGAAACAACGCAAGCAGAAACAGCAGAAGGATTTCGGTCGTGTGAACTTGGGTACACACCAGACTCCTTATGGTGGTGATGCCAACAATGTGGTGAAGGATGATTTCGCTTACAATCCTGAGACTGGCAAGGCTGGGGCATACGTATCATCTGACAACGAGAATGTTTATTATCAGCCAGAAGCCGAGCAGAAACAAGCTGTACTTGACCAGCAGAACAATACCTATCAGGAAGCAGTAGATACTGGAGAGATTCCATCCGTCTTTGATGTTCGTGATAAGAATGGTAACTATGACTTGCAGGAGAATATCAACAAGAACGGAACCTACCTTACTGAGGAGGGTGCTCGCAATCAGTTCGACAAGAAGCTGGCGGATGCCTATGCCCGAAAGAAGGAGATTGAGGCTCTTATCGCTGAGGATCATCGTCAACACGGAAATCCTCTGCTCTCTTATGGTGCTAGTATCGGTGCAAGTAACGGAAGAACTGCAGAACAGAGTGACTATAGCAACAAACTGGCAACATCCCTTGCTCTGGTTAAGCAGCAGATCGGTGCGCTTGAAGCGGTGAAACAATACCCTACAAGTAGCTTGGGTGAGGATGCTTTGAAGGCTCTTGACAATACTGCATTCACGGCTAAGACTTGGGATTTCGGTCTGACTGACTTTGCAACTATGGGTCAGATGGAACGTATCAAGACCAAGATGGACAACAACCTTCCACTCTCCGACTCCGATAAGATGCTGTTGAAGAGTAAACTGGGTGCGGATGCTGCTGCGGCTCTTGAAGACGAGAAGATGGGCAACATCTATCGCTGGACAAAGATTGCCGGACAGTCTCTCCCATTTATGGCAGACTTCTTCCTGACTGGCGGCTATGGTGGTATTACTAAGGCTATCAGCCGTGGAGCCTTGAAGTTCGCTGCCAAGCGTGGTATGGGCAAGGTGAGTGCTGCTATCTTGAAGAATACTGGTATCGTGGCTGGCGATGTTATCGGCTCGTATGCCATGGCAGGATCAGAACAGGCGATGAAGACTGGAGCAGACATTATGCAGCGACATCTGGGTAGTCTATATCAGGATGAGAAGGGTGATTACAAGTTCGGTACATTCGATGAGAACGGAAATCTCCTGCATGAGGGTGGCGAGTCTATGGGTACTGCTCTCTATAAGGGTCTGACCTCTGCTATGGTGGAGAACTATACTGAGAAGCTCTTCGGTCATAGCTATGGTATCAAGAAGGGTGCAATCAACTTCATGGAAAAACATGGTATGAATGCTTCTGCTGAGTTCTTCAAGAATATCGGCAAGAGTGGATGGTACACCAATTCCAAGAAGTGGATGGAGAAGTTCGGCATCAATGGCTTCGGTGAAGAAGTAATGGAGGAAGAGATTGGCATTCCTCTTCATGCTCTATTGGATGGAGATAATAAGTTCTCTGACCTCCTTGATACTAAACAGCAACTTGACATCATCGGTGGTATGGCTCTATCTGTCGGCTCTATGTATGCGATGGGTGCTGGCTCCCGACCAGTCAAAGGTGTGTACAATCGTGCTCAGTACTACCGATTCCGTAACAAGGTGAACGTGGCTGATAGTGATGCTCAGAACCTGATGGGCGATAAGTGGGCAGACATCAAGGATAAGATTGACAACACGACCAACGAGCAGATGGGTGGTGTGTTGGCTGATATTCTCAGACAGAGAGACACCATGAGCAAGGATCAGATTAATGCTGCCATCAACTATGGTATCAACCTGATGAAGATGCGTGGCTACAATGTTGCCAAGACTGCCGAAATGAATGCTAGAGAGATTACCAACGAGCCAACAACTCCTGAGGAGCAGCATCAAGAGGATATTGATAATGCTTACTCTGAGGGTCACGATGCTGATGATGCTGACAAACACGACATTCAGTTGGAGCATGAAGACCAGATGAAGACTCTTGCCGGATTGTTGAATATCTCCGAGCAGCAGTTGTCTGCTATGAATGATGATGAGCTTCAATCCCTGACTGGGCAGAACGACAAGCTCGACCAAGCTATCTATGACTACCAGTTGTCTTCTGCTCGTTACCAAGGTGTGACAGATGATGCTCAGGATAAGATTGATATGGCGGCAAATCAGGCAGCTCAGCGTGTTGATATGTACACAGACAAGAGCCGTGGCTCCGTCCGTAACGCTACGGTTAAAGCTAGTGGTGGTGCGGAAGATTATGGTGTGTACATTATCTCCGGCAATATTGCTACCAACGAAGATGGCTCTATCAATGTAGCGGATAGCGATGATATGATTCTCTTCTATGATCCTACGACAAATTCTGTTGAGCATGCTGATGCTCTGAGATTCGCTGAACTGGGTGATGAAGTTCCTGCCGATGATGTGAAGGCTCAGGCGGTAGCTGATGCAAAGGAGAAGGCTATCAAGGAAGTTGCTGGCATTGTTGATGGCACAATAGATGTTGGCTCCCAGTTCTCTGTTACTGATGCAGATGGTACTGAACATACCTATGAGGTGTTGGCTGACTATGGTGATGGTACTGCCGCTATCTCTATTGATGGTAATGTAGTAGAGAATCCTTATCAGCTTGCAGACTTGCAGCAGATGAAAGATATGGAAGACCAGAAGAGACTGGAAGCTGCCAAGGCTGAACGTGAACAGATGGAGAAGGAGCGTGATGAGCAGACTCAGGAGACAGAGCAGCCGGAAGAGACTCAGCCTTCTCTTGACTTCAATCAGATTCTTAATGATAATGGTAACGTGGTGCTCGTTGATGTTCTGGATAAGGATGGTAACACTAAATACCCTGACTCTAAGTTATTCCTCATTCGTGATACTGGTGCCAAGGCTAAGGTTGTTGAAATGAAGAGTGATGGCACATTCGTTCCTCATGCAGTGAGCAAAAAGAATGTGGCTACAATCTCTTCTATGTCTCTTGATGAGTACAAGCAAGCGATGGCTGAAACCTCAATGATAGAGGAGAATAGTGGTGCGATAGAGGGCGATAGAGGTGGAATAGAGGTGAATGACGAACTCCCACCAGTTCCTGATAATGTGACAATCAATGGTGATGGAACATACTCTGTTGATGGTGCTGTGCAGGGTGGAGAAAATACTACTGCTCCTGCTGAACAGACAGAACAGACTCCTGCTATGACTCTCGAAGATGGAACCATCGTGCCTATGCTGGAGGATGGCAATCCTGACTTCTCGAAGCTGACTGCTGATCAGACTGCTGAGTTGTATGACTCTCAGTTTGGTGAGGATGCTGATAGCGTAATCAGTGGATGGGTATCTGATGCCAAGAAAGCACTCGACAAGGCGAATAACATGACCGTTAAGGGTAAGAACTTCGTGGAACAGAAGGCGGCAAAGGAAGCCAAGGAGAAGGCGATTGCTGATGCTCAGGCTGCCTATGACTCAGCTATCGCTATCCGTGATGCCTACAACAGCAGACAACTTGCCAAGGTGGAGGATGATGCAGATGGCAGAAAGAATCTCATTGAGAAGGCAAGAAGAAAGTTCTCTCGCTTGAAGAGTGCGGTGAAGGATGATGCAGAGGCAGTATCTCAACTTTACAAAGATGTTGTCGGCTCTCTCCTGCATCGTCTGTATGATGGCACTGGCATTGATGTGACTGATACAATTCCGCTTACTGCTGAGGAATATGTGGCTAGCAATCTCGGTGCTCACTCTCTCAACTATGAGGGAACAGAGACAAGCAAGGGTGTAAAGCAGGAAACTGGATTGAGCAGGGAAGACTTTGCAAAGACTCAGCTCCTCGCTGCTGATGGCAAGGGAACTACCATTGACAACCTTGTGCATAGTCTGTGGGAGAATCGTCCATCCAACCTTGAATCTCTCGATACTCAGGATATTCGCAATGCCCTTATTGGTGTGCTCAATAGCGGTTTCAAGGCTTCGGAAGCTAGAAACTATATTGAGAATCTCCGTATCGCTCAGGCTGAGAACATTCTTGAAGAGCAGAAGAAGGCGACTGCCAACGCTGCATTCGCTGAGGAACAGACTGCTCCGGCTGAGCAACAGACCGAAACGGCTCCTGAATCTGATGAGCAGACTGAGGAAGAAAACTCTGATGAGATTAATGATGAGGAGAATGAGCAGACAAATGAGAATATAAATGCTCCTGAGACTCCTGAGATTCCTGAGGATGCAACGGACGAGAATCCGCTTGGTCAGCAGAAGTCTGAGGAAGACTTGCCTTTCTCTGCTAGAGACAATGGTACACAGCAGACAACTGCCGAGCGTGCTGCTGACGTAGAGAAGAATAAGGTGGATGATATGAAGGTCGTTGATAACATCGTGGGGCAGAAGACTCGCAAGGCTTTCGAGAGACTGGCTAAGATGATGGGTGCTAACATTCAATGGCAGTACTCAGACAAGTTGGGCAACGGCTGGATTCAGGAGACCACGGATGCCGATGGCAACGTGCATCGTACCATCTTCATCACTCTTGACTCTTCCATCACGGAAGGTGCTCAGTTTATCTTCGGTCACGAAATGACCCACCAAATCAAGAACCTGAACCCTGCTGCATACAATGAGCTGACTCAATTTGTGCTTGATACCTATGGCTCTGATGCCTTCGACAAGGCGATAGACGAGACGATGAAGCGATATTCCGATGCCGGATTCTCTGGACGTGCTAGAGATTACTATGCTGAGGAGGTGGTGGCTGATGCGGTAGGCGAAATGATTCGTGACCTTAACTTGGCTCACACTCTCGCTATGAAGATGTCTCATCCTCTGCTCGCTGCTATCCATGAGATATTGCAGAAGATTAAGTTGGCATTCTTTGGTACTGAGTATAGCGATGTGACCAAGAACATCATCCGCTCCATTGAACAAGCCTACGTGAAGACTGCCAAGGGCGAGATAACGAACTCCGAGACTGGCGAAGATGTTTCATTCTCTCTCCGTCAGAAACCTGAACCTAAGAAGAAGGGTATCGGCTACAAGGTATTCGTGCTAAAGGATGGCAAACTCTATCCGCCAATGGTAGCGAACCCTGATGGTGCTGCTACTCCAGTGGGTGTATGGCTCGATGCTGATGCGGCTCCTATTGCAGGAGAAAGCAAGACCGGCAGACCTCAGGTTAAGCAGGGTGGCAAGGGAACGCAAGGCGGTAGCGGTAAGCTAGCCTATAGACCAGGCTGGCATCTTGGTGTAGTGCCTTACGCTATCCAGTTCAACCGCAAGGATGCTGAGGGAAACAAGACTCTCTTCCCTAAGAACTTCGTCTTCGCTGAGGTGGAGTATGCTGCTGATGTAGATTATCAGGAGGAAGCTCGCCAAGAGGGTATCAATCCATCCGGCAAGTATCAGCATTCATTGGCTGGCTTGAAACATCTGCCTACTGATGGTTATTATATGTATCGTACCAACCCGAACCCTGAGACTGATCCTTGGGTGATTACTGGTGCGATGAAGGTGAACCGTATCTTGACCAGAGCAGAGCAAGCGGAACTTGTGAAGAATGCAGGACGTGAACCTCAGCAGATTCAGGAGGGCGATATTGTTACTGATGATGTTGTGAACAGCATCAATCAGGAGATAGCTGCTGCTCCAAAGTTCTCGTTGAAGGTATATCATGGTAGCGGTGCTGACTTCACAGAGTTTGACTTCGACCACATGGGCGAGGGTGCTGGCTCCCAAGTATTCGGTTGGGGTGGCTATGTTACTTCATCCAAAAAGATAGGAAAAAGCTATGCTACTCTGATGGATAATGACCCTTCTAGAGCATATTATCACATACAGCGTTCTAATGGTACAAGGTTCGCCAAGAAATATCCTACTCTAGAATCATTCCTGCATGGAGATAAGCAAATAGCCATGAATGACAAATTTACAGAGCAGGAAAAGATAGACTTCTACAATGAAATGAAGAAGTTGGCTGAGCCATACCATAATCTCTATGAGGTGGATATACCTGATGATAATGGCAGCAACTATCTGGATTGGGATAAGCCTTTGAGTAAAAAGCAGCAGGATGCCATTCGTGAAGGATTGGAGCATCTTGGTGTAGGTATTAAGACGTTAGAAAGCAAAGGTCAGTCTTTAGAGAGAACTAGCGAAAATGTTTACAATAGTACTCTGTATATTGGGTTAACTGGAACAGAGTATGATTTGCCTGAAAGAACTAAAGGAATAAGCAAGTTCCTATCTTCTGTTGGCTTTACTGGTATTAAGTACAAGGCTGGACGTAACTTCGGTGGTGCTAAAAAGGGCGATACTAACTATGTTATCTTCAAGCCTGAGGATATGAAAATCACAGAGCACACCAAGTTCTCTATCAAGACCTATCACGGCTCCCAAGCATCATTTGACAAGTTCGACCACTCCTTTATGGGTAGCGGTGAAGGTGCTCAGGCTTACGGCTGGGGTACTTATGTAAGCGAAGTGGAAGGTATTGCCAAGGCTTATGCTAAGCAGAATGCAAAGAAGAATGCGCCTTCAAGCCTGATGTATTATGATACTGTCGCACAGGATTTGGCAGATACCAAGTCTGGTCTTGATTTATTGGAGGATGAGTTGAAAGATGCAAAATCCTATGTAGATTTGTACCAATCAAGACTTGATGAGGCTAAGGGAGAACTTTTAAAGGCAAAGGAAAGTGGCACTGGTCTTGGTGTTGACATGTACGAATCTGATGTTGCGTATTATAGCGAACAGGTTGAAAGATATAAGCAGAATGTAAAAACTAAGGAAAGTGACATCAAAGATGTAAAGACTAAGATTGACGCTTTGCAGAAGAAGTTGGATTCCATGGAAAAGCCACGCAACCTTTACTCTGTTGATATTCCTGATGATACTGGTGATAACTATATCGGCTGGGATGAACCGTTGACAGATAAGCAAGTTGAAATGTGGAAAAATGCTGCCAATAGCTTAGCACCAAAGGATGATGATGGCGGTTGGAAAGAAAGAGTTGATTATTATGCTAGGAGATATGGCTATAATTTCAGAGGAGAAAAGGCTTATAAACTTTTGACTTCTGAACGTACACCAAAAGAGGTTTCTCTAGCATTGAAGGATGCTGGATTTGACGGTGTGAAGGTTGTCGCTCAGCGTAATACTGGCGGCAACAAGGAAGGCAAGATGAACTATGTTATCTTTGATGAGAACAATGCCCAGATTACTAGTCATACAAAATTCTCTCTCCGTTTGAAGTCTGCTATTGAAGAAACAGAAACCAATCCATCTGACGCACAGAAAGAGAGTGGCAACTACAAGAAGGGACACATCAAGTTCGGTGGCTACGATTACACTATAGAAATTCCGAAGGGTTCAACTCGCTCAGGCAAGGATGCCGATGGTAAAGAATGGAAAGTTACCATGCACGATACCTATGGCTATATCCGTGGCAAGTTTGGCAAGGATGGTGACCATTTGGATATGTTTATCAATGACAAAGCAGACCTTGATAATTGGAATGGTGATGTGTTTGTCGTTGACCAAGTGAATCCTGATGGCTCGTTTGATGAACATAAAGTAATGTATGGTTATGACTCCATGGATGATGCCAAAAAGGCTTATCTCGCAAACTATAGCGATGGTTGGAAAGGTCTTGGAAATATTACTGGAGCAAGTAAGGATGAGTTCGACAAGTGGCTTGATACGAGCAATCGTAAGCTAAAGCCATTTGCAGACTATGCTAAAGTAAAGTTCTCGTTGAAGGATAATCAGGGGAATCCTCTGAATCAGGATGGTACTTTGAAACTGGATAAGATTAAGTCCGTTGATGAATTGACGGATGAAGACTTCACTAGTGCCTTTCGTAATGTAGAGCTTCCTGCTATACCAAAGAATATGGATGCTGCTATAGGAGCAAACGGAAAGCCAGTTGTTATCAAGAAGAATATTTTTGAGAAGAATTGGAATGCTCACAAGTTTACTCCTGCTGAAAGCAAAAAGGTATTGAATGATGCTTTATACAATACAGATTTGGTAGGGCATACACAGCCAACAAAGAAGCCTAACCATTGGGTTGCAATCAAGTTGGATGATAAAAGTCCTATCACCGTGTTGGAAGTAAACGACAACAAGGATAATGTTGAAGTTGTTGGTTGGTATACACTTGATGAAAGAAATCTTGGGAGAATAAAAAGACAAGCTGAACGAAATGGCGGCGAACTCATTATGTTAACTCCTAAAGATGATAAGGTGGAAAGCCTTTCCACTCCTCCGCTCAGCTCTGCTGCAAAGATAGACAATTCTTCTGAAACTGCCAAGGAAAATGGCGAAAAGTTTTCATTGAAGGAAGAAAAAACTCTTGCAGGAGTGCATAACATATCAGAAGAGAAGCTGTTGAAGGCTATCAAACAAGGTGGTCTTGCCAATCCGTCTGTGGCAGTCATTGACTCTAGTAAGCAAGACCATAAGTCGTATGGTGGCATTTCCTTGATTCTGCCTTCCGATAAAATTGCTAAGAGAACTGGAAAGAATGCAGGTACTTGGCAAGGTGATGCTTATACTCCTACTTATCCAGAAGTGGAGAAGCAGATGAGCAATAAGGGGGCTGAAAAGTCTTCTTCGGATGTTCTTTCTGTGCCAAAAGAAATGCAGCATGAAGTAAGAAATGGTATCGACCGATGGTTGAACGGAGGCGATGCAAACTCTGGTTTGAAGTATCTCTTCCTTCATGAGAAGGGTAACGCTCCTAAAATGGTAGAATTGCAACATAAGTATAGCGATAAGGTCTATAATGACCTGAAATCTATCACATCAGGGAACTTTGACATCAGTAGTATTGGCAAGGCTGATGCTCAGAAGGTCTTGGATATGTATATTGATAACGTTTTCGGTGGTGACAGAGCAGCTTATGAGGAAAAGCAAAAATATCGTATTGCGAGGTATAAAAAACAAGTAGCTGAGGGTGAAAAGAATCCTTTCTTGTTAGTTAGAGCAAAAAATGCCTTGGAGCAGTATGATAAATATGGCTTTTATTTCGATAAAGTTCAGGAATTTGTTCGCAAAGTAGAACGTGACCATCGTATGACTGGAGTTGACACGAATGCTACGCTTAATGATGTGGAAGACTACATCAAGACCAATAACCTGACAGATGAGTTCAATATTTGGCTGGAAGGTAAGGAAAAAGAATATGGCATTAAGGAGGTAATCTTTGATGGCTTTACTCCTAGTGGCAATCGTAGATATGTGCCAAACACCTTGGAGAATGTTTCCAAGTTGATGAAGAAGCAAGGGCGAAATGGCGCAACTGGTGCGGCTGTATCTTTCCAAAACTTTGCTGCAAGACTGATGCCTTCTTATGGAACATTGAAGGATATTCGCTCCAAGAAAGGTTTGTTGACTTCTGACCGAGAGAAATTTGATAAATTCAGAGATAAGTGGTCTAGTGTTTTCTTTGAACTTGGTAATAAATGCCAACCAGATTCCACAAGTGCTTTTGATAGTTATGGCATGGAAAGACTCTCTGAGGCTGCTATGACCAGCGACCCACAAGCATACTTGAAGAAGGAGTATAATGTGGACTTCTCAGATGAGGACACGAAACGCTTGAAGGAAATGGTTAAGGCTATCAAGGAAGAGCATCCTGCCATGTACTTTGAGACTAAGTTTGAACGTCCAGTTAGATTTGATGAGTTCTCTGCTGCTGTTGTTCCTACTACTACCAAGAAAGAGGTGAAGGAGGCATTGAAGAATGCTGGTGTATCAATCTTTGAGTATGACGAAAAGAGCGATGCAGACCGCAAGCGTGCCTTCAATGAAGCTATCAATAGTAGCGACAATATCCGATTCTCTCTCGCTGGCGAGCGTGGTGCGGCTGCTGCTGACAAGGCAGATGAGCGTACTTTCCGTATGGATAATCTCTCCGTGGCTCGCAAGATGGAAGAGGAAAAGAAGGGTGCCAAGGCTATCAAGATGGCTACTGGCTGGGAACGTGGTGCTGATGGCAAATGGAGATACGAAATTCCGGATGCCATGATTAAGAACACGATGGACGTAGGCGGTGGGCACATCGTTAAGCGTTACGAGGATGATATGCTCTGGAATGGCGGCAAACTATCTAAGGTGATTGATGCACCTGAATTATTTAAGGCTTATCCTCAGTTGAAAGATGTGCGTATTGAAACGGATGCCATTATGAACGATATGCCTTCAAATGGCGAATATAATGCCAAGACAAACACCATTACCATCCATGCTGATGAGCTGAAATATATGAATAGTATATTGAATCACGAGATTCAGCATGCAATCCAGTCTATTGAGGGCTTTGATAGAGGAGGTAGCCCTAGATTGGTTAGAGGTGAGATTAAGAAGAGATTAGCAGAGGTCACTAAGCAGATTCGCCAGTTGCGTGCGGAAGGCAAGGAAGATGAGGCTAAGGCTATTGTTGAGAAGAACAGAGGTCTTTATAATGCTTATCAGGCGAATGATGATTACAACAGCTACAAGTCGCTTGCTGGCGAGGTGGAAGCAAGAAATGTGCAGGAAAGAATGAACATGACTCCTGAGGAAAGAAGAAAGACTCTCGCTGAATCTACTGAGGACGTAGCTCGCAAAGACCAGATTTTCTTGGGTGTGGGCGATGTGTCTTTCTCTCTCCGTGATATGGCTGACGGAAAGGAGAGTGGGGCGGCTGGTATGGCTGATGATTTGAAGAGCCTGAACACTCCTGATGAGGTGGATGATGCTATCAAGACTGCCTTTGATGATATGCCGAGCGGCTGGCAGATGGCTAACAAGAAGATGATTCATATTGCTCAGGCTCTGGGCGAGAACCGCAAGGCAGAGATTGCTGGCGAGGAACCTAAGTTCTCCCTGAAGGATGGCACTCTCATTAAGGCTGGAACATACTTTAGTGGTGGCGGTCTTGTTGAGGAAGGCTTGAAGGGTATCATCGACCCAGTGGTGGCAGTGGAGTATGACGAGAAGATAAGCGGTGTTTATCGCAATAACTTCGGGCAGCACATTGTTACTGCTGATGTTCGTGATGTTGACCCTAAGGAGTTGGTGAAGCAGATAGATGGCGAGGTGGAGTACTTCCATGCCAGCCCAGTATGCAAAAACTACTCTCAGGCGAAGAGTAACCACGCTGAGGTGGAACTTGACAAGGAGACTGCTGCTAGTACTGCCGACTTCATCAATGCCATAAAGCCAAAGGTGGTGACCATTGAGAATGTGAAGGGGTATAAGGATTCGGATGCCATGAAGACTATTACCGATGCTCTGGATGCCAACGGCTACACTTGGGATGCAGATGTGTATAACGCTGCTGACTATGGCGGCTACACCAACCGAGAGAGATTGATTGTCCGTGCGGTTCGTGATGGCAAACTTCCTGAAAAGCCAAAGAAGATGGAGCGCAAGAGCGGATGGTATGAAGCTGTGGCTGATATTATCCCGACCCTGACCGAGAAGAAGAATGGTGTGGCTCCTTGGATGGACGTTCGCTTGAAGGCTGATGGCATTGACTGGAGAAACATTGACAAGCCATTATATGTGATGGGTAGTGCCTATGCTGACGGAAAAATTCCTCATGCCTTTGCTGATGAACTGCTGCCAACACTCCGAACCAAGAGCGGTGATGTGATTGTGATGCCGGATGGTAAGGTATATCGTGCCATGGGTAGAGTGCTCGCAAGAGTATCAGGAGTGAGCGATGATTATAAGATGCCATTCTCTGAAAATCTGAGCCATACCATCATCGGCAACGGAATACCTACCCAGTTGACGGAACATGTGATTGCTCCTCTGCTTACTGGCTCTGACCCTAAGTTTAGCATCCGTACCTATCATGGTACTGGTGCTAGCTTTGACAAGTTCGATTTCAGCCACATGGGCGAAGGCGAAGGTTCACAAGCATTTGGCTGGGGTGGTTATGTTACCAACTCTAAGGAAATTGCAGAGGACTACACAAGACGTGCCAAGATAAGGAAAGATAATGGCGGTTTTGAATTTGTGACAGATATGTCTGCCAATAACAAAGATATGGTAAGACAATATATCTATAAACATAAAGATGTAAACAAGGGATTGGATGCTATGAGAAAAGACCTTTCTTCTGCTCTAGAAATGTTCCCTGATGATGATGATTTAAAGGAACTTAGCAATATTCTTGCAAAGAAGAATGAGGAAATAGCTGTTCCTGATAATATTGCTTATCTTTATGATGTGGATATTCCTGATGATAATGGAGATTATCTTGATTGGGATGCTCCTTTGACAGATAAACAGAAGAATACAATCATTAAAGAATTAAGGCGATTAAAAATAGATTTTGCCGACTTTAAAAAGCGTGGTTTTTCTTTTGATGGTTCATTTGGCGGTAATGCCTATGATTTTCTAATGTATGCTTTAAGAAAAACAAAGAAGTGGAAAGATGTAAATGCTAGTCGTGCAGTTAGTAAGTTCCTGTCTTCTATTGGCTTCACTGGTATCAAGTATAAGGCTGGTACTATATTTGGCGGTGCAAAAGAAGGCGATTACAACTACGTAATATTTGACGAGAACAATGCAAATATCGTGGGTAATACCCGATTCTCCTTGCGCTATGACCAGTTTGAGCATGACCTTAACCAGTGGAAGAAGGATAATAATCTGCCTAAGGATGCCAAGCGACCAACCATTCCACAACGCAACGCTGGTGAGAGTGCCGTTGACTTCCTGAGAAGAGTGGACGAGTACCGCAAACAGATGGCTCTGTGGAAGACTGCTCCAACCTACGAGCAGCATCTTTTGAGTGATGATAGTGCCCTTGGAGAGTTCAACCGAGAGCTGCAGCGTGGTTCTGTGCTCAAACGTATCGCCTTCCAAGATAGTATGCTGGCTATCCGTAAGGCTCAGGAAGCTATTATGAAGGAAGTGGGTGTTGACCGCCTGAATATGGCTGAGGATGCCTATACTGCCGAGAACCGCAGTCACGGCAAGGGAAAGAACGAGTTTGAGGAGTACAACAACGAGTTTCTGCAGCCACTCAGAAAGGCTTATCATCAGATGAAGAAGGTGCTGGGCGATAGCTACGACAACGTGCGAGTCTATATGATGGCTAAACACGGCTTGGAGCGTGATGCTCAGATGGCATTCAAGAAGTCTCTGGAAGCTGACTATGAAGATGTGAATCAGAGAAGTGCAGCATACAAGGCATACAAAAACGACTTGGATCGTGTGTCTAATGATGCAGACTTGGAGTTTGGCAGAGTAGATTTCACCACTTGGAGACAGAAGGATAATGCCCTCCGAGGAAAGTACTCTCCATCCTATATGGACTACCGCTACGATGATAACGGAATCGCCTACGATTATTCCGGCTTGTCTTCACTCTTCGATGGCTCGGACTTCGAGGAAGCTGCCCACAGACTGGTAAGGGATGTGGAGACCAAGCATCTTGCCGAGGTTCAGGCTCTTTGGAATGCTACGAATGCTGCTACCAAGAAGATTCTCCGTGATGGCTTCAAGGCTGGAATGATGAGCAAGGATGCTTACGAGTATGTGAAGGGTATGTATAGCCACTACATTCCTCTCCGTGGCTGGGATGGCACTACTGCCGACCAAGTCTGGGACTATATCGGTGGCGGCAAGGGTGCGTTCAATCAGACCTTGAAGACTGCACACGGACGAACTTCTATTGCTGATGATCCTATCGCATACATCGAGAATATGGCAGAGAGTGGAATCCTGCTGAACAACAAGAACTGGGTGAAGCAGCACCTGATGCTCTTGGCTCAGAATCATCCAACCTCCCTGCTCACCCTGAGCAAGGCTTGGTATGTGAAGAGTACGGATGCCAACGGAAACGAGGAGTGGATTCCTGCTACACCTCAGATTACTTCTCAGATGAATAGTAATCAGGTGAAAGCTGCCATTGATGCTTTCGAGAAGAAGATGGAGCAGTTGGCTCAGACTGGCGATGCTACCCAGCAGAGAGACGGACTGAACATAGCCTATCCTCAGACTCATAGCGAGGAGAGAGAACATGAGGTGCGAGTGATGAAGGATGGCGAGGAGTACGTTATCTATGTGAATGGTGACCCTCAGTTGGCTCAGGCGATGAATAATACCAGAGCACACCGAGTAAGAGAGATTCAGAGCGGTAAGCTGGACAGGGCTGCTGCTTGGTTGGGAAGAAAGATGGCTGCTGCCTACACTAGTCTTTCTCCTCTCTTCATCCCTTCCAACTACTTCCGAGACCTGACTATGACTCTGGCTTCTACCGCTATTCGTGAGGATGGTAGATATAATTATCTCCTCAGAAAGAATCTCGCTACCTCTTGGAATCTCGGTTTCATGCTGAGAGACTATCAGAACGGAAAGTTGAGAGATAAGGTAAACAACGGAAACGCTACTCCAAAGGAACAGATGTTCTATGACTTTATGATGAATGGTGGCGAGACTGGCTTTGTCTCTTCGCTTGATGTGGAAGACTTGAAGAAGAAATTCAAGAACGACTTGAAGGATTTGGATAGATGGAAGGCGAACCCAGTAAAGGTAGGACACACCATCATGGATGGCATTGAGTTCCTGAACAGAATGATTGAGGATAGCAACCGATTTGCGGTCTATATGACTTCCATCCAGTATGGTCGCTCTATTGATGAGGCTGTGAATGATGCCAAGGATGTAACCTTGAACTTCAACCGCAAGGGTACTGGCGAATACGGCTGGCAGATGATTAGAAACCTCTATCTCTTCATCAATCCGGCTGTACAGAGCTTGCAGACCTTGGGTGCGCTTACTAAACATCATCCTTTCAAGTTCACGGCTGTTACTGCAGCTTGGTTGGCGAGTGGTGTGCTGGTTCCTATCGTTAACGCTGCCCTGATGAGTCTGTTGGGCGGTGATGATGATAAGGATAAGTATTGGCAGTTCTCTAAGTGGGATAGACGAAACAATGCCATTATGTGGATTCCGTTTACCAACGAATATGTGAAGATTCCGCTTGCTCAGGAATTCCGTGCCTTCTATGGCATAGGAGATATGATTGCTTCCAAGATGATGGGTGGCGAGCTGGCAGAGGAAACTTGGAGCCAGTATGCAGAAGACTTGCTCGGTCAGGTAGTGGATATGCTTCCGCTTGACCCAACTGGATATGATGGCAACATAGCAGTCAGCCTGATGCCGAACCCTATCCGTCCTGTCTTCGAGTTGGCTTTCAATGTTGATTTCACTGGCAAGCCATTATTCAAGGAGACAGAGTACAACAAGTATGACCCGAACTTCACCAAGGCATACGTGGGCACTCCTGATTGGCTGGTGCGTGTATCGAAGATGGTTAACTCAATCGGAAACGACTATCCTGATGTACAGCAGAATGCCATAGATGCTTTTGGAGACCCAAGATACAATCTGAACAACCCAGCGGTGGTTGATCACGTCTTGTCTTCCTATCTCGGTGGTGCTTACACTATGGGCAGTCAGGTGCTCGGTGTCCTCACCAAGTCACTCAACGACCCGAAGGAAATCAAGATGGCAGACATACCATTGGTAAGCAAGTTCGTGAGCAACCCAGATGATAGACCAGTCACCAAGAAGCAGGGCGATGAGTTTTGGAATATGAAGGAGAATCACGACCGAGCAGCCAATACCCTGAGCAAGTTGAAGAAGCAGGCTAAGGTGGATGGCGATTACTCTATGCTGGAGCGGTTCTACGGCTCAGAGGAATACAAGCAGTATAAGCAGGAAGATGTGAAGGTGAAGAAGTATGAGGAAGACAAGAAGAAGGAACGTGCCGAGGAGAGTGGGGAAGAGTACAGACCTCACAAACTGAATGCCGAGGATATATACAAGGCTCACGCTACTCCGAAGGATGATTTCGAGGACTTGAAGCTGAAACAACTCTTCACCAAGCTGAATGGATTCAAGACCTCCTACGACCTCTTGGTTGACACGGCTCCTGGTCAAAGCGATGGCTACTACAACACCAACAAGGCTGCCATTGATGCCATTGACGAGATTTCCCTTGACAAGCAGGAGATTTCCGAGTTGAAGAAGGGCTTCTTGGAAGATGGCAAGGATGCCTACAATGCCGAGGATATGAAGAGAATCCGTGAACTGAGAAAGCGAATCCTCTCTGTGCTGGAGCCAGCCAATAAGGTGGTTGTGGCTAACCAGAAGGCGAAGGCTGAGAAGAAGTAATGCAAATATGACTATCCCCCGAAGGTGCTATGCTTTCGGGGGATAATAGTCTCTAGGCAAGGAATCTGCTTTCAATCCGGCACAAAAGACCCTTGATTTGATAGGAAAAAGTTTCAATCTGAAAGTATTAACAAAGATTATAGTTTAAATTCCCTCAAAATAACCTCGTTTTCAATAATTCTCATTATCTTTGCTGCATCTAAGAACATCTGTTTATCAGATATTTAAATCAACGGTTCAATACCATTAAACTTTAAAAAAACGAAACGCTTATGGACAAAGACGAAAATAACCAACGTGTCAACAGAATGTTCGGTGAGATAGTTAAGCTTATTCCCGAACGCAGCAAGATCAAGACAGACTTGCTTTATTTCAAGTATGCCCCCATACTCGTCATGCTTATGAGATGGTATGGTGTATCTCAGTTCTATAGTAACAAGATGGAGATTACTCTCTGGTATGAGGAGAACGAGGAACCTGTCTGGTTCTTCTACTTCATCACTTATATTCTCTATCCTATCTCCTTATGGAAAGGTCAGGTGCTCCACCGATTGTGTGTAGAGTGGCGCATCCCTATCCTCTATACCGCAGGAGTCAACGTGATACATGTGATGTTTGGCTCTGTTATAATCACCAACCAGATGTTTTATTGCGATGTCTTCCTGATCAGTCTCATCTTAATATTGTATGCTTATGTCACAATTAGTAAATTACAGCATCATCGAAGCAGGACTTCGTGCTCTTGCTGACAAGGCTCACGAATCAGCAGTAGCCCAAGCGGAAGGCAAACCTATCCCTTGCGGTCTGTCAGAGAATGATATGGAACTGGTGGCACTCCTTACTGCCATGATGAATGATACCCAAGCCAACAAGGGCTGGTGTGCCCACGAAATGGGGAAGTCTATCTCCTCATTCGAGAAGTATGTTCACGATGGAAAGATACCTGATGGCATCCACGACCAGTTCGGTCACGAAAAGAAGTGGAACAAATCGCTCATCAGGTTCTTCGCCAACAAGAAGGCTTTCTTCCGCAAGCAAGCCCGAAAGTATGGCATAAGCATATAGCACCCTCTACACATTATTATATATAGGAGAGACCCAATCGCCCCTCCTGTATTTTTACGACCTTTTCCGTAACCATAAATCTTTGCTCATCACACACTTGTAGAACCTTTTACGAGTTTATCAATCTCTATCCATATTATTCGTATCTTTGTGCTCGTAACGTTACAAAGTGAGAATCATAATTTAGTGTTTAACAAAAAAAGATTTCAGGATAATATGGAAAGTAAAACGTATGTATTCGGAAACGAAGGCTCAACATCCAACAATGGGATGCTCGGTCTTCTCGCACCCCTTCTCCAGAAGCAGGGTGTTGACCCAAATGTCCTTCTTGCCATGAAGGGAAACAATGGTTTCGGTGGCGAAGGTGGATGGTTTATGTGGGTAATCTTCCTCTTTTTCCTCATGGGTTGGGGAGGTAACGGCTGGGGAGGTTTCGGCAATAATGGTCGTGGTGGTCTTGCCAATGAGATCAACAATGACTATGGTCGTGGTCTCCTGATGGATGCCATCGGTGGCAACCGCAATGCACTCAGCAATTTGGCTACCCAGTTGAACTGTACCGAAGGTCAGATTCAGAGTGCTATCTCTGCCCTGACTTCTCAGGTTCAGAATGTAGGTAATCAGGTTGGTATGAGCGGTATGCAGACTATCAATGCGCTGCAGCAGGGTAATATGCAGATTGCTCAGCAGATTGCAAACTGCTGCTGCCAGACCAACAACAACATCACTACTCAGGGTTATGAGAGTAAGTTGGCTATCTGTCAGCAGACTCATGCCATTAACGACAATGCCAATGCCAACGCATTGATGTTGCGTGACACCAACCAGTCTAACCATCTTGCCTTGATGGGTAAACTCGACCAGATGCAGACTCAGGCAATGCAGGACAAACTTGATGCACTTCGTGAGAAGAATAGTGCTCTTGTAGCACAGATTTCCAACGAGCATCAGACTCAGGCTTTGCAGGCATACCAAGCACAGATTATCACTCCAGTGAATGCTGCCCTTGCAGCCTTGCAAGCAGAGGTAGCTGGCATCAAGTGCAAGTTGCCTAATACCGTATCTGTACCATATCCTCAGTTGAAGACCTACAATCCAGAGGTGTTCCAAGCAGCTGCTATGGGAGCATACGCTGGTGATGTAGCAGCAGCCAACGCAGCATCAACCGTAGGTTGTGGTTGTTAAAGGAAAGGAGGTAACTATGTTCCCTTTAAATTATCCTTTCAGCCCATTATTCCCAATGGTCAGGCGACGGAATCCTATCAAGAGAGTTGATATTGGCGGTATCTATGAATTGAAGACCAATGCACTTCAAGTAACTAACGAGAGTGTAGACTTCGGTATCAATCCTAGCTGCTACAAGGCTTTACCTTGTGAGAGTATCGTACTGCTAAAGATTCATCAGGGAGTGCCTACTGCTGGCGAAGACCTTCCAGTCAAGATTGTGGTGCCACACAATGGTGCAACAACCATCAGCACTACTAGCGGAACTACAAGTGGAACAACCACGGCTGGCACAACTAAGTCTTCCGTGGTAGACCATACTGGTTCTGCTGTAACTGGAGCGGGTCTTTCAAGCACTACGGAAGCTCTAGCCTATATCAACAAGAAGAGCGGAACAATCCGACTGCTTGGGTTTCAGCAACCAACTGGTGGCTAACAGAGTATTAACAATGGGGCAGATAGCAATGTCTGCCCCTATAAAAGAGAAAGAAAATGTTTCAAGGTTTAAGACAAAATTCCCTTTTTTACATATTAGACAAGGGAGGAGAAAAGCCGACTCTCAGAATCGGTCAGGTTATATCGGTAAGTGACCCTCAGCAGAAGTTCCCGACAACTTACATCCCGAATCAAGTACCGAACTTCGACACAACGGTTGATGTAAAGGTGAAGGTTGGAGAACAGCAACTCAACTTCGAGAAACTGCCATCCACCGCTCAGATAGCCAACTCAGGAACTAATGGCGTGGTGGTCAGTGACAGCCGTGATGCTATGTGTGCTGAGGTTGATTCCATGCTCAGACAAGCAAAAGGTATCTTGGAGAGTGTTGACTACAATAAGGCAGTAGTGGAATCATGTGATGAAATACTAGCCAAACTCAATCCTCAGATTGCCAAGGATAAGCAGCAAGAGCAGGACATCAGTAACCTGAAATCTGACATGAACGGAGTGAAGGGTACGCTATCCGAAATTAAATCTCTTCTGTCTGATGCCTTGAAGCTCAGTAAGAACTAATAAAGGTAAGAAGATTATGGTAATGATTGAGATTACAGAAGATAAGTTCGATGATTTGTATGACAACATCGAATCCATGCTTGGTTTTGGCAGCAAGGCTATGTCTTGTCTGAAAAAGATGAAGCAGGAGCGTATGGGTGAGCGTATGCCTGATTATCGTGACGATTGGAGAAGAGAGCGTGAGGAACGTGAAGAGCGTGAGAACAGACGTAGATTCAACAACGTGAACGATGATTGGAACTATCCGAACCGCTATGGTGAAAGAGGTGGTGGCGGCTACAATGGTGGCGGTCGCTAGTGTTTAACTTGGGAGTTTTGGCACCGACATTTATGTAGGAACCAGACTCCCTTTAATATTCAGCAATATGGGAAAATGCAGAATGCCATTGGATATGTATGACCTCAAACCTGAGGGAATGGTTTCTTATCTCAGATACAATGGCTATCATTTCAGCAAGAAGATGTGCGAGTGGGCGGTGAGTCTGATGTACAAGTATGACCCTTCCTCCAAGCGTGATGTAAGTATCTCGTTTTGGGATAAGGAGAAGGTGGATGCCCTTCTGCTTGGTCAGGGAATCGAGGTGAAGAATAAGATAGGCTACGACCATGTATATGTGGCGAATATGGCGAGGGCAGACTTCTACAAGTCTTCCATCAAGGATGAGGAGCAGCTAGCCCAGTTCGTCAAGGATATGGTGGATGATGCCGACCAGAAGGATGGTTTCATCTTCAACAGATTTTATGCCGACTGCTGCCATAATGGTGTGCCTATTCCTTGGGAAGATGTGTTATGATCAGAAGAGTAATACAACTCCCGAAGTATGATTGGAGCATAGTATGTTTCATAGGTTATCAGCCGGATGATGCCGATGAGATATGCTATGCTCTTTCTGATATTGGATGCAGCGGCAATCCATTATCAGAAGCCCAAGAACATCTAACCAAGCAGAGTGCTGACAGAGGTCTCACGTATTCCAACCTTGCCCAACGGAGAAGCGTTCTTGCCATAGGTAAGGGCAATGCCGCAAGTATCATCAATACCATCGGTCACGAACTCCTGCATATAGTAGCTCATATCTGTGAGCAGGATGGAATAGATATGATGAGCGAGGAACCATGCTATATAATGGGGAGTCTGTGTGAGCAGTTCTTTAAGATGTATTGTTAATATGTATGGGGAGGAGGCTTGCTATTTGCTTGGTGGGTTGATGCAGGCTTGCTGCAAAAGAAAAGGGTGAATCTGTTGACTCACCCTTCTTCTTTATTTATAAAGTCAGCGACTTATACTTCTTTCAAGATAACATTCATTGCATTCACTATACTATACTTATTAAAAGTTCCATTTTCTACAGATGATTTGACACCACTAGCAATTTCCTTGACATACTCCTTGGACAAGGCATCGGAATTGGAATATTGCTTAATGCCATCAACCAAATCAAATACATGCCCATCTTGTTTAAGAGGGACATTAGCCTTCCTTAGATAGTCTAAAATCTTGTTGTATTGCTTGATTTCATCAAGCATCAAACGTATTCTTCCAAACATTTCTTATTGTTAAATCTTAATTATAGTTATACTTAACAAGAATATCTGTCAATTCCTCGCAAGCCTTCTACAGATTATTTTAAATTATGAATCTGATACCTTGAAATCATCTTCATGTAAAGTAACATTTGCAAGAGAAATCTGTCCAATATTATTTTTAACAATAATATCTTTTGCTCTTTTTATATCTATCTTTTTAGAAATATTTTCAGTAAAAATATTACCGATAGAATCCAAAGGATTACCATATGTAGAACATGCTGAAAGAATATCCATCACATTACCTTTGATAATATTATAATTAGACATATATCTTGTTTCTGCTGCTGGTCCATATTCTAGC
>ERZ1031467.50-NODE-50-length-27728-cov-5.890254_pt1 | contig 27728 bp, 18 predicted proteins | sample MGYA00517105_ERZ1031467 | MGnify/ENA primary metagenome ERZ1031467 (study PRJEB33719, sample SAMN04261155) | wastewater metagenome | biome: rural village; feature: human; material: feces | host: Homo sapiens | place: El Salvador | collected 2013-01-07 ...
AATCGTAGAAAAGATCAAGGCAGAGTATCCTAAGATGCAGGCCTTAAGCAATGATTATATATATGTGGATACACAACAATATAATATTCCAAACCCATCAGAAGCTTCAATAGCTTGGAGCAAGTATCACACAGGAATAGGTAGCGATGGGCTTGTGCTCATAGGCAAACCATATGATGGAGTGGACGCCGATTTTTCCATGCGCATATTCAATGCAGATGGATCTGAAGCTATGATGTGTGGCAATGCGTCTCGCTGTATTGGAAAATATCTATACGAAAAGGGGCTTACCAACAAGACATCTATACGTCTGCAAACTCTTTCAGGTGTAAAGACTCTGGAGCTTCACCTTAATATATATAATAAGGTAGAAAGTGTTACAGTAGATATGCTTGCTCCGGTTTTCCACAACCCGAAACAATATGACGAGACATGCGGTGATGAGCTTACAGCACAGTTCCGTACATTCCGTGGAACATTTGTATCAATGGGCAATCCGCACTTTGTGTGCTTTGTCGACGACATTGCAACACTCGACATCAGCCGTTATGGCTCTATAATGGAGAATGATTCTGCATTTCCTGAGCGTTGCAATATTGAGTTTGCGCAAGTAATGCCCAACGGTGATATACGCACAAGAGTATGGGAACGTGGCAGCGGGATAACAATGGCATGCGGTACAGGAGCATGTGCCACAGCAGTAGCAGCCGCCTTAACCGATAGAGCTACACGCAAGAGCAATATCGTTATGGACGGCGGAACGCTACACATCGAATGGAACGAAAACGATGGACATGTATATATGACTGGACCAGCAGCTTTCGCTTTCGAAGGAGAAATAGACTTACCGTGATTTTATCGTAAGACACAACACCAATAAATGAAAATAGAATAATAGATATTATATGGCCTTAGTAAACGAACATTTCTTGAAACTGTCAAACAATTATTTGTTTGCAGACATAGCCAAGAAGGTTAATGCCTTCAAGGTTTCACACCCCCAGGTACGAGTGATTAGTCTCGGCATTGGAGACGTTACACAGCCGCTTTGCCCTGCAGTGATTGAAGCAATGCACAAGGCAGTAGACGAGATGGCACGTAAAGCAACATTCAGAGGATACGGTCCTGAACGTGGATACGACTTCTTGCGCGAAGCTATTGTCAAAAACGACTATGCGCCACGCGGCATACATCTCGACCCTAATGAAATTTTCGTTAACGACGGAGCCAAGAGCGATACTGGCAATATAGGCGAGATAGTAAGATGGGACAACTCCATAGGTGTTACCGATCCTATCTACCCCGTATATATCGACTCTAATGTGATGTGCGGACGAGCCGGAGTGCTTGAGAACGGCAGATGGAGCAACGTAAACTATATGCCATGCACAGCCGAGAACCACTTTATACCGCAGATTCCCGACCACCGCGTCGATATGATATACCTTTGCTACCCAAACAACCCAACTGGCACTGTATTGCCAAAAGAGGAATTAAAGAAGTGGGTTAAGTACGCTCTCGACAATGACACGCTTATCCTATACGATGCAGCCTACGAGGCATACATACAAGAGGACGACATACCCCACTCTATCTACGAGATTAAGGGAGCTAAGAAATGTGCCATCGAATTCCGCAGCTATTCAAAGACTGCCGGATTTACTGGTGTGCGCTGCGGATATACAGTAATACCTAAGGATGTAACTGCTGTTACACTCGACGGCAAAGAGCGCATCAACCTCAACCACTTGTGGGATCGCCGACAGTCTACCAAGTTCAACGGCACAAGCTATATATCACAGCGAGCCGCTGCTGCCATATACACACCCGAGGGCAAAAAGCAGGTAAAGGAAACCATAAACTATTATATGGGCAACGCCAATATAATGCATGAGGCACTTACCGCTATGGGCTTCGAGGTGTTTGGAGGCAAAAATGCACCATATCTTTGGGTCAAGACACCAGATGGTACCGACTCATGGAAGTTCTTCGAGCAAATGCTATATGCTGTAGGCGTTGTATGCACACCAGGTGTAGGATTTGGACCGAGTGGCGAAGGCTATATTCGCCTTACTGCATTTGGCAATCGCGAAGACTGCAAAGAGGCTATGCGAAGAATTAAGGAATGGCTAAAGAAGGCATAAAGAAGATTCATATTATATAATGTATGGAGATAGTTAAGAAAGTCACCCTTTAAATTTAGAACAATAACAGTAAACAACATAAAAGAAAGAAAACAATGGCAAATTTAAGATTTGATGTTGTAGCCGACGCTTTCAACAAGAAACCCGTCGACGTGATTACACCGATTGAACGCCCATCAGAGTTCTTCGGAAAGAACGTATTCAACCGTGCCAAGATGTACAAGTATCTACCGCGCGACGTATATGAGAAACTCATCGACGTTATCGACAATGGTGCTCGTCTTGACCGTTCTATTGCCGATGCTGTTGCTAAGGGCATCAAGCAGTGGGCCGATGAGAACGGTGTTACACACTACACTCACTGGTTCCAGCCTCTTACTGAAGGCACTGCCGAAAAGCATGATGCCTTTATCGAACACGACGGCAAGGGCGGTATGATTGAGGAGTTCTCGGGCAAGTTGCTTGTACAGCAGGAGCCTGATGCCAGCTCATTCCCTAACGGTGGTATACGTAACACATTCGAGGCACGTGGCTATTCGGCTTGGGATCCTACATCGCCTGTCTTCATCATTGATGACACACTGTGTATCCCTACTATCTTCATTTCATACACAGGCGAAGCCCTCGACTACAAGGCTCCGCTTCTGCGCTCGTTGCATGCCGTTAATGTGGCTGCCACTGATGTTTGCCACTACTTCTATCCAGAGGTAAAGAAGGTTATATCAAACCTTGGTTGGGAACAGGAGTACTTCCTTGTTGACGAGGGTCTATATTCGGCACGTCCCGACCTTATGCTTACTGGCCGCACACTTATGGGACACGACTCTGCAAAGAATCAGCAGATGGACGACCACTATTTTGGTGCTATCCCAGAGCGCGTGCAGGCTTTCATGAAGGATCTTGAAATTCATGCTCTCGAACTTGGTATTCCTTGCAAGACTCGCCACAACGAGGTTGCGCCCAACCAGTTTGAGCTTGCTCCTATATTCGAGGAAACCAACCTTGCTATCGACCATAACATGCTTCTCATGTCGCTCATGAAGAAGATTGCTCGTCATCATGGATTCCGTGTATTATTGCACGAGAAGCCGTTTGCCGGCATCAATGGTTCAGGCAAGCACGAGAACTGGAGCCTTGCTACCGATACTGGCGTACTGCTGCACGGACCTGGCAAAACCCCAATGGATAACCTCCGCTTCATAGTATTCATCGTTGAAACCTTGATGGCTGTATACAAGCACAACGGATTGCTTAAGGCCAGCATCATGAGTGCTACTAATGCCCATCGTCTTGGCGCCAACGAGGCACCTCCAGCTATCATATCATCGTTCCTTGGCCGTCAGCTTACAGAGATTCTCACACGTATTGAGACTTCCGAGAAGGACGAGCTATTCGATATTGCCGGCAAGCAGGGGTTACAACTTGATATCCCTGAGATTCCTGAACTGCTTGTAGATAACACCGACCGCAACCGTACATCACCATTTGCCTTTACCGGAAACCGTTTCGAGTTCCGTGCTGTAGGTTCCGAGGCCAACTGTGCTTCTGCCATGATTGTGCTTAATACAGCTGTAGCCGAGGCTTTGCACGATTTCAAGTTGCGTGTTGACGCTCTTATCGAGAAGGGCTATGACAAGGTATGTGCAATACTTGATGTTGTACGCGAGGATGTTAAGTTCTGCAAGCCAATCCACTTTGATGGCAATGGCTACTCAGACGAATGGGTTGAGGAGGCTAAGCGCCGCGGTCTTGACTGCGAGACTTCTTGTCCTAAGATATTCGAGCGCTATCTCGACGAGGCTACCATCAAGATGTTCGAGAGCCAGAACGTTATGACACGTAAGGAACTTGAGGCACGCAACGAGGTTAAGTGGGAGACATACACAAAGAAGATTCAGATTGAGGCACGTGTATTCGGCGACCTTTCTATGAACCATATCATCCCTGTCTGCACTCACTATCAGAGCCGTCTTGCCAAGAATGTACAGAGCATGTACGAAATCTTCCCTGCCGATACAGCCGACAAGCTAACATCACGCAACAAGAAGATAATTGAAGAGATAGCTGAACGCACTCAGATTATTGAGAGTGGTGTGGAAGAATTGGTCAACGCACGCAAGGTTGCCAATAAGATAGAGGACGAACATCTTAAGGCTATTGCCTACCACGACACTGTGGCTCCTAAGATGGAGGAGATACGCTATCAGATAGACAAGCTCGAGCTTATCGTAGCCGATGAACTCTGGACTCTGCCTAAGTATCGCGAACTTCTGTTTATCCGATAATAAGGAATATTCAGACATAAAACACTTAACAGCTATCTATTTCTTTTATTGGTTGTTTAAGTTGGGGTTGCGCCTTTGCGAAAGGGTCCAGCCCCTTTTTTTTTATATATACACACGGCAAGTTACGTATATTATATATAGTTGTTGTGTTGCTCTGTGTGCGTGCACATAAATGTTGACTTACATCAAAAAGGAAGCTATATTAGCAAAATATTGAGTATAATACTTGTGTGTGTACGCAAACAGTAGTAACTTTGCATTGTCAAAAGGATGGAAGCCGGGAGGTTGGCAATCCTTATATAAGACATTTCAAATAGAAGGTGAAAGAAATCTTTGAGAGAATTTAACGATATAAGTCTTTGAAGAGGTAAGTAGGAGATTGTAGAAAAGGATGACTAAGACAAGATGAAAGATTGAGATAACGCACACAAGAGTAGGTAAAAGATTATGGATAACAAAGGTAGAAGATTTAGGATAACAAGGTAGAAGATTTAGGGATAACAAAGGTAGAAGATTCAAGGATAACACAAAAGGTAGAAGATAAGGATAACGCACAGAAGAAAGGTATTAGTAAGAGAGGTATTAGTAGATAAAAGGTATTAGTAGAAGGTTGACAAGGTATTAGTAAGAAAGGTATTAGAATTTAGTTAGGTTAATGGTTTAAAGGTAAAAAGTTATGTTGATGACGATGATGATGACCCTATTCGCAGCAAGTGCTGCAATAGGAATGTGGGGAGAGGGCAACGAAAAGTAAATCGTTTGCACCCCCGCCGAATGGACGGAGCGGAAGTCGAACGCGTTGAGGTTCATCAACTTTAAGTAGAAAACAAGTAAAACATTAAAAATACGAAGGCTGCTTTGGTTCACACCATTGCAGCCTTTTTCATACATACTCCAACACTGGGCTTTACAAATTCGTACAAATCTACATACTCATTTGTGCTTATAGCCCATATATCAATGTAAAAGCAACAAAAAAGGAGGTCTATTAGAAAATAAATATATAATTTTGCAAAGTGGAAATAACAAATGATTATAACATTAGTGAGCCATACGGCTATTATGGCTGACGGCTATTAAAAACTAAAAGCAAAACAAATGGAAAATAACAAGAATCTGTTTCAAGAAGTTAACGAGGGTTACACCATGCACGAGGCCATTGAGGAAGCTAAACGCTGCCTTCATTGCAAAGTGCCACAGTGCAAGAAGGGATGTCCTATAAGCCATGATATACCCGACTGGATACACGAACTTTCGATGGGCAACTTTGGCAACGCCATGCACATCATCAACGAGAAGAGTAATCTTCCTGCTGTATGCGGACGTGTTTGTCCTCACGAGAAGCAGTGCGAGGGACATTGCGTGCTTGGCAAGAAAGGTCAAGGCATACACGTAGGCAAACTTGAGCGTTTCCTTGCCGATTTTGACGGCAATATGGGACTTATACGCGAGAATCTCCTACCCAAAACACGCGGCAAGGTAGCTGTAATTGGTTCGGGTCCTGCTGGACTTACTATCGCTGGCGACCTCTCTCGCAAGGGATTCAATGTCGAGATATTCGAGATGGAACCAGAACCAGGTGGCGTTCTTATGTTCGGCATTCCTGAATATCGTCTACCTAAGGAGATTGTACGTCGCGAAATCAAGAAGATGGAGGAACTGGGAGTTATCATACATTGCAATACCACCATCGGCAAAGACTATACTGTAGACGACCTCTTTGATCAAGGCTTCGATGCTATATTTATGGGTACTGGTACCGGCAATCCGCAGAAGCTTGATATACCTGGCGGCGATATCAACGGTGTACGTCAGGCTATATGGTTCTTGCGTCGTGTAAGTCTTTACAATGAAGGCAACCTTGATCGCAGCGAGGTTGTTGTTGGTAAGGGCGACCGTTGCTTTGTTATAGGATGTGGCAATACAGCTATGGATGCCGCACGTACTGCTGTACGTATGGGTGCCGAGCGTGTGGATATTGTTTACCGCCGTACTATCGACGATATGCCAGCTCTTCGTTCCGAGTATGACGACGCTGTTAAGGAAGGCGTAAACTTCAATTGGGAATCGAACATTGTAGAGATTCACAGCGATGAGAACGACAAGATGACTGAGGTAGTTATCGAGACCAAGGATGGTGAGCGCCGTGTTGAGAAGGCCGACTATGTGCTTTTGGCTCTGGGTTCTAAGCCTGCCAGCCGTATTGTATCTACAACAACCGGAATCGAAGTAGACGATCGTGGCTATGTCATCACTCGCGAAACACCATATGGCATGACTACACGCAAGGGTGTATTTGCAGGTGGCGACGTTGTAAACCGTCCTTCTACCGTTGTGCTTGCCATGCGCGATGCCAAACAAGTGGCCGAGGGTATCGCCCAATACGTTGATGCCATCAAGCTGATTGATGCCATCAACGAGAAAATGAAGCAAGAATAAACATATAACATACGAACATACACTCGTATAAAAGAAACGTTCATTGCACGTGGAAGCACCGCGTACAATGAACGTTTCTTTGTAGATACACTTTTTTTACACAAAGTTACATCTTTACATATAAAAAATCCCCCTTGCTCGGCTTTGCCAAACAAGGGGGAAAACAGAATAGGGGAAATTGAAGGGGATATTCTTATTTATTAATCTTGTTCCAACTCTTCGTCATCAAAAACAAAGATATGGTTGGAAGAATTAAAGTCGCCTGAGAAATCTGTTCCACTATCATCGAAGTCTACTTGCACCTGCGATGATGCAGTAAGTATCTGCGACTCAATCTCTAAATCTACAACAGTAATATTAGGGGCAATATATTTGTTCTTCATATCTACTTATTCTTTTTTAGATTTTATAAATCGTTGATTATCTCTGTGTGCGCGCCTTACTTAACAACAACCTTCTTGCCATTCATAATGTACAAGCCCTTCTGCAACTTGCCATTAACACGACGACCACTAAGATCGTAAACGGCAGTATCGACTACCTTATCGGCTGTAATGCCGTTGATGGCTGTAAGTGTTGAGCCGTTTAAAGCTATGCGAGCAGGAGCAGGTTTGGCATCGTTGACCTTGAGATAAGCGTGGAAAGCACTTATTGTTGCGCCTGCCCCACCCTTCTGAAGGTTGCCATCATTATTGATGCCATACATGCCAGCGGCATTTGTTGGAACATAAACTCCTACGAAGTCGTTGTCAGCAAGTGTTTCTGGAGTAGCAACAATTGTCTTATCGACAAATTTAAGTTCTTTCGCTTCTTTAGCATCAATTGTAAGGAACGGCTTGTTAGCTTCAACCTCTGCAACCGTTTCAAAATTGGCTATATCACCATTTGTCTCTTTAAATGTAGCAACCTTGGTTGCGCCAAGATCATTGGCTTTAGCCTCGAATGGGAGTACGAAGCTATTGACACCTGCCCGTACATTGCGTGTCAGCGTAACAGATGCAGCAGTAAAACCCTCGGGAGCATTGAAAGCTTTGTCATAGGTAAGTACGAGGTTTGCAACTGTGCCATTTACCACTACGTTGTTATGCCCGTATGTATCATCAGCGTATACTATGGTGTTAGGGTTCTTAAAAAACTGGTTGATGTCAACATCCTTTGTAACAGTGCCACGCATATCAATAGATGTAACACCATCGGATGCCTGCTGATTGAAATACTCAAAATCGTTATAAGAATTAGAAATCCAATCGCCATCGGCATTAATCGATGAGCCCTTCATCCAAGCACCAGTAAGTTTCAAATTGCCAGTAATAGGGTTCTCTGCATTATACTCAGAGAGCAACTTACCATTGATTTTAGGAGCATCCTCTATAACAATATTGTCAATATATACGGTCTGTTCGGCATTAACATCGCCGGTCTGAGCAGTAATTGTCATAAGACCCGGTTTGTCGAAGTCGCCATTAGAAGTGAAGTCGAATACAAGTTTCTGCCACTTATCGCCTCCTCCATACCATACTACCTGTTTCTTCCAATATCTAGCACTACCATCTGTAGGGTCAGACAATTCTACTTTTACATTCTCTGCTGCACCTTTCTTAATCATTAAAGATACACGCTTGCTACCATTCATCGAAGGGGTTATCCAATCACGGAAAGGCAATTTAACCACCTTATTATCCTTGCTGATAACAAATTTCAAACAATGAGCAGAATTATTGATGCCGTTAGTCTCTGGATTATCACATAATTCTGGTTTTCCGTCAGACCAAAAGCCAGCATAATCCTTATTTGAGATTTCTGGTTTCTCACCATCCCACAAAGTTGTCTGTGCAAAGCAAGATGCCGAGGCCATCATTGCCAATGTTAGTAAAGTAAACTTTTTCATTGTAATATAAGTTTTAAGTTATTAAATAAATTTGTTAATGATTTCGGTAAATTTCTGACGCAAAATTACAACGAGAAACAGTCTAAAACATATAACAAATGTTTCATGGTATTGCATAAAATTGACAATGTAACATGATTTAGTGTAATTATAAACTGCGTTGAAGTAAGAAAAAGTCCATGTAACATCCGTTAAGGCACATACTCACGCAAGTGGCTATATGGTATTAAGAACGATCTATCTGTTTGCGTGGTACGGTTCGGAGACCGTACCTCCTACAGTATGTGCTATTGTATAAATAGCGCTTCCAAAAGTATATTATATTACTTTGCCATTTTAATTATATTACTTTGCCATTTTAATTATATTACTTTGCCATTTAATATTATATCTTGACTTTAAGACGTCTTTGACACCGAAAAGCACAAAAAAAATCCCCCCATTCGGCAAAGCCGAACGAGAGGACTCCAATAGTATTTAAGTATGAAATAATGTTTACTTGCTTGCAACTGTCAGGCCAGTAACCTCAACGCTTCCACTATACGAGTTGATGCTCCAGCAGTTGCGCTGTATGCCGTATATGCGGTTGGTGTAGCAGCATACATCGTTGATGTACATGGTGCAAACACTGTTGTCGGTGGTGATAACGATGTGGTAGGTGTTGTCGGCAGGACGCTGGAACACGTAACCATCGCCATTGGCAAGGAAGCCAATGCCTGCTGTGCCTTGCTGCTCAAAGTTTACCTTGCGGGTTTCGTCGCCCTCATCGTTAACGATAAGCGAGTAGAACACGTCGGCATCTGTACCACGAACAAGCGAGATACCAAACTTGTCGCGCTTGTCGGCTGTCTTAACAGTGAACTCAATGCGGTTCTGATAGCCCAGACGTGGGAACAAAGCCCATGCATTGCCAGTAAGCTTAAGGTTTGAAGCATCGCCTTCCACCTTGCCGCTTTCATTATTCTCGCTCTGTGCAGCTATGGTTGGTGTGGCAGCATTGTCAAACTTGGCAGCTATACCAGGAACCTCACCCAAGGTAAGAGTACCGTCTTCGTGCTGAATAAGCTTGTGTGCAACAAGATTGCCAGCCCACTCCAAAGCCTTGGTATTATCCTTGCCCGAGCGTGTGGCGCACCATCCCCAGATGTATCTGTTTGTGCCATCCGATGCTGTCTTGGCAGCATACAAGCCACGTCCGTCAAGAAATCCCTCGTGCGAATCGGGCCAAAGACCGGCATCGTTCTGTGTGCAAGCCTTAAGTTCGTCGAGTGTACGACCCTTGAAATACTGCACACGGCGCACAGCTTCGTGAATTTCGCTATATACAAGGTACCACCAATCGCCCATCTTAAACACGTCAGGACACTCGTAGAAGCGGTCCCACATGCACTGCATAAATACGCCCTTATGCTCCCAAGCCTTAAGGTCGGCAGAAGTCCATTCAGCCAAAACACCCTTGCCACTCTTCTTGCAAGCCACCAGCATATGATAAAGATTGTCGTCGCCACGGAACACAAACGGGTCGCGGAAGTCGTGCTTATCGTATCCATAATCGGCTCCCTTAAGATAGAATGTACGACTCTTGGTCCAGTGCTTAAAGTCGGCACTGGTAGCCATCATAACCATCTCGCGGCTGTCGCCGGCATTAAGCTGATACTTATGTCCGGTAAAGAAGGTGTAGTAGAGCTTGTCTGCCTCGTTGTATATTGTAGAACCAGTACCGATAGCGGCATCCTGCTCGTTTATTCCACCGCAAGGAATAATCTCGCCAAGCGATGTGTAAGATGCGGCATCAGTAGTGCTTACAGCCCATATAGGATGATAAGTGCCTACTGGATTAGGACGATAATCCTGAAGATACAGAATTTTGAAGTCCTTGGCAATTGGGTCGTAGAAAGGCATAGGGTCGCCTACATAGCCACTCTGTGGCTTATAGTAGATGTCTTGAGCCGCAGCATCAGACGATGCAAATAGAGTGGTAGTAGACCAGTCGCGCTGTTCGGGCATATTATTGTCGTCGCTGCAGGCGGCAAGCGGCATAATAGCCGCTGCTGCCATAAGTATTGAATATATCATTGATTTCATTGCTTTCAGTATTTATTACTTATTCATAAGATAATTGATGGCGTTCATTGTCATTGTCTCAACATTCTTGTGATAGCGGTCGCTTGAGGCATCAACCGTTGTATGCCAGTCGTAGCAACCAGAGCCAATACAGATGATACCGCCCTTGCCTTCTTTTGCAGGGAATTCCCATACAACTATAGCACCGTCGCCACCAAAGCCTAATGCCTTGCCACCGGTCTCGTTTTCCCAAGTCTCCTTGCTTGCATATCCACCCCAGTCGGCTCCGATGTGCCACTGTGCAGTAGAGTTGGTTATGCCATAGCCAGTGTCGCATGTATAAACACCGTTTGCATCGTCGCCAGCTACAAGATTCTGGTAGATAGCATGGCTGTTGTTACCGTTCATCAAGAAGTTCCAAGGACCGCCTGTTATCTCTGGGCTATCCTCTTTGCCACCCCAACAGTTGTTAGGACAACCCTCGTTCTTTACAGCACCTATAAATGCCGGAAGGTTTGTAGCGTAACGTGTAAGGAGGAAAGCACCGCCTGCATTGTAGAAGTCGCGCAGTTTGGCGGCAGCGTTTATTGCCTCAGGAGCAGCCTTCTCGAATGCAGCCTTGCCGTCGACACCGCCATCCTTGTGATAGTGCCACCAGATAACCTTGCACTCAGATAGATCAACCGAACCATTCATAATATCGTCGAACGATACATAGAGCGAGTTTGGAACGTTATCTGTCATCCACTTGCAAGCATCAGCCTCCTCAGCGTTCAAGCCACTCATATCCTTGGCTGTGCCTACAAATACCATTACAGGCTTGTCAATAGACTTTACGGTTACGGTATAAGTGGCCTTGGCTGTGTTGTTCTCTACGATGAACTGTACCGGATTGGTAAAATCTACCGGCATGTCGCTCTGTGGAGTAACTGTTGCATTCTCGCTAACAGTGATGTTAGGCACAAGTTTTTTAACGTCTACACCGCCTGGAACAAACACGCTAATAGTCTTTGCAGCCTCGTCGATGCTGCCTACATAAGTGCCGTTAAGTTTGAACGAGAGAATCTTAGCCTCGTCGCGCATTGCCTTGATAGTCCAATCGAGGAACACATCACCGTTGCTTACGCGCATAGAATGTGCAACCGACATATTGAGCTTATCGCCTACTGCAAGGTCGGCAGTGGCTCCATCGCTCAGTTCGAGCTTAGAAACGCTCATTTCATTAGTATCATATGTCTCGGGCACACGCACAGTAACGGTGCGCGAAGCCATGTCTACCGAGCCCTCATACTGGTCGAGAGCCAATGCCTTTACAGTACAGTTGCCTGTAAGTTGTAGGTCCGACGTATTGTCGTCGCTGCAGGCTGTGGTGGCAAAAGCCACCGCAGCTACAGCCAGCACCATATATAAATAATGTGCAAACTTGCTTGTTATCTTTTTCATATTGATTTTCTTTTTTACCAGTTACCAATGTTCTGAGTATAGTGGCCGTTTGATGCCGAGATCTGACTGAACGGTATTGGCAAATACTCGTTGCGGTTTTTAGTGAACTTAGCATCCTTATAGATAGAGCAGTCGCCTGCCTCCTCGGCGTAATACTTGTTAAGTACCTCGGCAGCTTCGCCCCAACGAACAAGGTCGAAGAAACGTTCGCACTCCATACCCATCTCCAAACGGCGTTCCATCTTAACTATCTTGAGGGCCTCTTCCTGATTGTAAGTGCCCCTATATGTAGAGATATTCATGCGTACGCCATAATCGGTCTCGTAGTTGGATATTACACCAAGGCTCTGCTTAGCACGTGTGCGCAGCTGGTTTACAAGAGCGATGGCCTCGTTGATCTTGTTGAGCTGAACAAGAGCCTCGGCACGCTCGAGAAGAACATCGGCATAGCGGAATACTATGCGGTTCTCAGAAGTACCCCACCATGAGCCCTTGATTAGGTAGCCACAATCGGGGTCTACATTCTGCTTCAATGTAACATAGTAGCCATATAGTCCGTGCGAGCGGCTCCATGTGTCGGTCTCGTCCATCATATATTTCTTGTTGAACTCGTAGGGTAGTCCGGGAATGCCAACAGTAAGGAAGAGACGTGGATCGGCATAGTCGGTAGACTTGTCGTAGTCCTTGTCGTTGAAGTTGTCAAGGTAAGGCAGACCGTCGGGTTTGGTGCGGAATGCGTTTACCATATTTTGCGACGGCTTGTAGAAGTCGCAACCACCATCGGTAACACCAGCTATGTTAGGCACTATAAGTCCGTAACTCCAGTTGAGATTACCAAGTTTTGTACCGTCGTTCATAGAATACTGTATAGCCCAGATACTTTCTACACCATTCTCGTACTGAGTCTCAGGACGGAAGTTGTTGTGGAAGTCGGCCTCAAGATCAAAGCCTCCAGCCTGGTAGATGCTGGGGTCGCTATACTCTACAACCTTCTTAAGGTCGTCGGCAGAAATGCTTGTAACCTCGTTGGTCTGAGCATTGTCCTGATGGTAAGCCTTGTAGAGATATGCCTTTGTAAGGAATGCAGCGGCTGCGGCCTTAGATGGGCGACCAACCTCAGTCTGCTTAACTGGCAAAACCTTGTAGGCTTCCTCAAGGTCGTTGATGATAAGCTGCCAACCCTCATCGTTGGTATACTGTGTGTTAGACAGATTGTTATAGTCCTCGATAGTGAGGTTGGGGTTTGTAACAAACGGGATGTTCTTGTACAGACGCTTCAAGAGGAAGTGGCCGTAAGCACGCAAGAACTTCATCTCGGCCACACGCTCGTCCTTTTGAGGATAAGCTGCGGCGTCAAGTTTTTCGAGCTGCGCCAAAGCTGTATTTACACGCGAGATGCAGTTGTACAGACGTTCCCACATGTCGCTTATATTCCAGTTGGTTGTCAAGATACCCTGAGATATCTCGAGCTGATGGAACACATCGCCGTCGGAAGTACCGTTGCCGCCCTTGTAAGCGTCGTCCGAGCGAACATCAAAGTTCCACATAGAGAATGACGAGTTGATATCCTCGGCCGACATAAAGACAGCATAAGCCGAGATAACCAAGTTGTCGATGCGACTTGGGTCCTTAACCTGTGTCTCGTCCAAAGTACCTTGAGGTTTCTGATTGTCGAGAAAGTCGTCGCAACTGCCCAATGACAATGCACCTGCCGTAATGAAGGTGGCGAGGGCTATACGGCTGAATATATTAGTTTTCATTATTGTAATGTCTTTTTAAGTTTTTTACTTCTTTACTTTTCACTTTTCCCTTAACTATTGGATTTTTCGTTCTTCGTTCTTCACTCTTCGTTCTTCACTCTTCACTTTCTAAAAGCTTACGTTCAGTCCGAAGGTAATGTTCAAAGGAATAGGATAACCGTAGTTAGGGTTCTCAGGGTCAACACCAGTGAAGCTGCTGCTCTTTATAGTAAAGAGGTTCTGTGCACTGAGGTAGAAGCGCAGGCGCTCCATAGCCAGCTTCTGAGCAAAGCTCTTTGGCACATTATAGCCAAGCTGTATGGTGCGAAGCTTGAGGTAAGAACCATTCTCAACCCAGTAAGACGAAACACGCTTCTCGTTGTTATTGTCTGAGAGAGTAACAGCCGGAATATTGCTGCCAGGATTGGTTGGGCTCCATGCGTCGAGCAAACGACGTCCCTTGTTGAGGTAACCAATGTTCAAGCCTGCCCAAATATCAGTTTCCTTCTTGAGGTCAGAAATGATATCGACACCCTGAACACCCTGGAAGAATGCAGTAAAGTCGAAGTTCTTATATTCGAGATAGATGTTGAAACCATAGGTGAAGTCGGGTGTCGGATCGTAAATCCACTGCTGGTCGGCCTCTGTTATCTTGCCATCGTTGTTAAGATCCTTCCAACGAATGCGTCCGAGAGCAGCTCCCTCCTGAGTGGCATGGTTGTCAATTTCTTCCTGCGACTTGAATATACCGTCGGCTACATAGCCTACTTGCGAACCCATAGCATGACCTATTACGCTCTTAACACCATTTCCACCGAATGTGCCCTTAGCTGCTATGGTAGCCGGAAGCTTTGTAATCTTGTTGCGATAGGTACCAATATTGGCATTTACATCGTAACGCAGACCCCACTTAGTAGTCTTGCGATAGCCAATGTTAAACTCAAAGCCCTTGTTCTCCATCTCACCGGCATTAATCCACTGTGTAGAGCCCTCGCCCATAGCAGCAATACCTATCATTTCTACAAGAATATCCTTGGTATTCTTGAAATACCAATCAAAGGTACCATATAGCGAATTGCGGAAGAAAGAGTAGTCGAGACCGATGTTGGTCTGAGTTGTTGTCTCCCACTTGATACCGTTGTTGCCGAGCTGATTACGCTTGAAACCAGAAGGCAGAGTCTGTCCACCGTTGGTTCCGGCTATATCATATGATGTACCGTAGCTCTGTCCACCATTCTCGTTTACGCCGTAATTACTTACATAAACTGTATAGCGAGCGAGGTTTGAAATTTCCTGGTTACCGGTCTGACCCCATGATGCACGCAATTTGATGTCATCAATCCAACGTACGTCTTGCAAGAATTTCTCGTTGTTGATACGCCATCCAGCAGATACTGAAGGGAATGTAGCAAAGCGATTGTCCTTACCAAAACGTGATGAACCATCACGACGCATTGTCAACGAAGCCATATAACGGTCGGCGTAGTTGTAGTTGAGTTTGCCGAAGAACGACACAAGCGAATAGCCCGAACCAGAGCCGTAAGCCTGGGCTGTGCCAGTACCCGCATCAGGCCACATATAGTCGGGGTTAAGGATAATGTAGTCTTCCTTACGTCCAGAGAAACTGATATCGTCCTGGCGGTTGAGCTCCATACCAATCATAGCGTCGAGACGATTCTTGCCAAACTCGGCATTGTATGTAGCCACAGCATTCCACATCCACTTGGTCCAATGTTCCTGCTTTGCCTCAACAGCATTAATCTTATTGGCAACATTGCCTTCGGTTACGGGATAGGTAAATATGCGCTGCTCCTTCTGCGAATAATCAAGACCGAAGGTTGAGCGAAGGTTGAATCCCTTAAATAGATTAAGGTTTACATACGCATCTCCGAATGTACGCCAATATGTATAGCGGTTGTCCTTATTACGCTCGAGCACTGCCACTGGATTGTAACGGTCAGGATAGCCACCTACTGGTCCGGCATAGCTACCGTCGGTTGTATAAACTGGCAATGACGGGTTAAACTGCAACACATTCTGAAGGAATCCGCCAGGAGCCGCAACCTCTGATGTGCGGTTAAGGGTGAAGTGCTCGCCAATAGTAAGCTTGTCGTTGATAAGCTTGTATTCGGTATTGAAGCGGGCAGAGAAACGCTCGAAGTCGGATGTCTTTATTATACCCATGTTCTTGTAATAGCCAAGCGAGAAATAAGACGAACCCTTCTGCGAACCATTACTTACACTAACGTTATAGTTCTGTATAACACCAGTGCGTGTTGTCTGGTCGTACCAATCGGTATCGGCTGCAGGTGTTGTGCCTGCATCGTCAAGATACTTCTTCATTGAAATACCATTGAGAATAGGCTGTCCAAGATTGTTATACCCCCAATCGTAGTGATAGCCCAAGCCGTTAGTGTTAGGATCCATACCGTCGTTGACATATCCCTGCCACATAACCTGACCAAACTCCTTAGCGTTGAGCACCTCCATCTTATGGCTGTACATTGAGGCTGCAACAGAAGCATCAAGGTCTACCTTGAGCTTGCCGTCCTTACCCTTCTTTGTGGTGATGATGATAACACCATTGGCAGCACGCGAACCATAGATAGATGCCGAGGCTGCATCCTTAAGAATCTGGATAGACTCGATGTCGTTGCCGTTGAGCTCGTGCATACCAGCCTTGGTAGGAACACCATCGATAATGTAGAGAGGATCGTTGTTGTTAAGAGTTCCGATACCACGAATACGAACTGTAGCAGAACCTGAAGGCGAACCATCAGCCGAGATGTTCATACCAGGAACACGGCCTTGAAGAGCCTTCATTGGGTTATTCTCGTTCTGTTTCTGTAGGTCGGTTACACTAACAACCGACACAGCACCAGTAAGATCGGCCTTACGCTGGGTGGTGTATCCAGTAACTACAACCTCCTCAACAAGCTTTGCATTCTCGCTAAGCACTACATTCATTGTAGGTTTGGCTTCCAGAGTTACATTGTTATAACCGATGTACGAAAACTCGAGCTGTGCACCCTTCTTTACCTTGAGAGTAAACTTACCATCAATATCGGTAACCGTACCGTTGGTCGTGCCTTTCTCTACGACCGAGGCACCGATAATGGTTTCGCCAGTGGCGTCGGTGACAACTCCGCTTACATTCACTTCTTGAGCACTCACGATGGCAACAGCCGGTGTAAGGGCCAAGCTCATGAGCATTCTTTGTAAACTGTTCATGTGAAAATGGTTTAAGTTTTTAATTATTGTCGTAATTCTGGTTGCAAAATTAAGACGATGAAAGGACTAACAATTGAAAATTTCGTTCATGGGATAATATATATCGTTCATGTAACGAGATTTTGTGTGTTAGTCCTTTCCGTTAGTGTAAAAGGACTATCTTCCACTGCCCTTTTGCTAAAAATATGATTTTTATGAATAAACTGTACTGCATCCGAATCATTCGCGACGCAGTTCAGTGGGGTTGATTCCATATTGTTTTTTGAAACATGTGGTAAAATAACTTGGCACAGCAAAGCCAACCTCATAGGCTATCTCGGAGATAGGACGGTCGGTATGACACAATAAGTAATGGCCACGATTAAGGCGCATCTCGCGTATAATATCACTGGGCGACTTGCCCGTTAAAGCCTTTATCTTGCGGTAAAGCTGCACACGCGAAAGGCGCAACTCATTGCCAAGATCGTCCATCTTGAGATTGACATCGCCAAGATGCTGCATGGTAACCTCGCGAAAACGACCTATAAATAAGTTGTCGGCACTGTTGGTTTCGACAGTCTCAACTGTCTCTGTGCCACGATCTGACTGGGCAAGCTTTATCTTGCGACGGTTGGCAAGCATACTTTCAATACGTGTCATTAGCAAATCGATATTGAACGGCTTGGTGATATAGGCATCAGCACCATGTTCGTAGCCTTCGATACGTTGCGACTCGTTGCTGCGTGCAGTGAGTAGGATAACCGGAATATGACACGTAACGTCGTCGGCCTTAATCTTAGAACAAAACTCCAGACCGTTCATTATAGGCATCATAACATCGCTAACGATAAGGTCGGGCACGCTCTCGCGCGCCAATCTAAGTCCGTTGCGTCCGTCTGACGCGTCAATAACATAGTAGTATGCAGAGAGCAAAGACCTAAGATATGAGCGTATATCGGCATTGTCGTCGACAATAAGTATGGTGTCAAGCTCCTCATCAGAATTGTTCTTGGTAACTATATTGCGTCGGCTGTCTTGCAAAACAAGCTTAGACACGGTCTCGTCTGATATTGTAGGTTGCTTAATCTGGCCAGTATTGTCGGCCACAGCCTCAACACGAGTCTGAAAATTAAGCACATTGGCAGTAAGATGCTCAAGTTCGGCAACGTTGCGTTGTATGATATCGAGAATTTGTTGCTGCTTTTCATCGAAGTGGCCTTGTGATATAAGGTGCTGAAGAGGGCCGGCTACAAGGGTAAGAGGTGTGCGCAACTGATGACTTGCCTTGGTAAAGAAAGCCACTTTCTCATCGGCTATCTGGCGCAAGCGGCGTCCAACCTTTGCCTTTGTCTTATATATATAATAATTATAGGCAGCAAGAATAATGAGCAACAACACGACGAGATAGGCAAGCCAACTGATGATTTTCTGGCTGCGATACATCTTCATATAGTTGTCGATATTGGCATAAATGGCGTCGAGACTGCTGGCTTGACTGGCAATCTCGTTGTTTTGCATCTCTACAATGTCGGCATTCTCGTCGGTAACAAGACTTGAAGGAAGGAAATTCATACGAGGAACCGACTGTTTCTCTAATATGCGCATAGCAAGGGGCACCAGCATCTCGCCATGTGTAGGATATATGTAAGAAGCTGCAAAACAACCTTTCTTAACAAGGTCAATACCCTGTCGCTCTCCTGGCAAGCCATCAATACCAACAAACATTATGTCATGCTCCTTACCAACAGCCTTGGCTGCCTCCCATGCTCCAAGAGCCTCGGCATCGTTATGACCAAAAACACAATTGATATTAGGATCGTTGGCAAGACAGCGAGACATAATCTTGCGGGCACCGTCCACATTCCAATCGCCATTGACTGTGGTTGTAACGATATTGGGATAACGTTTCATTACCTCGACAAATCCTTTATGACGTTCCTCAACTGGCGTAGAGCCCTCAAGACCAGCTATCTCCAAAACCCTACCCTTACCGTTAAGCTTATCGGCAATAAAGCGTGCCATTACACGACCTATCTCTACATTATCGGCTCCAACATATGCGGTATAACTGTCAGAATCGATCTTGCGGTCGAAGAGAATAACGGGAATTCCTTTCTTATATGCACGTTCAACCGCCGGCGCTACTGTACTGGCGTCGCTCGGGGCAACAATAAGAAGGTCGACATTACTTTCGACCAAACTGTCTATCTGCTGTACTTGTCGCTTGGCATTGTTGTCGGCAGAACAAAAGCTAACGTCTACATTCTTATATTTGTACTGACCAATCTTTATCTCACGATTTACCTTCTGTCGCCAAGTATCGTTACTGCACTGCGACACTCCTATAACCGTGCGACGGTCGGAACATGATGCGAAAGTAAATAGTAAGTTTAAAGCTACTAATATCAATTTTATCTTCATAGCTATCTATTTGTTTACAATCTTAAAGGTTTTATAGTTATAGTATTAAACAACTGCAAAGTTACAAAAACCTCTCGATATAAACGAATACTCGATTATTTATAGTAAATTTGCAGAATGATATATGAATTGCGACATATGCAATCGCATACAAAACAACAATAAGCTAATGCAGATAAAACAATACACCGAAGACGCCGTAAGGCTGCTAAGCCAATTAATAGCTACTCCATCAGTGAGCCGCGACGAGAAGGTTGCAGCAGACATTATGCAGAAAGAGATGCAACGACTTGGACTTGAAACCCATCGCGAAGCAAATAATGTGTGGACCATAGGCAAGCAATACGACAACAACAAGCCTACACTTCTGCTCAATGCACATATAGACACGGTAAGGCCAGTAGCGTCATGGACAAGAGAACCATTCAAGCCTGAGCTTGAGGGAGACATATTATACGGACTCGGATCTAACGACTGCGGTGGCGGACTTGTTTCGCTACTGCAAGCATTCTGCTACCTTAACGAATATGGATGTGCTGGATACAACCTCGTTTACTTGGCATCGGCAGAGGAAGAGGTATCGGGCAAAGACGGCATAAGTAGGGCTATACCTATGCTACCACATATAGATGTGGCTATTGTGGGAGAGCCTACTGGTATGCAACCAGCCGTGGCTGAAAAGGGACTTATGGTAATTGACCTTAAGGCTCATGGTAAAAGCGGACATGCAGCAAGAGGCGAAGGCATAAACGCCATTTATAAAGCATTGGACGACTTGGTATGGATTCGCGACTATCGGTTCAAGCGCATTAGCCCGCATCTTGGCGCTACAGTGATGAACGCAACGGTAATAAATGCTGGAACCCAACACAATGTTGTACCCGATGTATGCAATATTGTAGTGGATGTACGTACCAATGAGATGTACACCAACGAGGAAGTGTTTGAGTTTATAAACAACCATACTCAGTGCGAGTGTAAGGCAAGATCGTTCAGACTACACTCGTCGTCAATAGACTTAGAGCATCCTTTGGTAAAGCGACTTATAGATATGGGAAAGCAACCATTTGGGTCGCCTACACTTAGCGACCAAGCTCTGATGCCATGGCAGTCGCTAAAACTTGGACCAGGTGACTCGGCACGCTCGCACTCGGCTAACGAATATATAAGGATAAGCGAGATAGAAGATGCTATAAGCACCTACATACAACTATTGAAGATATAAAACATACTACACATTAAAAACTCTAACAACAAAAGATTATGGAGAATAAACAAATCGAACTAATGCGTCGCGCCATTCGTCTATCCGAAGAGAGCGTGCGCAACGGAGGCGGTCCGTTTGGCGCTGTAATAGCTAAAGGCGACGAGATTATCGCAGAAGCATCCAACAGTGTTACTATAGACAACGACCCTACAGCACATGCCGAGGTGAACTGCATACGCAAAGCCACACGCCACCTTAGTACATTCGACCTAAGCGGATGCGACATTTACACATCATGCGAACCGTGTCCGATGTGTCTCGGTGCAATATACTGGGCTCATCTTGACCATATATATTATGCCAACGACCGCAAGGACGCTGCCAAAATTGGCTTCGACGACGACTTTATATATCAGGAGATTGCACTGCCCATAGAGAAACGCAACAAGACAATGATGCGACTGCTCGGAACAGAAGCCATTGAGGCTTTCCGTATGTGGGAACGCAATGACAAAAAAACAGAATATTAGTTATTACAACAATATTAGGCAATGACAAGAACAATAATAACAATGGCTGTCGTTTTGATGGCATGTCTGACCACAAACAGCGCATTGGCACAGACCAACAGCAAGTGGACTTTATATAATAGTTTCTCTGACATTACAGAGATAGAGCCAGCAGGAGGCACAGCATTTGCCTTGTGCTCAGGCGGACTATTCTCATACAACAGTGAGACGGGAGAGACTGCTGTATACGATAAGACCAATTGCCTGTCGGACGCAAGCATAAAGCACATTGCTTGGTCGAAACAGGCAAAACAACTTGTCATTGCCTACGAAAACAGTAATGTCGATCTTCTGACCGTAAACGGCAACGTTACTAATGTGCCCGATATTTACATGAAGTCGACAACATTAGACAAGACCATCAACCATATTTATATAGACGGAGCATATGCCTATATGTCATTGGGGTTGGGTGTGACTAAGCTCGACGTAAAACGCGGCATCATTGTAGATACATATCAGTTGGGGTTCGGCATAAACTATACCTACACTAAGGATGGATATTTATATGCAGCCTCAAAAACAAACGGACTTTATCGCGGCAAACAAACCGACAACCTGCTTGATATAAACAACTGGCAACGCATAGGCAACTATACAGAGCTGAATGAAAACCGTACTAATGTGGAGGATACTCAGGCTAAATTATGGTGGACACGTACTGAAGACAATAAACTTGCCTGCTATACTATGGACGCAGAGGGCAATCGTATATATAAGACTGAAGGTGTGCAACCTGAAGGACCAGCATCAAACCACTTCTACAGATTATACTTCAACAACGGACTGATGTATGCCGTAGGCGGCTATTACTCAAGAGAGCTTGATGGTTGGTATCCAGGAGAAGTGCATGTATGGGACGGAAACAAGTGGAGCGAATTTGAACAACCATCAACAGCCACTACCGGTCATGATAACGTCGACTATATAAGCATGGACTTTGACCCATTGAAGCCGGGACATGTAATGGTGGCGGCAAAGAGTGGTCTGTACGAATATCAAGACGGCAAGTTTGTAAAGTGCTACAATATGGACAACTCGCCCCTTACATCATGCGTCAACAGCAAAAAATACATTATCGTATCAGACATTAAATACGATGCAAACGGCACGTTATGGGTTTTCAATGCTGCAGTGGACAACAGTCTACTTACGCTAAGCCCTACGGGCGAATGGAAAGTACAAGCTGTATCGTCAAACATTAAGGCAAACGGCAACGGTTTTCTTGAGAATATCGTGATGACAGACAATGGTACCCGTATGTGGTTCTCAATGCGCGAATGGCAGAATTCAAAAATTTATGTATACGATATAACCAATAACCAGTTTGGAGCTTTCGGCCCGTCGTATGTCAATGAAGATGGCACAGTTGTAGAACCAAACGACCAATTTGATCTAACTTTGGATAGAGATGGTAACATATGGATGTGCACAACAAGTGGACCTCTATACTTCTCGCCGAACGACTTTATATCGGGCAACAATATTGTTACCCAACATAAGGTTCCACGCAATGACGGCACCAACCTTGCCGACTATCTGCTTGCCAATACCACAACAACATGTATGGCTATTGACGGAAGCAACCGTAAATGGATTGGCACACGCAGCGGAGTGTTCCTTATCAGTGACGACTGCAACACGCAGCTGCAACACTTCACTACCGATAACTCGCCACTGATATCGAACGAAATAATTGACATTGCAGTAGACCCCAACTCTAACATGGTGTATTTTGCCACAACAGCAGGTCTGTGCTCGTATGCAAGCGACGCAACACAACCTACCGACAAGATGACAAAGGATAATGTGTATGCATATCCTAACCCTGTACGCCCCGATTATACTGGTACTATAACCATTGTAGGTCTAAGCTATAAGGCCGACGTAAAGATAGTGACATCAAACGGAACTCTTGTTAACCAAGGTAGAAGCACTGGTGGATCATACCATTGGGATGGACGCGACCTTAAAGGCAAACGTGTGGCAAGTGGTATATATATGGTGGAAGCTGCTACTGAAGACGGCAGCAAGGGAACAGTATGCAAGATTGCGGTGATAAACTAACAACCAGGAAATAATAAAAAAACGAGAATAATGAATAGCCCTAAAAGCTTTGTCAAGAATCTGCATAGGTGGATACTCATTGCTATACTCGCCATAATAGTAGTACACAACTATTACGGTGAGTATTGTGCCCACTGTGAGGGTTATGGATGGGATGGGTCTGTATACTATAAAGATATCCTTATAAACGGATTGGACCAATACACATCGGGGAACATCAGCCAATATCATACCCACCGAATGTTACCATTCCTAATAATACACTACATAATGAGGGTGCTGTCGCTTTCGTTTTTGCCAAATAACGTGATGCTTGTGAGTAGCATTATAAACACATGTCTTCTGGCTATTAGTGTGGGGCTATTCTTCGGTATTTCACGAGCCAATAAATGGAATTGGAAGACTGAAACTCTGATATTCGCTTTCTGTTTCTACAACTATCATGTGCTCAAGTTTATGGGATACTGTCCAGTAATGACCGATATGCCAACCTATACACTTAGCATAGCATTGGCTTATTTCTTTATAAAACAAAATAAAACAGGACTCATTACTACCGGACTGATAAGCATTGTAGTCTTTCCATTACTCGCACTTATGGCATTACTACTACTTGCATTTCCAAACAACAGTGTTGGCGAATACATACCGAGAAAAGAAAATGCAGAAAATCCACCAAGCAAGATAGATAAAGCCAACTATATTCTAAACGCAACTATGCGCGCAATACTCACATGGTGGCTACCTACTGCTTTCGTGGCATACATATTCTTCAGACTATATGTGCGTGGAATGGATAATTACCAATCGGTGTTCGTTACACGTTATCCACAGAATGTATGGATTTCGGTGGCAGGCATTATTGCATACATTATATTCTATTTTTATGCCACAATGCCGTTGCGAGCCGACTTTGCCACAACACTTAAACAGCTATGCACACGTAGACGTATATTAGCTATTGCCATGTGGCTTGCCATATTCGTTGTGGTATATACACTGCCCACTATGTATGGCTTCAAGGGCAAATTCTCGCTGGTCAATGAGTTTGCACAAATATGTCAATTTCCTGCTACAGATGTGCTGATATTTATAGAGACACATTTTCTTTACCTCGGAATAGGCTTCTTGTTTGTGCTATTAATGTGGAAAGAGATATGCCGCGAAACACGCATTCTCGGCATAGGTGCAGTTCTCATACTGATGCTCTCGCTTGTTTTTCTCTCGGATATAGAGACACGCAAGATAACATGCTTCTATATATTCCTACTACCGATAATGGGAACCTTATTAGAGAAGAAGGTTATAAAGCTATACATTGTATACCTGATTGTGGCAACGCAACTTATATGCTCTGCCTTTTGGTTCAATATAAACACTGACGGCATAGCCGAAGCTTTCGCTACATACGACATTAATGTGTACTTACAGATGCCTGCCCAACGTTACTATATGTTCCAAGGGCCATGGCAGTCGCATCAAATGTATATGCTTATCATAATTATAGAGATATGTTTACTCGGCATACTGCAACTCTATCTTAGAAACAAAAGCAAGAACAACAACACATAACAATTAGCAATAATATAAAAAGTAATGAATATAATAAAGAAACTATCCATAATAACCATACTGCTTGCCACTATCTTTACGGGGCTTATTATTGCTACATTCTGCATTCCAACCTCTGCTGTACAAAAGAATGTGGAACAGTCGGCTATGCAAATACAACACGACGGAGTGTGGTATAAGCCTCTTGGCTGCTTTCTTTTTCAGATAGACAACCTTACAGACTGCCAGATGCTACGCATCAATGCCACAGCCGACTCCAACAGACCTGTATGGGCTGCCATGATGGCTGAACAATACGACAACACTATTGACACAATCAACTCATACAACAATGTTGTTGTATGTACAAAACATATAGCCCATACTGGCAGAACAAACTCTGATATATACAGTAATTACGCACGATACTGGCATGGATACCAGGTGTTGCTTCGTCCATTGCTAACACTTTTCAGTTACCACACCATACTTGTAATCAACTATGTATCATTGTTGTTTATTATATTAAGCGTGATATTAGCAACATATAGAATAGTAGGCAATGTGTTTGCCTTGACCTTGACACTAAGCCTTGCATTGACAAATATATTCATTGTACCTTTTGCACTACAATTCAGTACGTGCTACTATATATTCCTTCTTGCTATGGCTCTATTTATTATAAAGCCAGAATATACAAGAAGAAAAGACTTATGTATATACATATTCTTTATTATAGGAGCCATTACATCGTATATGGACTTTCTAACCACACCGGTTTTAACCCTTGGCATGCCCCTTGTAACACTTATCGCAATCAATGAAAAGAAAAATCACAGTAAACAACTACCCCCATCAACTAACACAAGAAGACATCAACAAGCACCTATAAAGACTATTATATACAATAGTATGGCATGGGGAGCAGGCTATGCAATACTATGGATCTTAAAATGGTGCATAGGAAGCTTACTTACCCAAACAAACATCTTTGATTCTGCAATGCACAATGCCAAACTAAGAGTTGGCAACACTCTAATATTCAACGGCAAAGAGATTCCTTTATCTGATTTCATACACCTTATATTGAATAAGGTGTACGCCATAATAAACCCGTGGCTCATAATACTTATTTTCGTTGCCATCATCGTCTTAGTGGCTCTATATGTCTATAAACACTGGGAACAAACCAAACAACACTACTGGCTACTCATTATTGCAATGATGCCCGTAGCATGGTTTATAGTGATGAAGAACCACTCTATACAGCATATCTTCTTTACATGGAGAGATTTCTTATTAACAGTGTGGTGCTTAACAGCATACTTATGTCTTACTATCAGAAAACCTAAAGCGATATGAAAACAGCCGTTCTTATACCTTGCTACAACGAGGCTACATCAATAGAGAAAGTTATAAACGACTTCAAGCAACAACTGCCTGATGCCACTATATACGTGTACGACAACAATTCGACCGACAACACAGCTGATATTGCAAGACGTGCTGGAGCTGTGGTAAAGCACGAATTCCGTCAAGGCAAAGGAAATGTAGTAAGAAGCATGTTTAGAGATATAGATGCCGACTGCTATCTGATGGTAGACGGAGACGATACATATCCTGCCGAGAATGCAAAAGAAATGTGCCAACTTGTGGAAGAGGGTGCTGATATGGTAATTGGCGACAGATTGTCTTCAACATATTTTACAGAGAATAAACGACCATTCCATAACGACGGCAACCGACTGGTACGATTTCTCATAAACAAGATATTCAACAACAATATACACGACATCATGACTGGATACCGTGCGCTGAGCCACACATTTGTCAAGAACTTTCCTATCATATCCCGCAACTTCGAGATAGAAACGGAAATGACTATACATGCACTTGATAAAAACTTCCTTATCAGAGAGTTGAAGATAAACTATCGCGACCGCCAAGAGGGCAGCGTTTCCAAGCTCAACACATATCTTGACGGTATGAAGGTTGTGAGCACTATATTCATGATGTTCCGCGACTATCGCCCTCTAAAATTCTTTACCATCATTAGTGCCTTGCTGCTGTTGATAGCCATAGCTATGTTTGTACCAGTATTTATAGAGTATATGCAGACTGGACTCGTGCCACGATTCCCTACTCTTATCGTTAGTGGATTTATAGGTATTGCCTCACTGCTAACCTTCTTCTGCGGTGTGGTATTGGAGGTTATCACCAAGAAGCATAAACAACTATACGAGTTGATGTTACTAAAGAAATAAAAGATGTATATGACAACTAAACGAAAATATTGGATTGATAACTTGCGCGGACTTTGTATGCTCGCTATTCTAGTCGATCATACAGAGACCTACTACTCTGGCAACTGTATCATCGACTATAGTCTATATGTAGTCAATGCACTTGTTGTGTTTTTCTTCATCTCTGGTTATCTAATGTTTCGTAAAACTACCAACGGAGAGATTGTGGAGTTTAGTCTGATACACAAAGCTAACTCCATACTTAGAACACTTGTTGTGCCTTACTTTATATTCACCTCTATAATATATATACCAAAAGTTCTTGTACACGACGGAACATTCAGTACAGTCAATATGGTAACAGACATATTATATGGTCAAGCATCATGGTTTATTGCGGCACTATGTGTGGCAGAACTGATATTTTCTGTTGTTATACATGTTTCAAAAGGTAAAGA
>ERZ1031467.52-NODE-52-length-27433-cov-10.023669_pt1 | contig 27433 bp, 29 predicted proteins | sample MGYA00517105_ERZ1031467 | MGnify/ENA primary metagenome ERZ1031467 (study PRJEB33719, sample SAMN04261155) | wastewater metagenome | biome: rural village; feature: human; material: feces | host: Homo sapiens | place: El Salvador | collected 2013-01-07 ...
TTTGAGTATTAATAACTTATTTAATAATCGTCTCGTTTTAACGGGACACTAGTGTAATAGATATATAAATTTGCCATTTAAGAAATTATGGTATCCATTTTATTTTAAGAATAAATTCAGGGATAATAAACCTATTTGTTTTGTCCTTATCGATAGAAAATATACTGTCGACTATTTGAATTATTTAAAGAAAAAATATAAAAACTGCAAGATAGTACTTCTTCACAGAGATTTACGCTTTGTTTGTGAAAGAATGAATCCAAAACTTCTCACGTGTAAAGATATTGACTTGCAAATGACTTTCGATAAAGGAGAATCTATCAAATATGATATGCCACATTTTGATGAATTTGAGTCCAAAATAGAAGTTCCTATCTCAAATCAATATCCTGAGTCTGACGTTTTCTTTGCAGGTAAGGCAAAAAATAGATTGGACAAGTTATTGGCTATTTATAAGAGCTTGACCGATGCTGGTTTAAAATGTAAATACTATCTGACAGGGGTTGAACCTTCAAAGCGAATTCCTTTACCTGGTATTGTATATGCAGATAAGTTCATGTCTTATAAAGATATGCTATATCATTCAGTTAATTCAAGATGTATATTGGATATAAATCAGAATAATGCGGATGGATATACTTCACGATTTTTAGAAGCAGTAATGTTTAATAAACGTTTACTTACAGATAATAAAAGCATAAAAGATTCTGTATTCTATACGAGTAAGAATATTCAAATTATAGATGATTATGAAAAGGTTGACACTGATTTCATAATCAATAATTGTACTATAGACTACCATTATACGGATCAGTTTTCTCCGATTCACTTATTAGGTAAGATTGATGGTATTTTGAGTAAATATTGATGTTGCAACTTGAATAATTAATTTCTGAAATTGTATTATTCGTTTCTTTTTCTCTCGAGAATATAAATGGAAAATGGTACTTTGTTTTGGCTTATAACCATATTTGGTATTTGCTCTTTAGTATTCACATATGTAAAGATTAAATATATTAGATTAGTATAAATGTATTCATTAATAATAACTCTTATTGTTCTGTTTTTTGCTTTTTTTATAGTAGAAATAGATTTGTCTCACTTCTTATGGGAATATTCTTATTCGTATTGTATAGTTTTGAATATACTAAAAATGGATATGGAGATTATCATGTTTATGAAGGAATCTATAAAGGTATTTCTAAAGGTGAATTATGGGCTTTATTAGACTATGAACCTATTTTTGTATTTACATTGAAATTATTTGCTAAAATTGGTTTAAGCTTTGTGGAGATAAAAATATTATTGGGTTTTTTCTACGTTTTTGTTATTTATAAAACAATATCTTTATATACTAAAAATGTAGCATTGCCTTTAGCTTTTAGTTTTGTTATTTTTGGCATGAAATTTATCATCAGAGGAAAAAAATGGAAAGATTATATTTACTTTGGATTGTGCGTTGTAATTGGTTCTTGTTGCCATGTTTCTGTTATTTTTTATTTTATTTTCTTTTTGCTCTTAATTAAGAATAAAAAAATATTTTATGCAATAGTATTTTTCTTAATCATTTTCGGCTTTGGATTGTCAATGACAAATGTATATTCAATTTTAAACAGTTTACCTTTTGGTGATCATATTAGAAGTAAATATCAAACCGACTATCAAAGCACCACATTAGGAATGCTGGTGTTTATATTCACGAACTTATCTATCATTTTAATAGCTGCAATTACTAAGTTCAGTATTAGACATTCTAAAATTAAGTTCTCAAACTGGGCTGGATATTTGAATGATAAAATAATAGATATTAATGTTATTTCATTATTGTTAGTGATTATATCTTTGTTTACTACTCAGGTTCAAAGATTAACTCATTTAATGTTATTATACAACTATATATATTTGGCATCGGTCATGGACTATCGTAAAAATCTTAAGTTGGCAAAATTTTATGCCTTATGCTGTTCTTTATTTTTGCTTTATAGAATGTGTTTCCATGGTAGCCAAGGAACCATGCCTGTTTTTATTAGCCATTTTACTATTGGTTATTTTACTAGGATGTTTGAATTACTATAGTACTATATTGAAAATAACATGCTGGTGTTTATTCACTGGCTCAATCTCTCATATTAATGAAAAAAATACTTTGTCTTACAGACGGCTTTACTTTAGGTGGAGCAGAACGTCAGCTTATTGGATTAGCACATTTTCTAAAAAGGAAAGGATATAGTGTTGTTTTAGCTTGTTATCATGATAAGAATTTCTACGAATCCTTGATAAAGGAGTGTAATTTAGAGTGTATAACTCTTCACCCTCAAGGACGTTTGGGAAAAATTTCTGAAGTTAGGAAGTTGATTAAAAACAATGGGTATGACCTTGTGATAGCGTATAAGGATGGTGCAACAATGATAGTCTCCTTACTTAAATTATTTGGTATGCAAACTAGAGTTGTTGTGTCAGAAAGAAATACTACACAAAGTATGTCATTTCGCGATAAAATAAAATTTTGGCTTTATCAATTTGCTGACAATATTGTGCCAAATTCTTATTCACAGAGTGTTTTTCTAAACACACATCGTCCAAATCTGAGGAGCAAGATTACAACCATCACAAATTTTACAGATACACAGACCTTTGTTCCTTCTTACAAGATTCATAAGTCATCTATGGTAAATATCCTCATTGCTGGTCGTATTGCTGAGCAAAAGAATATCTTGCGTTTTCTTGACGTTTTAAAACGTCTGAATGATTCTAATTATCGCATTCACTTTAAATGGTTTGGCAATGCTAGTGCAGGTGAACAAGCTTACGAAAGCGAAGTCAAGCAAAAGGTACAGCAGCTTCATCTGGAAGCTATGATTGATTTTTTGCCAGCTACGAATAATATCACATATGAGTATCAACATAGTGATGCATTTTGTTTGCCTTCTATTTATGAGGGGTATCCGAATGTTGTATGTGAAGCAATGAGTAGCGGACTGCCAATTCTCTGTAGTAATGTTTGCGATAATCCTTATATTGTAGAGGACAATAAAAATGGTTTTTTATTTGATCCTTTTGATATTGATTCTATGGTTGTTGCGTTCGAGAAGTTTATTAATCTTTCCCTTGAAAGTAGATGTGAAATGGGCAAATGTAGCAGGCTTATAGCTGAAGAGAAATTTTCAGAGGAAGCCTTTGTACAAAAGTATATAAATATTATCGAACATAAATGAAAAATAAATATTTAATTCGTCTAGATGATGCTTGTCCAACTATGGATCAGAGCAAATGGCAGAGAATGTTTGGTATTCTTGATTCATTTGGAGTTCGACCTATGGTTGGAATTATACCTCATAATGAGGATCCTCTTCAGATGATTGATGAGGAAGATGCTATGTTTTGGGATTCTGTACTGGATTGGAACCAAAAAGGTTATTCTATAGCTCTTCATGGCTATAATCATTGTTATTGTTCAGAAAAAGGTTTAGAAGGTTTAAATCCGTTATGGAATAGATCCGAATTTGCAGGAGTGCCTCTTGATGTTCAAAAGCAAAAGATAAAGAATGGTATTAGTATCCTTAAATCTCATGGGATTCTGCCTAGATATTTCTTTGCTCCTAGTCATACTTTTGATGAAAATACTTTGATTGCATTAAAAGAAGAGTCAGATATACGAATTATTAGCGATACGATCGCTAGAAAACCTTATAAATATAGGGATTTCACAATAATACCTCAGTTAGGTGGTCATTGTATGGAAATGAAGTTGCCTGGAATATGGACTTTTTGTTTGCATCCTTCTTCTATGAAAGATAATGATTTTGAGAAGACTGAGGCTTTCTTAAAAGCGCATAGTGATGAATTCTGCAGCTTTGAGAATCTTGATTTGGCTAAATTGAAGAAGAAAGACGTATTGAGTAGACTGTTGTCTGGAAGTTATTTTTTCGTAAGAAGATTTAAAAGATTACTAAAATGATAGAAAAAGGAAAAATAAATATTTTGATGGTTATGGCAAATACTAGAATGGGCGGTGTTCAAGCTTTCGTCTTAAATGTATTGCATAACATTAATCTAGATAAGTTTCATATAGATTTTGCTATAAATTTTTATGCAGAGTGTAATGGCATTGAAGATGAATGCAGAAGATTAGGATGTGATTTTCACATATTACCATATTTCAAAGTATATAATTATCACCAGTACACTAAGGCTTGGGATGATTTCTTGAGAACACATCATTATGATATTGTCTATGCGCATGCCACCAATTCAGCTTCTATATTTTTAGGAATAGCAAAAAAATATGGGATGAAAACCATAGCTCATAGCCATAGTGCAGGCTACAGAGGGAATTTTATAGAGCAAATAACGAAGAAGTTTTTTGCTAGAGGAGTTGGTAATGTGGCTGACTATTGGTTTGCATGTTCTGATAAAGCGGCAAAGAGACTGTATGGAGATAGATATAAAACTTACAAGCATTATTATAATATCCCTAATGCCATAGATTCAGATAAGTATCTGTTTAATCAGGATATCAGAAATTGTATTCGTAAAAAGTTAGGCATAGATGATACTACATTTCTTTGCGGACACTTAGGTACATTTTCTCCTGTTAAAAATCATAAGTTCTTAATTGAAATCTTTGCTGATTTTTTGAAGATTAATCCTAATTCTAAATTGGTATGTTGTGGAGCAGGCGCATTGATGCCCGTTGTAAAGCAACAAGTTGAGGATTTGGGACTTAAAGACAAAGTGATTTTTACCGGTGTGGTAAGCAATGCCAATGAATACATGATGGCGATGGATTGTTTCATTTTCCCTTCATTTTTTGAAGGCTTTCCTATTTCAATCCTTGAAGCTCAGGCAACGGGTCTTCCTATTGTTATGAATGATGTTATTACTACTGAAGTAGATTTAACTCCTTTAGTTAATCGTTCATCTTTGAATCTGTCAGCATCAGCTTGGGCAAAGATAGTTTCTGAAATTAGCGTTGCAGATCGTCCTTCATATAATAAGGTGATTTCCGTTAGTCCTTTTAATATTAAGTCATCGGTCAAAGAGTTTGAACATTTATATTCACAGTTAATATTATCATAATATGGCTATAAAAAAAATAGGTATCGCAGCTGTAACTTACAAAGAAAATTTTGGTAGCGCACTGCAAACATATGCAACTCAATATACATTAGAGAAAATGGGGTATGATGCTCGAATTTTCGAGATAAAAGGTGTGCATCGTCAAATTCATATAAAAAAGTTGCTTTATTACGTAGGGCGTATGTTTGATCCTGTAGAATTTAAGTACTTGGTCGCTAATCTAAAGAGCCGTTCACGCAAGTCTGCTTCGGCTTCTTCTGATCAATATGCTCAGGATATGAATATTCGTAAGCAGGTTTATGCAGATTTCAATACTAGATGGAATAAGATGCTTCCTATGGTGAAAGGTTGGGGCGGTTTGTCGAAACAGGCTGCAGGTATGGATGCTGTTGTCGTAGGAAGTGATCAGCTTTGGAGACCTTCCAATATTGTTGGTGGATATTTTACTTTAGAGTTTGTCCCAAATCAGGTTAAGAAGATAGCCTTCTCTACAAGCTTTGGGGTACCAGAGTTACCGAAACATTTACATGAGCATGCAAAGAAGTTTTTATCTCGTATTAATCATATAAGTGTTCGCGAAAATAGCGGAGCCGACATTGTAATGCAGGAGTGTGGTCGTGAGGCAACTGTCGTATGTGATCCGACTATGATGCTTACAGCAGAAGACTGGTTGCATATTCAGGATGCGAAACCTTTTGCAGATGGAAAATACATACTTATGTATCTTATGGGTGATAATCCAGAACAACGTGAGTTTGTAAAAAAGCTGTCGGAGAAAACTGGTTGTAGAATTATAGGATTACTTCATGGTGCAACCTATATATCTTATGATGAAGATGTTGTTGATGAGAAACCATATAACGTTGGTCCTTCCGAATTTGTCAACCTGATTAGAAATGCAGAATACGTATGTACAGACTCTTTCCATTGTTGTGTCTTTAGTATTTTGAATTCTACTAAATTCTTTGCTTTTCGCAGATGGCCTGATGGTAGTAAGTTCTCTGCTAATGACCGCCTTTATACTCTTCTTGGTTTTACTGGACTTTCTCGTCGACTGATAAATGGTTCAGAGAATGTTGAATCTTGTATTGCTGATGTAATTGATTTTGATACAGCTCTTGTAAAGGTTGCAGAAAAGAGAGATATGTCTATGAAATATTTGCTAAATGCTTTGAATGGTTAAACTATGCCTACATTAATAGAATCTGATAAATGTTGTGGATGTGCTGCTTGTGCAAATAAATGTGCTAAGGGAGCTATCAGTATGAAGCCCAATAAAGAAGGATTCCTTCACCCTTCGATTGATACTTCTAAATGTGTTGAATGTGGTCTCTGTGAGAAAGTTTGTCCAGGGATTCATCCTGCCATCAATAAGGAAAATAATGGAATACCTAGGGTTTATGTTGTTCAGCATAAAAATGATAAAATCCGTTATCAATCAACTTCAGGTGGTGCATTTACAGCTATTGCTGAGGAAATAATTCGGAGGGGCGGTGTTGTCTTTGGAGCTTCTATGTCTGTTGATCTATCTGTAAGACATTGTTTTGTAGAGAAGGAGGAAGAGTTGATTCGATTTCAAAACTCAAAGTATGTTCAGAGTAAAATTGGTAATAGTTATCAATTAGCAAGAAAATTCTTATTAGAAAATCGCTATGTATGTTTTAGCGGAACTCCATGCCAAATTAATGGTTTATATAAGTACTTGGGTAAAGATTATGAGAAGTTAATAGCCGTAGATGTTGTCTGTAAATCGATTCCTTCTCCTCTTATTTTCCGTAAATATGTAGAATTTAAGAAGCAACAAGAAAAGGCGATAACTGATATTGTTTTCAGAGATAAAAAACGAGGATTTCTTTATTGTACTATGGCTCATTATCGTAGTCATGAAGATAGACTCAAAAACAGAGAACTATACCGCCGTGGTAGTGAATCTGATGAATGGTTACGACTCTTTTTGAGTGGTAAAATTAGTCGGCATTCTTGTATGACTTGCCAGTACCAGACAAGACAAAGAGTTGGTGATTTTACATTAGGTGATATTTGGGAAACTGGATTCTCTGATTATGATGATAATAAAGGGTCTACGCTAGTTCACGTTTGGACGAAAAAGGGGCAAAGATTTTTAGATGACATCAGTAGTAATATCCGAAGCGTAGCTTATCCGATGGAGAAATCTAGAGGAATGGAGCGCTATGGTAAAATAAATATATGGCAAGATAGGGAACAGTTATTTGAAGATGCTCAAGTTTTGCCTGTAGAGGCCTTCTTTGCTAAATATGCTCCATACAATATCAAAGTGCGTATTAAAAACTATGCTCGTGTAATTCTATGGGGACTGCAATTGCAAGCTTTGGTAAGGCGCATTAAACATTCGATAATACATAGAAAATAGTATTATGGAAATAGCTTTAACTTTATCTGGTGGTGGATATAGAGCATCAATATTCCATATAGGAGTTCTGTCATATCTTTATCACTTGAGGCTTGATGATGGTAGTCGTTTGTTGGATTATGTTACTGTGATGTCAACTGTATCTGGTGGTACTATTACTGGAATGCTTTATCTGTTGTCTCTTGCTGATGACGATAATGTTCCTGAGCATTTGGCTGGTATGTATGATAAGATAGTGACAAATAATCTTGCTAACTATTTGTTGCAGAATGTTGCAAAGAAGAAAAATGACAGCAAACTATCTGTCATAAAAGAATTGGGTAATGTATATGATTCTGTTTTTTTTCAGGGAAATACTTTTCAATCCTTATATGATGTAGTTCAGAAAAGTCATTTACACCATTATGCAGCTTATGCAACTGATATATCTAATGCATTACCTTTCCGATTTCAAGTAGCGAAAAAAGAATATGGTGATGTGACTATTGGAAATGAAGTAAAATGTGTCAAATTAGAGAATGCAAAAAAGTATAGACTATCAGATATATTAGCAGCGTCTTCTTGTTTCCCAATTGCTTTTGAGCCAATAAATTTTCCTCGAGATTTCAAAGACTATTCTGAGGACGATGAGTTTGCTCAAAGTAATATGCAGACAATGTTGATGGATGGTGGTATCATCGATAATCAAGGTATAGATTATTTGATTGAAGCTGATAGGCAAATGTCTGTTGTGAATGATGAGAAGATTAAAGGTATAGATCTTGCAATTATATCGGATGCAGCTTCTTCGGCAAGTGAAGATACATTAAATGGTAGCAATGACAAGAAAGGTTGCTCTACTTGGTTGTTTAATATAGGCTTAACTTTGAGACTTTGGCTATTAGAGAAGCTGAAAGCCTTGACAGTGATGAAAATCCAATGGAATTTGGGAAGTATGCTTGTTGTTTTGATGGTATTAGGTGTCTTTCAGAATTTCCAAACAATAGGAGCTGTTTTATTTTGGGGAGGTATGTTTGCATGCGTTTTGATGTTTCTTATAATAGGAATGTTGAAAAAACTAACTCCTGATACCTTAGAAAAGAATTCTCAATTTGATATACCAACGAATTTGATTTGGAAAATTGATTTTAATCAATATTTCAGAATTGTTTCTAAAAGATATAAGTCCTTTTCTAAGGTTGTTTCAACAGTAATGATGGGACATATTAGAAAGAAAAATATAGAAATGCTTACATTGAATTCACGTTGGACCAATCGTTTTGTTATTCCATGTATATCTTCTTTGACTTCAAACGGTGATTGGAAGAAAGATGAAAAGGCAAGGAAAATGATGGCTGGTGCATATGAATTAATGAGAATAAGCGATGTGGCTTCTAATTTTCATTCTACATTATGGTTTTCAAAGGATGATTTGGATAAGGGTATTCCTAAGCAAATTTTAGCTTGTGGTCAATTTTCAATCTGTTACGAACTTTATATGTGGGTGGATAGTCATAATGGAAGGCAAGCTAATATGCAGGGTGTTCTTAGTCGGATTAGTAAGGATTTAAAAGGGACATTAAAGGAGGATTGGAGGAACTTTAAGGAAAATCCTTATATGTTAGTAGATTTGAATAATTTAAATTAATTTCATGCTTATGTTAACTCGTATTCACGCATATAAATTAGAGAATAATAGGATTTTGTTTTCTTATGCTCATGGAACTAATTTTTTGTTAGTTGGTGGGCATTATGATGAGGAGGCAGAGTATCTCTTGCAGAGAGAAATGAACATTATGAGTATTGATACAATAGCTTCTGTTTTTATTCCAGAATGGACAGAGTATTATTGTGGAGATGGTAGTTTGTTTGGAAAACTCTTGTCATCTCTTATGCCAACTCATATTATTGTTCCGGCATGGAAATCTGAAAAGCAATTCGCTTCTCGTATTATGTCGTATATTAATCAATATAGAGCTGAAAATCCTTTTGTAGATATACAGTATGTATACGATGATTTTGAAGTCCACGATAAAGATGTACCAAGTATAAGCAATAATAATATTGTTATTTTATCTAAGATAACAAACCGCAATAATACTGCTTATTATGCTTATCGATTTGAATCAAATGGTAAATGGACTACTATCAATTTGTGTGATAATGATTATAATCGTGACATTATAAAATCTGATGTTGTAATTTTTCCTACTTTTGATTTTTCTGAGCTTCTTGAAATGGAAAAGGCAACGAAGTGTTTAAATGCGAATGTATATATTAAGTATTTAAAGTCAGATAGTTATAATTTCTTAAAGCTCCTACTTGATGGAAAAAGACTCATCTATAATGTATCAAAGAATGATGTCGTTGTGTCTCGAAAAGACTCATCGTTAGTCTCTTGTTATTATTTTGAGCCAAATAGTAAATTGGTTTTTGATAAAAAGGACTATAAATTGGATTACTAAGATAAAGTGGAGAGACACTTTTAATGTTGCACTAATTATGAATTAAAAAATGATAGAATTACAATGAAGCAAAATAAATTATTTATCGTAGTAAATGTAGATTGGTTCTTCCTTTCTCATCGTCTTCCGGTGGCTTTAGCTGCACAGGAGGCGGGTTGGGATGTAACCGTTGTAACTGCTGATACAGGTAAACTTCATGTTATTGAAGAGAAGGGACTTAAGGTAATTAATCTGCCGATGAGTCGTAGTGGCATGAATATATTCGAGGAGTTGAAAACGCTTAACTTCTTGCGTAATCTCTATCAGAAAGAAAAGCCGGACGTTGTACATCATGTCGGTATGAAGACTATCCTGTGGGGAACTCTTGCTGCTAAGTTTAGCCAGGTGCATGGAGTGGTAAATGCTATCAGCGGATTAGGAGGCTTTTTCGCAGAAGACAATAAGGGCTTGCTGAGTAAGATAATGCCTAAGGTTTTGAGGTTCTCTCATCATCGACCTAATTTGCTTTGTATCTTCCAAAATGACGATGACTGGGGATTGTATGTAAAGCATAGTATCATCAAACATGAACAAGGTCGTTTTATCAAGGGATCCGGTGTAAACCTCCTTGATTTCAGCTATACTCCAGAACCTACTGAAGGTAAAATCAAAGTGATTCTCACCGCCCGAATGATAGTAGAAAAGGGCATCTTCTTGCTTACAGAAGCTGCAGAAAGATTGCGCTCGAAGTTTGGTGAGAAGGTGGAATTCCAATTAATAGGTGGATTGGACGATCATCCTGGTGCCATCACTAAAGAACAGCTTGATGCCGTTTGTGATGGTAAATACATCAAATGGCTGGGATATCGCACTGATGTACGAGACTTGTTGAAGCAATGTCATATCGTAGCTTTTCCTTCATACTACATGGAAGGTTTGCCAAAGTCGCTTATAGAAGCCGATGCTACTGGAAGACCTGTCATCACAAGCAATTCCGTGGGATGTAAGGAAACGGTTATTGATGGTTATAATGGTTACTTGATTCAACCTAAGGATGTGGATGCCCTGACAGAAAAACTTGATTTGCTCTTGTCTGATAAGGATTTAAGAGTAAAAATGGGACAGAACTCAAGAAAGTATGCAGAGAAATATTTCGATATCAATGTAGTTATCGAAAGACATTTAAATATTTATCAAGAATTAGTAAAATAACAATGAAGGTATTGATTACAGGCGCTGGTTCTTATGTAGGTGAGAGTGTGCGCAAATATATTCTTTCTACATCATCTGATTTTGAAATAGATGCAGTGGATACAATGGGAGATAATTGGAAAAAGGCTGATTATTCTCAATATGATGTGGTGTATCATGTGGCTGGTATTGCACATGTGAATGCTGATCCTAAGATGGAACCTCTATATTATAAGGTGAATCGTGACTTGACGATTGCTGTTGCTGAACATGCGAAGGCTGCAGGAGTGAAGCAATTTATCTTCATGTCGAGCCAGATTGTCTTTCATGAGAGTCAGTCGTTGAAGAGTGAGGTTCTGACCAAGGATACCAAGGAGAATCCTAATGGCTTCTATGGAGACTCTAAGCTTCAGGCAGAAATTGGTCTTCATAAGTTGGAGGATGAGAACTTCAAGGTCTGCATCCTTCGCCCTTGTATGATTTATGGTCCGAATGCGAAGGGTAACTTTCCAAGACTGGCCAAGCTTGCTATGAAAGTTCCTTTCTTCCCATGCTGGCATAACAAGCGCTCGATGTTGTATATCGACAATCTCGCTGAGTTTGTGAAGCAGGCAATGCTTAGAGGTTTGAGTGGTACTTTCTATCCTCAGAACAAGGAGCAGGCTGATACCGTAGAAATCATCCGATTCTTTGCGAAGCAGGCTGGGCATAAGGTATGGATTAGTCGTATCTTCAATCCGTTCGTATGGATTGGTTCTTTCGTGCTTCAGCCAATCAACAAAATGTTTGCTACTTACTATTATGATCCGTCTATGTCGAAAATGGATTTCGACTATCAGCTGGTTAGCTTTGAAGAAAGCTTGAAGAGGGTAGCTGAGGGGATGAAAGAAGGATAAAGTCCTTCTTTCTAATCTTCTTTAGACTTTCCAACCACCTTTTAATAAAATACTTATGGTAACATATATTATTATTTTCGTTCTGCTTCTTATCGCAGAACTTGTCTATTTCCGCATTGCGGATAAGTGTAATATCATTGATAAGCCGAATGAGCGTTCATCACACTCTTCTATCGTGTTGAGAGGTGGTGGCATCATCTTCTTGATAGGGGCTTGGATATGGAGTGGATTCTTCGGATTCCCTTATCCTTGGTTCCTGGCTGGTTTGACATTGATTGCTGGAGTCAGCTTTGTGGATGATATCCGCTCGCTGCCTGATAGTGTGAGATTGGTGGCGCAGTTTGTTTCTGCTGCCCTGGCTTTCTATCAGCTGGATATCTTGCATTGGTCTATGTGGTGGGTGGTTATCCTGGCACTCATCGTATATGTGGGTGCTACGAATGTCATCAACTTCATGGATGGTATCAATGGTATCACGGCTGGTTATTCGCTGGCGGTATTGGTACCTTTGGCTTTGGTGAATATGAATGAGGAGTATATGGAGCAGAGCTTGGTTATCTCTACTATCCTCGCATCATTGGTATTCTGCATCTTCAACTTTCGGCCAAAGGGTAAGGCGAAATGCTTTGCCGGTGATGTGGGATCTATCGGCATCGCCTTTATCATGTTGTTCCTCCTGGGCAACGTCATCATCAAGACTCAGGATGTTACCTGGCTTATCTTCCTGTTGGTATATGGTGTGGATGGATGTCTGACGATTGTTCATCGCATTATGTTGCATGAGAATCTGGGTGAGGCTCATCGCAAGCATGCTTATCAGTTGATGGCAAATGAGTTGAAGATCGGCCACGTGAAGGTGTCTTCCTTGTATATGGCTATGCAGTTGGTGATTTCATTGGGATTCATCTATCTGTGTCCTGATAATGTAGCGTGTCATTGGATGTATCTTGTGGGCGCATTGCTTGTGTTGTCACTCGCTTATGTACTTTTCAAGAAGAAGTATTATCATCTTCATGAGGAGTATCTTGCTTCTCTTAAGAAATAAGAATCATGAATACATTGGAAATAAACAAAGATTTCTTGGATTCTCTTTTTGCCAAGGCAAAGGAGAATCCTCGCTTGCGCCAGAACTATGATCTTCGTACAAGTGCTGAGGATCAAAGCCAGAGAATGCTCAATGCTCTGCTGCCTGGTACTGAAGTGGCGATACATCGTCATCCGAATTCATCAGAGAGTGTCATCTGCCTTTCTGGTAGAATGGATGAAGTGATATACGAGGAGGTGGTTTCGTATCTGCAGGATGGTGGGGATACCATAAGAAAGGTCTCTTATCAAGAGATTGAGAGAATCTATCTTGATCCGAAGAATGGGGTGTATGCATGTCAAGTGCCTAAAGGGGCATGGCATACGGTAGAGGTATATGAACCTAGCGTCATCTTTGAAGCGAAAGATGAGGCGTATGGGAGTGATGGCAGCGAGGCTGCTAGGGCTTAAAGGGATTCCTTAAGAAATCTTCTTTCGAAAACCTACCCGTCCTTCCTTACCCTTAAAGAAGGGAGTTCTAAAATCATCCCGTCCTTCTTTACCATTAAAGAAGGCTCCACCTTTCTCTCCAATCCTCTCTTCAATAGTCTTTACGCCCCCTTCGGTTCCCCCAGTTCTGGGGGACAGAAACCCTCAGGGACGAGAGGATGTAACCGCCCTCTGGTGCTCGGAACCGCTGCGCTATATGGTTGGCAGGGCATCAAAGCCCTGCGCCATGTTATGCGGGCTGGGACCGCCTGGGGAAAGGTAGAGACAGTATGGGGGGCTTGCTATAATGGGGGTATAGATTACTGATCTTGAGGCTAATTTGCTGATAACTTGCAGATTTCTTCTGATTTTCTTGGTGGTTTCGAAGAAAAAGCGTATTTTTGCGGCAAAGTTGAACGTTTTAAAAAGGAGAAAATTATGAATATTGTTGCTTTAAGTAATAGGCTCGCAAGTAAGGTTCCTCATTGGCATGAACTCGAAAAGTTAAGTAAGGAAGATAAGATAGAGGTTATTGCTTTACTTTCCATGTCGATGGCAAATGCAGAGGAAATAAAAACGCCAGCAGATAGAACTAAAGAAATGGTAGAACGTTGCTGTGGCTCTTGGGTTGGCGAACAGTCGGCAGAAGATATTATAGCAAATATCAACGAGAGTAAAATGTCAAAGTCAGAACCTGTCAAGTTTGCTTATTGAAGATGCTGACATAATTATCGGTACTACAGCTATCATAAATAACATGGTTATGGTTACAGAAAACGTTAAGCACATAGGAAGGCTTAATGGTATTGTTGTTGAAAACTGGATGGAAAAATAAAAAATATATTATTGACGCTGTTTGCTGATTACATTTTGATAGTTGGAGGATAGATTATGGCAATAGCTATTAAAACAATTCCTGTATTGACTGGTGATGTTGCTGAGCGCTTTATAGAGATTGTAGAGAGTAGTAGAAATACTCCCACAACTGTAATCCCTGAAGGTGCACAAGAGGCAATCCGTCGTATGATGGAACGCTCAAAAAATGTAAAGATTAAACTTCCTCTTTAATACCTAATATCTGGAAAACACAAAAGGATAAGAATTTAGATTTTAATTATATACTTTAAGATGGGCAGGGCTTTTGATGAAGCTCTGCCTATCCTGTTGGCTTATTGCCTTTTATCTGGTAATAGGCTTTTGACTAACTTATTATTTTCAAAAATATGAATACTTTTAAGAACATTAAAGTTGCCGTGGCCGGTACTGGCTACGTGGGACTGAGTATTGCCACTTTGCTGGCTCAACATCATCAGGTGACTGCTGTGGATGTGGTGCCTGAAAAGGTGGAGAAGCTGAATGATAGGATTTCTCCTATACAGGATGATTACATCGAGAAGTATCTGGCAGAGAAACCGCTGAACCTGGTTGCTACGTTGGATGGTAAGGCGGCTTACAAGGATGCGGACTTCGTGGTGATTGCTGCTCCTACCAATTACGACCCAGTGAAGAATTACTTCGATACTTCACACGTAGAGGAGGTCATCGACCTGGTATTGGAGGTGAACCCGGATGCAGTAATGGTGATCAAGAGTACCATCCCTGTGGGCTATACCCGTAGTCTCTATCTGAAGTATGCCAAGAAGGGCGTGAAGAAATTCAACCTGCTCTTCTCGCCAGAGTTCCTTCGTGAGAGCAAGGCTCTCTATGATAATCTCTATCCTAGCCGCATCATCGTGGGCTATCCTAAGATTATCGACCGTCAGGAATTTGCTGAGGAGAACGAGGCTATCAAGAGCGTTACGGATGTGGAGATGCTGAAGGAGGCTGCCAAGACTTTTGCGGCTTTGCTGCAGGAGGGTGCCATCAAGGAGAACATCGATACTCTGTTTATGGGCATGAAGGAGGCTGAAGCCGTGAAGCTCTTCGCTAATACTTATCTGGCACTTCGTGTAAGCTACTTCAATGAATTGGATACATACGCAGAGATGAAGGGCTTGGATTCTGAGGCGATTATTGAAGGCGTGGGTCTGGATCCTCGCATTGGTACGCATTACAACAATCCTAGCTTCGGTTATGGCGGTTACTGTCTGCCTAAGGATACCAAGCAGCTGTTGGCAAACTATGCTGATGTGCCTGAGAACCTGATTGAGGCGATTGTGGAGAGTAACCGTACCCGCAAGGATTACATCGCTGATGCCGTGTTGAGAAAGGCGGGTTATTACAACGAGAACAGCAGCTATGATGCCGGTAAGGAGCACGAATGCGTGATTGGCGTGTATCGTCTGACGATGAAGAGCAACAGCGATAACTTCCGCCAGAGTGCCATCCAGGGTATCATGAAGCGTATCAAGGCAAAGGGTGCCGAGGTGATTATCTATGAGCCAACCTTGGAAGATGGCAGTACTTTCTTCGGAAGCAAGGTGGTGAATGACTTGGAGCAGTTCAAGAAGCAGAGTCAGGCGATTATTGCCAACCGCTATGATGCCTGTCTGGATGATGCCAAGGAGAAGGTTTATACACGTGATATTTTTAGAAGAGACTAAGTTATAGTTTATAGTTAACAGTTTATAGTTAACTATTTTGAATTTAAATCTTGCATTTTTATGGTACAATATAATGTTGATTTAACGGGGAAGACGATCCTCGTGACAGGTGCTGCTGGCTTTATCGGCAGCAACCTGGCTTTTAGACTGTTGAAGGAAGTGAAGGACGTCAAGGTAGTGGGCATTGATAATATGAACGACTACTATGATGTGCATATCAAGGAGGAGAGACTTCGCAGACTGCAGGAGTTCGATGGCTTTACCATGGTATATGGCAGCATTGCTGACAAGGCGGTGATGGATAAACTCTTTGAGGAGCATCAGCCAAAGGTGGTTGTGAATCTGGCTGCCCAGGCTGGTGTGAGATATTCCATCACGAATCCGGATGCTTATGTCCAGAGTAATTTGATAGGTTTCTACAATATTCTGGAAGCTTGCCGTCATCATGAGGTGGAGCATCTGGTTTACGCTTCTTCATCTTCAGTTTATGGTTCAAACAAAAAGGTGCCTTATTCTACGGATGACAAGGTGGATAATCCTGTGAGTCTTTATGCTGCTACGAAGAAGAGCAACGAACTGATGGCTCATGCCTATTCAAAGCTCTACAATATTCCAAGTACAGGTTTGAGATTCTTTACCGTGTATGGCCCTGCGGGCAGACCGGACATGGCTTACTTCGGATTTACCAACAAATTGGTGAAGGGGGACACCATCAAGATTTTCAACTATGGTAACTGCAAGCGTGACTTCACTTACGTGGATGACATCGTAGAGGGTATCATGAGAGTGATGCAGCATGCACCTGAAAAGCAGAATGGCGAGGATGGTTTGCCTATCCCTCCATATAAGGTTTACAATATTGGCAACTCACATCCTGAGAACCTGCTGGAGTTTGTAAGCATCCTGCAGGAGGAGCTGATTCGTGCCGGTGTGCTGCCTGAGGATTATGACTTTGAGGCGCACAAGGAACTGGTGCCGATGCAGCCGGGCGATGTGCCTGTGACTTATGCTGATACAACTCCGCTGGAGAAGGACTTCGGATATAAGCCAGCTACTCCTTTGAGAGAGGGACTGAGAGCCTTCGCAGAGTGGTACAAGAAATACTACAATTGATAATTAACAATTAGCAGGCTACTTAAGGCTAATCTATTAAATAAATATCGTATGGAATTTCAATATCATATTTTTTCGCCTTATCGGGTTTGTCCGTTGGGTGCTCATGTGGATCATCAGCATGGTATCGTGACAGGTTTTGCTATCAACAAGGGTGTGGATTTGTGGTTTACTCCAAATGAGGATGGAAAGGTATACTTGGAGTCACGCACCTTTGATGGTGTTGTTGATTTTGACATCACTAAAGGAACGCTGGTAAGAGAGATGCACTGGGGCGACTATGCCAGAGGTGCCAAATACGCACTGAAGAAACGCTTTGACTTGAAGAAGGGTATCAATGGCGTGGTACAGGGTTCGTTGCCGGTGGGAGGATTGTCATCCAGTGCTGCCGTACTTATCGCCTATGTAATGGCTTTTGCCAAGGCAAATGATATCATGCTCCAACCTTTCGAGGTGGTGAAGATTGCTTCGGAGGCGGAGCGAGAGTATATCGGACTGAACAATGGTCTGCTCGACCAGGCATGCATCGCCTTGGGAAAACAGGACGGTTTGCTGTTCCTGGACTGCGATAGTGATGATTATCGCATCATCAAGCGAAATCCGGAGATGAAGGAATTTGAAATCGGTATCTTCTTCTCAGGCTTGACGAGGAGTCTGGTGAATAGTGATTACAATCTTCGTGTATATGAGTGCAAGACGGCAGCATGGAATGTGCTGGCGTATCAGAATCAGCCATTGAAGGAGTTTAACAAGACTTTCCTGAGAGATATTCCTAAGGAGTCGTATGAGGCATGTAAAGAAAGAATGCCTGCCCGCTTTGCCCGCAGAGCCGAGCATTTCTATTCGGAGTATCGCAGGGTAAGACAGGGTGTGACGGCTTGGGAGACTGGTAATCTGGAACTCTTTGGAAAGTTGTGCTTTGCCTCTTGCGAATCTTCTATCCATAACTATGAGTGTGGTTCGCCTGAGTTGATAGCCATCTATGAGATTATGCGCAGTTTAGAGGGCGTATATGGTGGCAGATTCTCTGGCGCAGGATTTAAAGGTGCTTGCATCGCCTTAGTGGATCCTGCTTGTAAGGAGAATGTAGAGAAGGAGTTGACCCGTCAATATCTGGAAAAGTTCCCTGAGTATGAGAAGACATTTAAGGTATTCTGGGTGAAGCCGGATGACGGAGCGAGATTTTTGTAGTGATTAGTTATTATTTATTAGTGATTATTGCATAGATTATGAAGAATATTGTGATAGCGGCAGGATATGCCACAAGATTGGGTGAGTTGACCAAGAACTTTCCGAAGCCATTGTTGAAGATTGGTGAGAATACGATATTGGGAAGAATGCTTGATGATATTGATAAGATTCCGGAGATTGATGAGCACATCATCATCACGAACCATAAGTTTGCCGGTATTTTTGAGGAGTGGGCATCAAAACAGAGTTATACAAAGCCTGTTACGATAGTGGATGACGGTACGGAGACGAATGACACAAGACTGGGTGCTGTGTGTGATTTGCTGTTTGCGATGGACAAGTTGAAAATTGATGACGATATGTTGGTAGTAGCAGCTGATAATATCCTCTTCTTCAGTTTCCAGGAGTTTGTGGATTTCGCCAAGGCAAAGGGTACTTCATGTATCATGTGTCATGAGCAGCCGAGCATCGAGAAACTGCAGCGCACAGGTGTGATTGTTCTGGATGATAACGACAAGGTATTGAATATGGAGGAGAAGCCTCAGAAGCCAAAGAGCCATTGGGCTGTGCCACCATTCTATATCTACTTGAAGAAGGATTTGGAGAAAGTAAGACATTCCGTAGAGAATGGTTGTGGCAAGGATGCTCCTGGAAATCTCGCTCATTACATGGTGGAACAAGTGGAGATGCATGCCTGGAAAATGACTGCAGGTAGATTTGATATCGGAAGTCTCGATACGTATAAAGAGGCTTGTGAAAAGTTCGGGAAATAAGTAAGTTATAGTTTAAAGTCACTAGTGTACGGATAAAATCTCAGAAGAGGTAACCCTCTATATATTGAGTCTCCGGACTATTAATACCGAGCCCACTTTAAAAAGGGGAATATATGTATCGATGAAATTTTCAGCGGATTTACCAAAAGCCATCCTGCTTATAGCAAGGAGGAGGCGATGAGATTGAGCGATAAGTGGGAGGACCAGATTACGCTCATCCTGAGATTCCTGGATTGGAAGAAACAAATAAAAAAATAATTTAGTAAGAAAGTAAACTATGTGTGGAATAGTTGGATATATTGGACAGAATGATGCTTATCCTGTTCTTATTGAGGGCTTGAAGAAACTGGAATATCGTGGATATGACAGCGCTGGTGTGGCTTTAATTAATGGTCAAGACCAGCTGAATGTTTACAAGACGAAGGGTAAGGTGAGTAACCTGAAGACGATGGCTGCCGAAAAGGATTGTAGCGGCTGTATCGGTATCGCTCATACCCGTTGGGCTACCCATGGTGAGCCTTCTGCTACCAATGCGCATCCTCATGTGAGCATGAGTGGTGTTGGAAGATGGTCAGATTGCTGACGTCAGGGTAGGTGAGGAGTTGAATATCGTCAACCTGGAGCATTCTGCCTGTCATTACGATATCAAGACCGTGGATCTGGATATCAGCAAACTGAGCAAGGGTGGTTTTGATCACTTTATGCTGAAGGAGATTTATAACCAGCCTAACTGTCTGAAGGACTGCATGAGCGGTCGCCTCTTTGCTGATAAGGAACATCCTGAGAACAACCGCATCGTTCTTTCTGCGCTTCGTGATTATCGTGACCGACTGGTTCAGGCGAAGCATATCATCATCGTGGCGTGTGGTACCAGTTGGCATGCCGGACTGATCGGTAAGCAGCTGATTGAGAAGATGTGCCGCAAGAGAGTGGAGGTGGCGTATGCCAGTGAGTTCAGATATGGCGACCCTGTGATTGAGCCTGATGATGTGGTGATTGCGATCAGCCAGAGTGGTGAGACGGCGGATACCTTGGCTGCGATTAAGTTGGCAAAGGAGAAGGGTGCGCTGATTTTCGGTATCGTGAACGGCGTGGGTTCTTCCATCGCCCGTGAAACGGATACGGGTATCTATATCCATGTGGGTCCGGAGATTGGTGTGGCAAGTACGAAGGCTTTCACCGGTCAGGTGACGGTTCTTACACTTCTTGCTTTGGCTTTGGGGCATGAGTTGGGAACCCTGAACAATGCTGACTACTATCAGATGATAGAGGAACTTTCTGAGATTCCTCAGAAAATGGAGAAGGTATTGGAGCATGCTCCGATGATCAAGGATATCTCCCGAATGTTTACCTATGCGCACAACTTCCTGTATCTGGGTCGTGGTGTGAACTATCCTGTGGCGATGGAGGGTGCCTTGAAGCTGAAGGAAATCAGTTATATCCATGCTGAGGGTTATCCTGCTGCCGAGATGAAGCATGGTCCTATTGCTCTGGTAGATCAGGATATGCCAATCGTTTTCCTTGCTACGCATCATCAGTTGTATGAAAAGATTATCTCGAACATGCAGGAGGTGAAGTCGAGAAACGGCCGCATCCTTGCCGTGGTGACTGAGGGTGACCAGCAGGTGAAGGAAATAGCGGATAATGTACTGGAGGTTCCAAGAACCCTGAATGCGCTGGTTCCGCTGCTGAGCGTGGTTCCGCTGCAGCTGCTTGCTTACTATGTGGCTGTGGATAAGGGACTGGATGTGGATATGCCGAGAAATCTGGCGAAGAGTGTGACGGTGGAATAAGGTTTATCTGTTACTCTGATATTTCCTGTAGTCTCAGTTTACTTGGACTTAATTGGTGAAGAGTGTAATGGGTATAGAGGCTGCTGGTGGTATCTCTATCCTAGATGATTCTCTAGGTATTGATTGGCGCATTCCTGCGGAATACGCTAATCTTTCTGAGAAGGATAAGATACATGAGGTGCTGAAGGACTTTGAAAGTCCTTTTGATGCTAGAAAGGATTTTGATTTCTAAAATCATCTATTTTTTTTCTAATTGGAAGGAAGTGGTAAAGTTGTATTGAAATGGAAATGAAAACTGTACTTAAGAACAACTGGTTTATTTTTGTCTTATCTTTGATATTCGTAGTTCTGAGCTTCTTGATATGCAGATGTTCTTGGTCTGTTATTGAACGTCTGACAAGTGAGACACCAAAACAGAATACTCATGTTGAGGCGATAAATATACAGATAGAGTTGTCTGATACATTGAATGAAAAGATATTTGATAGCTTGAAGAGTATTCAAAAAAATCTTCAAGAGATGAAATCTGATTCTGTAATAGTAATTGTTGATAAAGTACATAAATGATAGTTGCCTTATGGGTATGAGTTGGGACTTTACAAATTATACTTTCAGCTTCTTGGTATCGTTAATAGGTACTATACTTGGTATTTGCTATCCTTTGTTCTTGGAGAATATAAGGAAGATTGACGATCAATACCAATCAACGGTACTGGCAAAACGATTCCAAGAAGCACCAGTGTTCAAGCTGTATCGGCTTTTATTGATAACGGCTATAATCATTTCATTTTTAGCTCCTTTTATTATGCTGTTTTCTGACAATAGCATTGTAAATATAGGGGTAGAAACAATACATTGCTTATTTGTTTTAGCATTAGTATTTGTTATGCTTTATATGTTTCGAGTTATTCAAACATATTATAATCCAGATGATTTGAGTAGGCTTCTATTTGAATGCCCTAATTCACAGCATCTTCCTGTTGATAGAGAATTGCTGATGGCTTCTGTGGATTTGATGAGGTATTCATGTGAAAGAAACAACATGGATGTTTATAGGATTAGCAAGGGGTATTTAGTAAATGCGGCAACATTAGAGCAGATACCTGTGGGGTATGAATACTATAATCTGTCTTCACTTTTGCAAGATACTTTTATACGGATTACAGACTTGTCTACCGATGAAACATTGAAGCCATTATGCTATGACAACATCTTGGTACAAGTGTACTATAATATATTTTGCAAGGGCTTTAATGGCGAAAACAACTATGCTACAATTTGGCATTCACTAAATAAAATAATGGAATCTGAGAATACGGAATGGTTTCAGCAATATTGGTCTGCTGCTATCTCATATTGCGGTCTTATTGTCAAAAATCTGCGAAGTGATGCTTCGGAACATGTATTTGAAAATCAAGCTCGTTTTTTGGAATTTCATCATGCTTTGGGTGCCATGCTGGTGTATCAGCGAAAAAATGAATGGCTACATTATATATCAACGACTGATAATGTTAGTCCAAGGAAATTTGATTTGATACCTGGATCTTTAAATCAAATATTCTTCTATGTGGTTAGATTTGAGCATCTATCCGACAGACCTTGGGAACTTACTGGTAAATATCAAATGAATGGAATATCCAATGATGTTAATTCTGACCAAACAATATTGCTACAATTGTATCGCTATTTTACCTTGTTGATTATGCGTCTTTTCAGTTATAATGACTATAATATCGGCTATTGCGATCCTATGCAATTGCCAAATATCGATGGTTATGACTTAAGAAAATTAAAGGATTTAAAAGGAACTGTGGAACGGATTCTTCATACTGTAAATTATTGGTATGATAACAATCGTATATCGGAGATCCATCTTCCTGTAACTCCAGAAAAAAGCGAAGTGATAAAACTCTTAGATGGATTGATAGAAAAGATAAATGCAGGGATACAGTTCCATATTAACAATCCAGAATTAGATACCGATAAGTTTGAAGAATTGAAGTCTCTGCTGGCAGAAGCTGACAATAAAAGCAAGGTTTTGGCAGATACGCCTAATGAAGAGGAAAAGAGAAACTGGGGAGCTACAAGTATCGAAATGACAATTGAACATCAGTTGGACGCAGATATAAGCAGCAAGGATGGATATAAAGGATGGAGTAATTTCCCTGAAGTCATATTGCAAGCCTTGAATACGAAAGTTGCAAGATACATTGATAGTTGCTATTCATTTATAGAGCCTCTTGTAGATTTACGCATCAGTGAAAAGAATCTGTTTGCAGCCTTGGATAAACTGCAAATTCCGAAGGAATGCCTTATCTTATCCATGGGTGTTTACTTGGGTGGCATAGATGTGAAGTATAATAAGAAATCAATTTTGACGTATGATTATACTAACAATACGTGTTCTTATGGTAAAATACCTGTGATAGAAAACAATTCTGCTTATTCTGTTGTTTATGTCATAAAACAATCTGATTTGCTCAAGATGGATACTCAGTTGGCAGACGAGAGCGATAAAGTTATTAAGAACATGACTTTGTTGGATGGTTCAAAAAAACATCTTTATACAAATATTGATGAGATTATTCAAAAAGAAAGCCCTACACCGATTCTGAAATTGGGAAAGAAAATTTGTGTCTATACAAAACAGAATATAGAAATTATCCGCATCAGAGTGGCAAGAGATGGAGACGATTCTATGGAAATAGCAAGACTGAAACAATGGAAAGAATATTTGAAAACAAATAGCTGATATAAATGGAAACAGAGAAAATTAAAATCAAGCAACTTATGTCATATATAAATAACGATTTATCCTCAAAAGTCCTTTTCTTGGGAGTATCTAAGAAGACAAAGGGAGGTATGACGGCTGTTCTCGTGTCGTATGATAAGTATATAGAGAATATGCGATTTATACCTACTTGGAAGTTGGGAAATAAAGCGGTGAAATCATGGGATGCCTTGCAAGCTTTGGTAAGAACTTGGTTCTTGCTGACGTTTGACAAGAGAATCAAAAAATTTGGAAAGTAATGGGTATATTACTCTAATACTACTCTACATATCTTTTCTAGTTCAAAAGATTTGTTGTTGACATAGATAAGTTTTTAAGTAAGATAATTAAGGACAACATAAATGTGCACTTCGATAAAAACTTTGATTTGCTATGGCAAGAAGGTTTCGTAAAAAGGTATGATGGTATCTATCTAATTACCTCCCTTCTTTACCTGAAGAGCCTTGAAGATATAGAGAGTGTCGATGTTGGAGTGAAAAGATAAAAAATTATGGATACGATAAATATTTCTCAAATTATTAAGGACTTCAAGCAGGTGTTTGAAAAAGAGAGTAGAATCATTTTCTCTGCTAGGTTTGGAGATGGTAAGTCTTACTTTCTGAATGAGTTCATAAATAGCTATGATGAAAAGAAGAATGATTACTATTTCATCACTCTCCATCCAGTAAACTACGTGGTTGAGGAGAATCGGGATGTCATTGAATATATCAAGCGTGATATTCTGTTTCAACTCATAAAGGATAATCGTATCTATGACTTTAAAGAGGGGTATGATAAGATATTTGATGCGGTATGCAATGTTGAGTCTTTGTTTAAGCTGGCAGACTTTGCTGCTTCAATCATTCCTGTAAAAGGTTTGAAAGAAGGGTATAAGGCTTTGAAGGGGCTTGTTTCTACGATTGATGAAAAACGTAAAGAACAGGATGTTCTTCATGTAGTAGATGACTACCTCAATGGATTTTATGGGAAGTCGGGTAGTATCAGCGAATGTGATGCTTTTACTTATCTTATCCAGAAGTCTTTGGAGCAGATGATGGCAAAGTCCGTTTTGATTATTGAAGATTTGGACAGAATAGATCCAGCTCATCTATTCCGCATCATGAATGTCTTATCCTCCCAGGTAGATAATCCCTATTATTCGGAGGTTCCTAATGGTAACAAGTTCGGTTTTGATAAGATAATCCTTGTAATGGATTACGAGATTGCCAAGCATCTCTTCCACCATTTCTATGGTAAAGAGGCGAATTATGAGGGGTATATGAATAAGTTTCTGAATACACTTCCTTTTTGTTATTCAATAAGGGAAGTTGCACAGACCGTTGTAAGTAATGAACTCACTGATGTTTTCGAAACCAAAGAAATTCTTGGATTTTGTGGAGTATATAATGGAGAAAAATTCTCTTTATTGGAGTCTATAAAAAAGTTTTCTGTAAGAAGATGTAAGGAATTTCTTGAATTTGACATACAGGCTCATGTAAAATCAGCATGGATATATGAACCTATTGCTGTACCCGTATTGAATGATATGGTAAAATTATTATGTTACTTTAGGTTTTTTGTAGATTTACCATTAGATAAAATGTTTGATATGCTTATGGATAACTTGGAAGGACTACTAGCTATTAAAGCTTTTTTCCCATTATACTGTATGAGTACAAGAAAAACATTTGTAACTTTGCGTATATCGGATACATTTTTTGAATGCTATTTTGATGAGAAATCTCGAACTATTACTGTGGAGCAAACTTCTAGCTGGAATGAAAATTCCATGATAGATTTTGAAAAATTGAAGGGTGCTGCTAAAAGTATGAAGCCTGCAGTTCTTAATTTAATTATAGGATAATAAGATTTTGACTTGCTTATATTCTAATTTAGTCTTATTCAAAAGATAAATTATCCTAAAAAGAAAGGACTTTTAACTAGTTATTGAATTAAATATATTATATTTGCACCATGATGGATAAGAATGAAATTTCACTAAGAATTATTGGCAAGAATGGGGATGAGCCGCTTTCTCCTGCCAATTTTGACATCGGGCAAATTCGTTTTCTGCTCGATGAAGTGGAGAATTTGTTGTATCCAGACAAGAAAAAACGAAAGGATCGCCCGACTATTTCCTATGAAATGAAGGCCGGTTCTGTCGTAAATATCTTTAGAACTTCCATGCAAAATGTACTCTTGGTCTCTTCTATGCTAGGTGTAATAGAAGAGGGAAATGGGTATATTGATAAGTTGGAGGTGGCAAGTGCGCAAGCTATAGAAAACTTACAGTCTTTTGCTTTGCGCTATAATTATAATATAGAGATTGGAACTTCCGACAAGCCAGATCGCATTTTTAAAATAACTCCTACTACTCATTATGTTCGTCGTGAGAATATCATGGTGGATATAGAGTGCTATTATTATGGGACTTTGACTGATGCAGGTGGAAAGGATAAGGCTAACATTCATTTGGATACTAAGGAGGCTGGTTCTTTGACCATTCGTACAGATAAGGAATATTTGGCTGGTTACCAGGGAAATCCTCTTTATAAGAAGTTTGGCGTGCGTGTTCGTGCCAAAAAGAATATTCTTACGGGCGACATAGATAAATCTACTTTATCTTTGGTGGAGTTATTGGATTATCAGCCGAAGTTTGATGAAGATTATCTTATGGGCTTGATTCATAAGGCCACTCCAAGATGGAGGGGTATCAATGCTGATGAATGGTTGAATGATGTAAGGGGAGGAATTGCCTAATGGAACAGAATTGTGTACTTTTGGATACAAGCTTCTTTATTCGGTTACTGAATGAGGAAGATCCTTTACATCATAATGCCTTGGGATATTTTAGATATTTTCTAGAGCATGATTTCATTATCAAAATCAGTACGATAGCTATTGCTGAATATTGTGTGAGAGGGGAAGTGAATGAACTTCCTCTTAAAAACATGCTTATTGTTCCCTTTAACTTTGACCATGCTCAGAGAGCTGGAAAGATGATTGCTGAGGTTTATGCGGAAAAGAAAAGGCGTGGTGCTACCATTACTCCTAGGGCTGTTGTTCCTAATGATACAAAAATGTTCGCGCAGGCTGATGTAGAGTCTGATATCAATTTCTATGGTACAGCAGATGTGGAGTGTAAGAAAGTTTATGATATGATAAAGAATGCTGAAGGTAATTTGTCTTTCAGCTTTATAGACATAACTATACCTCACTATCAATTCTTTGGAGAATTACACTTCGAAGACTAGAAAACAACAAGTTATCGTAAGTATCGGCGAATACCATATTGTGCGCCTAGATAAAGATTGGGCTATCCGTGGTCATAAGTTTGCTTACCCTGGCAGAAAGGATACCATCAAGGCTTGCATCTATGTAAAGGAATTGGTTAGATTCATGCTCTGGAAGGTAGAAGAGGGGGTGAACACGGATCTCACGGATTTTTGGACCTGTGCGGTCCTGGGGAAGGTCACGCAGATTGCGCAGAGGACGCAGATTTCTTCTTTGCTTTTTTATGTCCCACAGATTGCACGGATTACACAGATTTATGTCCTATTCGGACGGGGACCGCCGGGGGAAGTGAGTTTATAGTTAATAGTTGACAGTTTATAGTTTACAGCTTATATCCAGAGAATTTGATGATAAGTTGCAGATTTATTCTGATTTTCTTGGTGGTTTCGAAGAAAAAGCGTAATTTTGGCGGCAAGTTATATAAACTAAATAATAGGAGATAAGATTATGGCAATAGATATAA
>ERZ1031467.53-NODE-53-length-27200-cov-13.860343_pt1 | contig 27200 bp, 16 predicted proteins | sample MGYA00517105_ERZ1031467 | MGnify/ENA primary metagenome ERZ1031467 (study PRJEB33719, sample SAMN04261155) | wastewater metagenome | biome: rural village; feature: human; material: feces | host: Homo sapiens | place: El Salvador | collected 2013-01-07 ...
AGGTTGTTTTGGTTCCAGACCTTGGGGCAACGGATAAGTGGAAAAGCAAACTTCCGTTGCTGCAATCAATATGCAAGCAAGTTCTTGTCAGCAACGTCTTGGAAGACAATGCCACCGATGAACAAAAGACTAAAGGTCTTGACATTGCCGACTTCCTATTGATGACGGAAACACCGCAGATGGCACTACAAAGGCTGATAAAGCAACATCCGCCACTCCAGCATCTGATAGACAGCCTTGGGTTGGTGTTGGTGGAAGAGCCATAACACTACTGGCAGCAGTTATAACGAGTTCGCTTGCGAACATATCCCTTGGGTGGAGCCTAATACACCGAGCAAGCTCAGTAATTAGGGCAAACAGCCATTATATGTGTACAGCAAGCTGAATTTCTTATGTACAATCAATTAAAACAAGCAATTTTATGAGCGATAATAAGAAACAGATGATGGACATTCAAAAGGTCAAGTCTTTCAGCGTTGCTGTCAGCGATGAGCATCAGCGCAATTGGGGAGATAACCTTTTTTCAAGGAAGGAGAATGATTCAAAATACAACTATGACCGTAGTCGCACCCGACTTAACTTTCAGGTGTCGAAAGGTGGAGAACTTGGACCTGTTGATAAGTCAAAATCAATAACCGAGAAGATTGAACAAGCCATAAAGAACAGAGTGACAGGCAGAGTGAATGCCACGTCAAACCGTGCCGTGAGCCTTGTCTTTGGTGGTAACCGTGAGCAGATGCGAAAACTCGCATTTGGCGACCAGCCAATCAGTGAGAACGGCAACAACTGGGATGTTGACAGTTGCAGTGGCATAGACAGATGGGCAAAGGACATATATGACTTTTGTTGTCGGGAGTTTGGTGAAGAAAATGTCATTTCGTTCATTGTTCATCTAGACGAACTAAATCCTCATGCACATGCGGTCATTGTCCCCATCACAAAGGACGGCAGACTGAGCGCAAAAGATATGTTTGGTGGAAACGACATGAATCAAGCAAGAACAAGGATGCGTGAACTTCATAGCCGACTTGCAGAGGTTAATGAAAAGTATGGACTGGAACGTGGCGATGACATCACCATAACTGGAGCTAAGCACAAGTCAACAGAAACTTATCGCAGGGAGTTGGCTGATGAATGCCGCACTTTGTCAAATGAAGTAGGCATGAAGAAGACGCTTCTTTCAGGTCTTAATCGTAGCATCACAAAAGCAGAGACCAAAATCAAGGCTCTGCAGACTATGGTCAGCAATTTGGAGAAAGCGGAAGCAGAGAAACAAGCGACCATAGCCGAACTTGAAGATTACATGAAGAATCATCTTGGTGATGCTGTAGAGATAAAGGCAAAGATTACCGCCACCAGAAAGGAACTCTGGGATGTTCGTGACAAATTGAACGACAAGAAGATGAAACTTGCGCAGGCTAAGTTGCAACTTGATGAGTTGCAGAAGAATACCTCCCACATCGAAGCAAGAAACAGGGAGATTAAAGCCGATTTTGAAAAAACAGCTGTTTCATACCAGCAACAGATGATCAATAAGATATGGGCGCAGGCTGGTATGAAGGCGTTGGCAGAGATAGCAGACATCTATCCTCGTATGACGAGCATTCACGACAGCAGCCTATTTGACGACAGCTTTGCAATGGACTTCATTAATTATGGCGACAAAATTATCTATTGTGCAATGTACCTCTACATCGGATACGTCAACGAGGCTACCAACTTTGCTGAAAGCCAAGGTGGTGGCGGTAGCGACACCAAAGACTGGGGACGTGAGAAGGACGAAGATGAGATAGAATGGATAAGACGATGCTTGCGGCAAGCAACTCGGATGGTAAAACCCAGAAAGGGCAAAGGGCTAAGTCGATAGGATAAATCTTACAAAAACAAGTAAGCGGTAAGATTTATGAATAGTGGCCTCCTTGCCGTACTTTTAAGGGGTGATGTGCAATATTGCAATAAAGTTAGTGCATAATCCGTGCCAATCGGAAGAATTAACGTAATAAAACGTAAAAATGACAGTAGTGTCATGCAAATGTGGCAGAAATTTAGTAAATTTGCGCCAAACGCAATAAAAACGATATTCACGATGAAAGATTTGAATCGCATTAAGGTTGTTCTTGTAGAAAAGAAGAAAACCAATAAATGGTTGGCAGAGCAACTGGGAAAAGACCCAGCAACCATTTCAAAGTGGTGTACAAACACCTCTCAGCCCGACTTGGCGACATTGTCGAGGGTTGCGGCTCTGCTTGATGTGGACATGAAGGATTTGCTCAACTCTACCAAGGAAGAAGGAGTTATCTTCTACCGAAAGTAGAAGGAAAAATGTACAAAGTTAGCGCATTTTGCTGTGTCTAATAGCGTACGTGAGGAATATGGACTAACTTGGATAAGGCAGAAATGCCTGTTCCTGAGTATAATAGTATAATTTTGCACCCAATTATGGTAACGAAAGAAAAAGATAACATAGCAGCATCTCAGAATGAGATAGTACTTGGAGAGAACGAAATGGTTTGTTCTCTCACCAATCGTGTGGTGAAAGCTACGGATAAGGAAATGACATTGCAATCCATGATTGCGATGATGGCTGAAGAGTATGGCTTTGCAGCGGAAGACATGGAGCGTGACTTCAAGGTGAAGTATGAAGACCAGGACAGCGGCAAAACCAAGACGCAGAAGGTGGACTTAGCCATCTTCAACGCTGGGCATGCCCATGACACCGATGAACTTATCCGTTTTATCATCGTTGCCAAGGATGCCAAGGTGAAACCCAACGACAAAAAGGCTGGCGTGGAAGCCACTACCGACAATATTCTTTGCACAACCGACTGCGAGTTTGCCTGTTGGACAAACGGTGAAGACTTGCAGTATGTTCATGCCTGTGAAGATAGCTTCGGACAGGTAACTTGCGAGGCTATTTCTGACTTTCCTGGTGAAGGACAGACCCTTGCAGACCTCGAAGCTCAAGGAGAGCGTGCTATGCCTCGTAAGCCAGCCAACGAGTCGCTCGTGAAGACATTCAAGCGTTGCCATGACTATATCTACGGCAATGAAGGCATGAAGAAAACGGCTTTTTGGGAACTGCTCAACCTTATCTTCTGCAAGCTCTATGATGAGAAACGCCGTTTCTCTGATGCCAAAGAAGGCATCAGTTACCGCCGTCGTTTCTGGGTGGGTGTGAAAGAGCAGAACACCAAGGAAGGACAGGCAGCTGTAGCTGCCCGTATCAAGGGCATCTTTGAGGATTTGAAAGAGAGCCATGTGTTTAAGGATGTGTTTGACGGCAGTGAACAGATTACTCTTTCCGACCGTGGACTCGCCTATGTTGCCAGCGAACTTGCCAAATATTCTTTCCTCGACGCTACTGTCGATGTGAAGGGCACAGCATATGAGACCATCGTCAGCAACACGTTGAAGCAGTCGGCAGGTCAGTTCTTCACTCCACGTAACATCATCAAATGTATGGTGGAGATGATGGATCCTGACCAGAACACCCGTGTGCTCGACCCAGCCTGTGGTTCTGGCGGATTCCTCGTGATGGTACTCGACCATGTGCGCAAAAAGATTACCAAGAACCTTTATCCAGACCTTGACGAGGTGCGTCTTGAAGCCAAGTACAACTCTCCTGAGGTGAACGAAACTGTGCGTGAGTATGCCGAGAAGATGATTTTCGGCTTCGACTTCGATCCTGACTTGAAGAAGGCGGCACGTATGAATATGGTGATGTCGGGTGACGGCCATTCCAACATCTACAACATCAACTCACTCGATTACCCTCATGGCAGCAAGCCCGATGTGCCACTTATTGCCAAGGCCGTGAACCAAAGCATTGAGCATAGTGCAGACAAGGATTTTCATTTCGGAACATCAAAAGACAATGCCCAAGGCAAGTTTGACATGGTATTCACCAATCCACCTTTCGGCACAAAGGTTGAAGTGGACCAAGAGATTGCTGAACGCTACGAGCTGAACAGCAAGGCGCCCGAAGTGCTCTTCATCGAGGCATGCTACAACTTCCTAAAGCCAGGTGGAAAGATGGCTATCGTTCTCCCCGACGGCATTCTTGGCAATCCCAACACGGAGAGCGTGCGCCTTTGGATATTGAAGCATTTCAAGCTGATAGCCAGTATTGACCTTCCAGTAGAAACTTTCCTGCCACAGGTAGGTGTACAAGCGTCGCTCCTCTTCCTCCAGAAAAAGACCGATGCAGAGATGCTTGTGCCTATTGAGAATGAGGACTATGATGTCTTTATGGGCATTGTGGAGCAAGTGGGCAAAGACCGCCGTGGCGTACCTGTTTATGAGAAAGACAATGACGGTGCAGAAATTCTCTTTGAGCACACCAAGAAATGGCTTTCCATTGCAGAGAACGGTAGAGAAATAATAAAACAACGCAAAGAGCGCATCAAACATCTTGCCGATGATCTTCCAAAGGTTGCCAAGGCGTATAAGGAGTTTAAGGAGGGAAGAGTATGAAGGTTTCTACCATTAACATAAAAAATGTACGGTCAGCGCGTCTGCGTACCGATGCCAGTTATCATTTAAGCGAAGGACAAATTGTTCAAAAGGACATAGTATCTTCGCCGTATCCATTGATGCTGATAAAAGATGTGTCTAATGATATATTTATAGGTAATAGAGCAAAGCGCATTTATGTAAGTAGTATTGAGCATGGGATTCCTTTTCTGAGCAGTTCAGACATTCTGAAAGGAGATTTAGAACATGTAAAAATAGCGTCAAAGAAATATACTCCAGAGATAGACCGGATGTTGCTTCAAAAAGGATGGACATTGATTTCTCGTTCGGGCACTATTGGCAATTGCGCTTTCGCTAACGCGAAACATGCTCAGAAGCTTGCTTCTGAGCATGTTATTCGGCTAGTGCCGAATAACATCCTCAGAGGAGGCTTGGTATATGCATACCTCGCCTCTAAATATGGACATTCGCTACTAACACAGGGAACGTTCGGAGCTGTTATTCAGCATATTGAGCCAGACTTCGTTGGCTCTCTTCCAATTCCACACTTTCCCGAGACTTTCCAAGAGGAAGTGGATGACTTGATGCAAGGAGCATCCAGGCTAAGAGAGGAAGCGACCGACGAGTTGAACGAAGCTGAGAAAATCTTAAAGGAAGCAGCGAAACTGCGTGATTTGACTCCAGAAGATTACGACTACTATGGATTGAACAATAGTGGTCGTAAAGTTTCGTGTTTCGTCAGAAAGCGCAAAGATATAGACACAACAACTATCAATGCGTTCAATCATTCTGAGAGAATTCGTAACACGAAAGCGTCAATAACCTGTCCAACAGTTCCATTAAAAGAGGTGTTGTTCGGAGGTGATACATTCTCTACTGGTTCTTTTCCTCGCATAGAAGTAAAAGAGGGATGTGGAATAATGCTTATCAACCAAAAAGATATTTTTGATACTATCGTTAAAGGGAAATATATTTCAAAACGAAACGTCAAGACAAACAACTTGGTTGAATATGGTGAAGTCTTAATAGCTGGGGTTGGAACCCTTGGCGAAAACGAAACATTTTGCCGAGCTATATACGCAAATGAAGATTTAGTTGGGCAACTGGTATCTGGTGAATTTATTCGTCTGAAAACCAATGGGAAAGTGTTGTCAGGCTATTTGTATGCTTGGCTCGCATCTGATTACGGGTTTCGACTGTTAAGAAATTTGCAAGCCGGAACAAAACTTTGTCGTCCTATTCCTCGTCTTGTATTGGAGATTCCTGTCCCTGTCGTAGAAAAAGAAACGATGGAAGAGATTGACAAATTGGTAAAGGATGCCTATACCAAGCGTTATCTGGCTAACTGCAATGAGCGCAAGGCTATATCCTTAGTTGAGCAAGAAATCGAGAGTTGGAACAAATAATAGAGAAGCAGATGGAGAATTTAGATATACTCGTAAAGGAGCTATGTAAGCAACCCAATGAATCTGGTTGGGTTGAGTTCAAACACAACAACTGGTCACCCCAGATGATAGGTGAAGACATCAGTGCTCTCGCCAACAGTGCTGTGCTTGCAGACCATAGTCATGCCTACATGATATGGGGCGTGGACGATGACACCCACGATATCATTGGAACCAAGGTGAGGCTGAAAAGTGAGAAGAAAGGCAATCAAGAACTGGAAAATTGGTTGCGCTACTTGCTTTCAAAGAATGCCAACTTTGAGTTTCATGATGTGGACATTGATGGCAATCATGTGGAATTGATAGTGATAACACGAGCCGAAGGACTCCCCGTGACCTTTGAAAAGGTGGACTACATCCGTTCGGGTAGTTATACAAAGAAACTGATAGAGTTTCCTACACTCCAAGCACAACTATGGGACAAGTTGCGCCACAGCCAGTTTGAGGACACACCGTCCCAAATTGGCTTGACCGACAAAAAAGCCTTGCGCTTGCTCAACTATGAGGCATATTTCAATCTGCTACATATCCCTATGCCAGATGATGTAGAGCAGATTGTACACTATATGCTCGAAGAACAGTTTCTGGTGCGTCAAGATGATGGACTATACTCCATTACCAATCTCGGTGCCATCCTTTTGGCAAAACGACTCTCTGACTTTCCGCGGTTGGGTCGCAAAGCTATTCGTGTGGTGCAATACGACAAATACAACCGTCTGACCATCCTTAAAGAAGAAACCTTCGACGAAGGATATGCCACAAGCTTGGAAAAGGCTGTTAAATACGTCTTTACACTCCTGCCGTCTAAGGAAGATCCGAGGGAAGTACAATTGCGAACTATCAGCACCTTTCCTCTACCAGCCATAAGGGAAAGTGTGGCAAACTCGGTCATTCACCAAGATTTTTATATCACAGGAGCAGGGCCTGTAGTGGAGTTGTTCGAGAACCGAGTGGAAGTGACCAATCCTGGTGTTCCTTTGGTGGATGTGATGCGCATCATCGACAATCCTCCTAAGTCGAGAAACGAGAAACTTGCCTCCGTGATGCGCCGTCTTGGCATGTGCGAAGAGTTAGGACGTGGTTGGGACAGAATGGTAATCAGTTGCGAAAGCAAATATTTGGCTGCACCACGCATCAATGTTTACCAAGAGTCTACTCGTGTGTCGCTATTTGCATATCTGGATTTCGTAAATATTCAGACAGACGACCGCATCTGGTCAACTTATCTGCATGCCTGCATCAAATACATAGAAGGCGACGCACTGTCAAACTCGTCCTTACGAGAACGCTTTGGTCTCAAGGCGACCTCATCGGGTATGGTGTCAAGATTGATAAAAGAAGTGCAGGCCAAGAAACTGATAAAGCCTGTTGACCCAGATACAGCTCCACGCTATATGAGATACATTCCGATATGGGCATGAGTTTAACTTGCCTGTAACTTGCCAAGAAAGGCTCGCAATATAACAAACAAAGTAAGTGTGGTTGATTATTAGGTAGTTATAGAGTTGATTCTAACTTGCCTGTAACTTGCCAACAAATTAAAAGAATAAGAATATGTCACAGTTGAGAAAAGAAAACATAACGTGTCCACACTGCCACCAAGAAGGAGTGTTCAGCTTTTGGTCGTCAGTAAATGTGGACTTGAATCCGGAACTCAGAGAAAAGATATTCTCTGACGAGTTGTTTATGTATCATTGCCCTCACTGTGGCGAGGTGACAGGCATTCCGGCAGGATTCCTCTATCACGACATGAAACACCAGTTCATGTTGTTCTTCGACTTCTACAAGCCCGACGATTATGACTATGAACCTATGGAACTGCCAGAAGGCGGCTTCAGCATGGCTGGCAATTACACCTTCCGTGGCGTGTTCGGGCTGAACCGCCTGAAGGAAAAGATACTCATTCTTGAAAATGAGTTGGACGATGTGGCCATCGAACGCCAGAAATACATGATAACCCATGTAATCAACCCAGACTTGGCAAAGAAAGGCTACGAACTCTACTTCGACCATGTGGAGGAACCCACCGAAGAGTTTCCATACGGCACCATTCATTTCTTTTACGAGGATACTGAAAGGGAAAACATGATGCAGGTGCGCTTCGCCATGGACAACTATTATGAGCACAAAATGGCTTGTAAGATGGATCCACGCATGGCAGTAAAAGGAGTGCTGTGTATTGACGAAGGTTGGATAAGCAAACAACTAAAGGAGGAATAACCATGACGAAGTACGACTACGATAGCAATGGAATAGCCAGAGTTTATGACGATGGCAAATGGTATCTCATCGACAGGACCGAAAAACGCGTCTCTGACGGCTACACCTATATAGAAGAATGGGGAGAAGGTTACTATAAGGCGGAGTTGGGAGCAAAGAAGAACATCTTGCGACCAGACGGAAGCATAGTGTTGAGAGTTTGGCACAATGATGTGTACAAGGTGAAGCACGGCTTCTTTGTGTTCAGTAACACCATACGCAAGTCGAAGACCAATCCGAAGACAAGATATACATACGGTGTGGCACATGTAAATGGCGATGTCATCTTTCCGATGATATTTGACTTGGCATACTGGATGGAGAAACAAGACTTCATCTATGCAGAGATAGACGAGAAACCCTACATTGTCACTACAGATGGAAGCATCTGCGATGCAGAGAGAAGCCATTTGCCAAAGAAAGCAACAGTGGACTACAAGCAACTTTTCGAGAAGTTTGCCAATTGGACGCTGCCTGGTCTGCAGTTCTTCTATCGCGACACAAATGCGCCTGTTATTATAGATGCCACCTATCATGTAGGTGACATACTACGTGCCGGTTTCTTTGTGGATGCAACGACAAAGCTACTGAAACCAGTGCACAAGACACGCTTTCTCATAGCCAGCGCACATGCCGCCATGTTTTGTGAGATAGAAGAATTGTGTCTGGAGAATCCTGATGTAAAGAAATGGAATCTCTGCACATTCCACTTCAATAGCTATTTCAAGGTGATGGATGTGTATGAGAAAGATGGGGTGACACAGGTTTTTCTGCTCCACATTCCACCTGCAGCCGCCTTTTTCTTGGGGAATGACGAAGCAGCCATGAATTTCATGAACGAGGCAACAGGAAAGGAGACCTCGCTTGTGGATATGGCACGCAAAAGTCTTGATGACAAGTTGAAGTTGGATGTGCATTCACGTTCTTTGGATCCGATATTCTGCAAGCGCATGGAGCATCCCATCGGTTTGGATGACGAGTTCTATCCGATTCCACTTGATGCTGCCGACGAGCCGACAGATGAACGAGATGCCACTCTCAGTAATATGATACACAAACTTGCTGATGATGCCGACATTCAGGACTTCATAGAAGTGGAAGATAACTTCCCATTTAGAGGAGTAGAAGGAACAATCTGCGAAGATTGCGTCTATGCTGGAGGCATACAAAAGAAAGGCGAAGGCTGCGGCAGGCTTTTCACAAAAAGTTTTCGTGACCGTTACCTCAAAGGATGCTGCGAATATCGCAAGACTGATCTCTTCACACCTTCTCAATTCGAAGAAACGGACAAGTATCGCAAAGAGAAAGCAAAGGAAAAGGAAGAAAAATCTTCGGACGTATATGCCTTGCGCATAGTGGGGGATTTCATCCAAGAAAGATTGGACGGCGATATAAACAAGTTGCGCGACTTTGACTTAGCTACTTTGACAGAAGATGAGAAGTATGGTAAAGATAGCTGGCATAAAAACGAATTGGTAAAATCTATCATGGCTCTTGTGTATGGAGGTACATGGCCTAATCTCACCGTAGATTCCATCAATCACTATGAGTATAGCAGCAGTCAGATGGTGAGTTTCCAAAATCTGTTCGGCAGCAACATTCTGGATAAGTATTTCAAAGGAATGGAGAAATTCAACCCGAGCAAGAAGCAATTTGAACGGGCACTGCACGTTGCACATCTGTTGAACAGCATTGGAAACCTTTGGGTACTGCCCAATAAGTTGAATGACAAGGAAACGATGGCAAGCTATAAGGACAACCCAAAGTTCCGTGGTTACATGGACAGGTATCTAAAAGCAATGTATGCCGTGTTCATGGATGAGAAGAAACCCGATATGCACCTTAAAGGAATCTTCTACAAGAACCGCAAGGTGATGACAGAATACCAAGGCGCAAAAGGTTGGGGACACTTCATCGACAATATGATGCTACAAGACTATGTAGATGCAGATGGTAAGCCAAAAGATATATTTGATTACGTCTGGAGCTATATGAAGGAGCTTGACAGAGATAGTTATTTCCAAGCAGTTGACAAGTTCTGCACATTCTGCGAAGAAGTAATACCCAAACGAGCCGACCAAATGATTGGCATATTAAAAACGATAATGAATAACAAATAAAATAAGCATATGGCACAAGTAAGAAGACCCATACATGACGATGGCCCGGTAAACGCTGGTGAAAAGCGCTTACTGGACTTTCTTGACTTGAAGTTGCCAAGTAACTACATCATCATTCCTAACCTTAATCTTGCCATAACGGGGCAAAACCGTGTGATGAAGTATTGGGAATATGACTGTATTGTTGTGGCACCTCATGCAGTGTATCACATAGAGAACAAAGACTGGGGTGGAAATCTTGAAGGTGACGACTGGGCTTGGTTCAGAAGCGGACAGGAAGTTGCCAATCCGCACAAGACAGCAGGACTGAAAAGCCGCATTCTTGCAAGTAAAATAAAGAACCAACATCCAGATTGGCTGTTTGGTCAGATATTGACCGCTATCACCTTGAGTAATCCCCAGCAGTCTAAGTTTGGCATAGATCCTCAGTGTGAATGTTACAACCAAACATTCACATTGGGTAATGATTTGATAGAGTTTTTGACCAGTCCCGACCTCATCGGACGGAGAGAAGGACAGATTGCTAACGTACAGAACCAGTTGGCAGACTTGCTGACTGGTCAGTCTGCTGTTCACAAGAGAGCCGAAAGAACCTCCATCTTCAACTACCATATAGAAGAAGTATTGCAAGAAACCGAGGAGTTTACGGAATATCTCTGTGTTCCTCAACTCGTAGCAACTGCGCACTATAAGATACGAGAGTACCCATTGGATTTTGTAGGAAAGAGTCCTGCTGAATTAGAAAAACTGAAGTTACAGGTGCAAAATGCATATATGGCACAAGAGAAGATAGGCAATTCGCCCTATATCGTCAAGACCGAATGCCGTATGAACGAGGAGCAGACTTATTATTACGAGATAAGCCGCTATCAGGACGAGAGCACCCTTCGCTCAAAATTGCGCCAGAAGACATTCAAGCAAACCGATAAAATCAGCATTGTACTTGATGTGGCCAATGCTTTAAAAGAAGCCCATAAGGAGAGCGTATATCATAGAGATGTGCGCCCAGAAAATATCTATGTGTACGAAGGCGGCAAGGCTGCCTTAGCCAATTTCCGAATGGCATGGTTTGTGGAACATTCAGACTTGAATTTCACGATTAACCAAAAGGCTGACCTCAACTCTCCTTACACAGCTCCAGAACTTATGGACGGAGATGTAAATTCAGGAAGCGACATCTATGCTTTGGGCATCATCTTCTATGAGTTAATGACTGGTAAGCTACCCTTTGACAACATACTGACATTCACCACTGCACTTGGTGGTGTGTTGCCTGAAGATTTGCTACCAAGCAAAGTATCAAAGGATCTTCCTACGTGGATGGACGAGGTGATAAAGAATACGATTGTTTCAAATCCAGAAAGCCGTTGGCAAGATGCGAACCAAATGATAGAATTCATCAACAATGCAATAGCTGATGAAGAAAAGGAAACAATAGCAACGATACACCAAACACAAGGAGACAGTGCAAATAAAGTAGCCTATTTGAAGGACATGAAGCCAGGTGTAAAGGTAACACCTTCCATGACCCTTCACGAGGTGCTTGGACGTGGTGGCTTTGGACGTGTATTCAAAGTATGGCACGATATGCAGAAACAATATCTTGCCATCAAGATATTCGAGCGTGACGCCTCTGTGGATAATGCAATCAATGAGTTTGAAGCATTGAAATCACTACATCACCCAAATATCGTTGAGTTTAAATTCAATGACCGCACACAGCAAGGTCTATTCTATACTCTGATGGAGCTTTTGGATGGGGATAACCTGCAAGACTACATCAAAGGCGACCTACGTTTGCCTGTAGATGAGGTTTATAAAATGACCTCACAGATATTGGACGCATTGGTATATATGCAGGCCCAGAATCCTCCAGTGTACCACAGAGACATCAAGCCAAGCAATATCATGTGGCATCAACGTCAGGTATATAAATTGATTGATTTCAATATTTCGACAACGACAGATGACAAATCGTTTGGCGGAACATTCCCCTATATGGCTCCTGACCTTGTTGTGAGCGGAAATAAGATAGATTGGGACAAGTCGGCAGACACGTTTGCACTTGGTATCACTATATACCAGCTTCTCACACACGCTTACCCATGGCCTGGCGGAGCCATGCGCCCGAATATCCACATGGAACCGACAGATATCCGCAAATATAACGATAAATTGACGGATGAAATAGCCAATTTTGTAATGAAGGCTATCATAACGGACAAGAACAAGCGTTTCCGCACTGCAAAGGAAATGCAGGATGCGTTGCGTGCTATAGGACTGAAGGGTATTCTTAAAGATACAACTACATTCTATAAAGTAGACAAGGACAAAAATAGAGTGGAGCTTGACCCTGTAGATTATATGAACTCTTTGTATAGCCAAAGCCGTCACGGAAATGGTGGAACAAGAGCAGGAGCAAAAGAGCATGAGTTTGATACGCTCACATATAGTGAGACTAAACTTGACAAGGAACTTATCAAGGACATAAAAGAACTGAAGTTTAAGCTTATCATCATAACAGGTAATGCTGGTGATGGTAAGACCGCTTTCATTCACCGTATAGAGGAACAAGGAACAAACAAGGCAACTTATGACACCAATAACGGTTCTGAATTTTACTTGAACAACGTGCGTTTTGAATCAAACTATGACGGCTCGCAAGATGAAGCTGAAAAGGCAAACAATGACGTACTAACAGAATTCCTTAGACCATTCTACGGTTTGGAAGATTATACAAAGGCCAACGAGGGACGTGTCATAGCCATCAACGAAGGTCGATTGGTGGATTTCTTGTCCACCCAGCCTGAATTGCGTAAACTTCAGGACAATATAGAAGACTACTTCTATCAGGAAGGGCACGCAGAATTGTTGCCTGGACTCATGGTAATAAATCTCAATTTGCGTTCAGTAACAGCCAGAGATGGCTCAACTCCAAGTTTACTGGCTCAGCAAGTAAAGAAGTTGACCCGACCTGAACTTTGGTCAAAATGTGAAGGTTGCCCAATTGCTGATCGTTGCTTTATCAAGTACAACGTAGATACATTCCAAGACAGCAGTGCTGGCGATGAGGTTATCAATAGACTTGAATGGCTGTTGAGGATAATCATGTACAAGAGAGAACTACATATCACGATGCGAGATTTGCGTTCAATGATTGCCTGGATGCTAACACGTGACTATTCTTGCGAAGAAGTGAAGCAGCTCGTAGAGTACGTACAAACCGAAAATGTACCAGAATATTATTGGTTGTATTATTATTTCAATGTAACAGCACCAGTTGTCGGTATGCGCAAAAACTTTACGCTTCCGTCACTAGAATCGAATGATCGTTTGATAAAACTTTTGCGCGAAACAGACGTAGCAGGGGTAGCTTTGCCATCATACGACCGTGATTTGTATTTTACAATGAAGCATCCAAATAATTATCTTATCTTCAGTGATCGCAAACAAAATCTGTTGAAGAGTTTTAATGACAATAATGTCTTGATTCCTGCTTACGAGATTAAGAGCAATGATGCGAGATTCCAATCAACCTTCAGACATAAGACCTATGTTCGTCATCAGTATTTTGAGGGCAAGATTGATTTCCGCAGACGCTTGCCATATAGATATGCAGGAATGTTTGAGGACCAGTTGAAACAAGAGAAAGAAGAAGCATTAAAGGAGACTATGCAGGATTTGGCGCGTGCGATTTCTGCAAGTGAAGGTTGCGACAACGCGGAATTGACCAATGGTTATCTTCTTTTGGCAAGTTCTAATGTAGGCGACCCAATATCCAAGAGTTACCGTCGCTTCCCACTGGGTGAGTTTGAGCTGTTTGTCAACAAGACAGAACACCTGACTAAATATATCGAGTATGAGAGCGACAGTCTGACTTTCCGTCACAAAACGGACAAGTTCATACAGTTAACCGTGAGCCTTGACCTGTTTGAAATGTTGCAATACATCCGTGCAGGTTTCAGCCCGTCAGTCAATGACCTCAGAGGCCGCTTCATAGAATTGCAAATATTCAAGAATTTGCTGGAAGCAAAGACATACTCTGAGATACTTGTCTCCAAGAACAATCGTAAGTTCACGATGATTCATTTGGATGACAACAAGCATATAGTTATTGAACCACTTAACGCATAAGGAGAACGATTATGATTCTAAAAATCAAAAAAGGAAGCGTTACAGCGTTCATGAACAAAGATATACTCTTTGTGGATGCCAAATCCGTAAGATTAGACCGTGTACTGACCAATCTTTTTGTTAAGATGTACACGGATGGATGTCCTGTGACACTTTCCTATCGCAAGGAATATACAATAGATGTCCTGAAAGACAACATGGGTAAGCTCGAAGATATGGGCTATTTCCATGGAGTGAAGGATAATCCTGAGGGTGTTGAAGATTGGCTCCGCAGTTCCATGTTGGAGTTGGTAAACCGTGGCAACATCATAAAAGAACACGTATCGACTTTAAAGCCCTTGCACATTCTCAGTTTCCGTGTCCAAAACAACAAGTATTGCCGTGACTATCGCGCATCAGACCAACTTTATCTCATGCTCAAAAGCAATCCAGAAGTAATGAATGGATTGGTGAAATACCTGAGCAAAGGATGGGACAAAAGTACTGGAGAAATTGTTGTTCAAGAAAACTTGGATGTAGATACAACAGGAATACTGTACATCACAAAGCCATTGAGGGAGAAGAAGAATATGAACAAGGAAATCGAGAGAGTTCCTCTTCCTTTCCTAAAAAAGCAAGCCAGTCTTTTCAATGACGATATTAGACGACTTCTTATTTATAAGGAGAAACTGCCTCGTGCGGTATTTATCGACTATCTCCGCATTTTATGCGGACTACATCTTGCACTTTACACATTGAAAGTGGTGTATCTGTTGCCTAAGATGGTAAAAGCTGGAAAACGAGAAATAGAAGATGACTGGTCTATGATTGTGGATTTGACCGACAATCTTGACAGTACTGTTTCACAGTATGCTTGTAAGGACATGGAGAGAATCGAGAATTGTATGGTTCCTTATATTCGCTCCACTTATATGGTTGACCTTGTGCAAGAACAAAAGGGATGCGATGTTGACGAGGCACTCCGCACCTTGAAAGAAGAAGCCGACGAGCAAGAATACTACAAGTTCGTACTGAATGGCATCAAAAAGAGTCTTCCCGAAAAAGATGAAAAGGAATTTGACCAAGATGACTTGGCTGAAATGCTTGCATATTTCCCCGAGGGAGATTATCTTGGTATGCTCGTTCATGTGCTTGAAAAGTCAAACTTGGGCAACCGTCAACATGGGTTTCTGCACGACTTTATAGATGCTGTGTCTATGAAGAACTCTTCGTCTATGCTGTTGGCCGACAGCCGTTCCAAGCGTCATCCAAGAAGAGGTGCCATAGGGTCTAAACTATTGGAGACGTTGGTTCAGTTGCTTGTGCTCCGCCAAAAAGAAGACGGCACCTACGAGACACGTTCGCTTTCGATTGATGAATTGGCATGTGCTATTCGTGAACGTTACGGGCTTATCATCAATGGTGGTGGAGAAGAGCGTTTTGCCGATGCTGATGTGGAAATGAATTCCGCATTCCGCATTAACATGGATGCATTCAAGAACAAGCTTCGCCAGATCGGTTTCTACACCGACATGAGTGATGCATGCATCCTTCAAAAGATTCGTCCACGTTATAAATTGGAAGACTAATGGAAAATATCAAGACATTATACTATGAGCGTTTCATACAACATATTGTAGAATCGTACTCATCCAAATTAAAAGCAGCTAAACCTGGTCATTGCATGAAGATTACAGGTTTGGCAATGAAAGAGTTGCGTGTGCTTCTCCCATTACTCCGTCCGATCAATCAGGACATGGAAGTGTACATCCTTTCCGAGGATGAAAAGGGTGAAGATTTTATTCATGCAACGAAACTTATCGAACTGCGAAACAATCCAGAGAAAGCTGTGCTCATCCTTGTTCCGTCCAACAGCAGAACATCCGCTGAGGATTCTTACGGAGATGCTACCTTCCAGAATTTGTCCGCCGCAGATTTGCAGGAATCGTTTGTACGAAAACTTATAAGTGAATTGCCTGAGGAAAAGGAATACTTGTGGAACCAAATTATGGAACTTGTGAAGGAACTAAACCCTTCTCGGACAACTATAACCAACTATCTATTGTATATAGAGCTAAATCAATATACAGAAGAGTCTTGGGGGAATGGACTGTTCCTATTTGGTATGCTTCCAGATAAAGACCTTGTAAAAGACGATTCATCGATTCGCAGACGATTCATGATAAATTTTGAGAAGGTGTCCGCAATTCTATCTGATTTTTCCATGCCCGCTGCAGACCGCATCGCAGAACTGCCGTTACAGAAAAATTCCATACAAAAGGATTTGATGGCGTACCTGTCTAACGAGTCAGGAATCGATGACAACATCGCTTTGTTTGAAAACATAGTGGAAAAGCATCCGGAATTCAACTATGCGTCAATGCCATGGGTATTGCCTGGCGATGGAGGTCCTGTGAAAGTCGTTGTGGATCTTGACCTTGGAAAAGACCCCAAGAAAGAGCTGGTTAGAGACCCTGAGACGGGTGACTTTGTTCTTAGCATTCCAAACGAGAAGAAAAGTAAGGTGAAGTTTACAATAACAACAGACCCTTCACCCAAAGACAATCCAGACATCTGCTCATTTGAAATCGCCCTTGTCAATATTGATGACTTCACAGAGGTCGGCATATTAAAGAAAGCCAAGGTTGGAACGAATAAACGTGCCAGTCGCAAGTTGTCGTACAATATACCCAATGGCATGTTTGATGATGGCGAATATATGCTACGTGTTCGTGCATTGGATGAAAATGGCATCGTCCTCGACATGAAAAAGGAGTTCAAGGAAGCTCGTGTTCAGGCAGCATGGCAAGAAGCCTCTGAACAAAATCCCAATTTGCAGATTGAGCAATACAGACTTGAAAACCATGTAGCATACTGCAATGAATCGGATGTGTTCACGATTGACAATACAGGAGATATTGAATTCGAAGGTGAGGTTGATAAACGTGCAAAAGTAAATAACATTACCCAAGCCATCATACACTACCGAAGTATGCACTTGTCCAAAGATGAAAACCTTGACATACCAAATGAAGGGGTTGACAGGAATGCGTGGGTTGATGGCACGTTAAACAGCACTTACCAATTTGATTTTGGACCAGCATACGCATATCAAATTCAACTGTCAAAGAAGTTGATACAGTTGGAGAAAGCCTTTCTGGATAATGCCGACTCGTTTGGACACGTAGAAGCATTTTTGAGTGGGAATCCTACTGATGCATCACTTTTGGATCCTACAGATACAGCAAGAAGACAACCGAAATTCGTTCCTGCTGAAGAAATTGATGTGCCAGACGAATTAAGCTCATGTCGTGCAGATTTGTTCCAGCTGATAAAGGAATCAGTTGAGAAAAATAATGGTTTGACATGTACATTGGATTTTACTCAAAATATGGGTATTATCAAGAACTACTTGTCTGAATACGAGCAATGGCTACGCAATATACAGGATATGGATTTGAGCGAAAATCAGATTGTCAGCCTCCAGAACCTTGATACGGTAAAGCTTACCGTGGAAATGCCAGATGGCAGCAAGACAGACATAAAGATGATAGCTCCTTTGCATCCGCTGCGTTTGGCGTGGATGGTAAATCTATATGAGCTTTATGAGGACTGGGAAGACAAGACTCTGGAAAATCCTAAGTATCGCAAAGCTTGGTTTAGAAAACTGGACAAACTTTTCCAAGGGAAAATTCCTATGGATATTGCGCCCCTAGTGCTAAGCGACAGCTCTTTGCAGGAGGCGTACCAGTACATTGGAGAATTGACTTTTGGCTGGGGTATATACGCCAGACCTACTTTTGGTCAAGAAGAAGCATTCGCCTCTGGGTATCGTCAGTTAAAGTCATATACAGCTATGTTGCTCAACGTGGCTCGTGAAAAGCGTATCGATAGTGACGTAAGTTTGGATTTGGTTGTACGCCACATCTACAACTATGCATTGTCTCATCCTTATACGGACAAGTTGGTTATCAACTTGTTTAACGCAGGTGATGCCGCCATTTTTGCGAAAGCCCTCGTCGATGTTGAGAAAATCGGATTAGGCGAAGCCTTGACATACGAGATACGGCTATTCTCAGATGACAACATGTTGCAGTCAGGCGAATCATTGAAAGATTTGCTTGCGCCAGATACTGCTACGGCTCCAGAGGCAGAGGTATTTTCACAGGCTTCAGCCAACAGACTTTTCCCGAAGTTACGCTTCTCTTTGAACAAAATTAGCGACTTTATCAACGACCATGACAAGTATCAGGCACATTTGTCTTTCTTGGTAAATCCATTCGCTGTTCACACTGAATTGGTGCGTCCAGATGAATTAAGCCGTTCATTCTATTTGAATGGTACCATCTGTCGAGATGTTATCAGCGCATCTCAGGAAGGCAAGTCCTTTGTGTGGAACAGATACTACTCCAACAAGATTATGCCTAATCCTGTATCGGAGTCGGCAAATTTGGAAGTAGGATTGTTTGCGCGTATTCAAGAGACAACAGGTAAACTGCTCTCGTCAACATTGGAAGAGTCTGTTCCTGCGACAACGCTGAGACTAAAAGAGAATGATATGATGCTGCTGTCATTTATACATGACAGTAGCGACTGGGTTGTCACGTTCGACAAGAACATGGGACCTGAGTTCTATGATTTACCTTGTCTGGGCGAGAATGACGTTCCATATCTCCTTGATTATGTGCCAGGGGAAGAAGCAACAGGTGTGTCTTCATATCTTACCACTAAGCCAACAAGTGAAATCAGTGCATTGATGATTCCGCTTTTCCATGAATATGGTATCAATCTCGAAAGATACGAGAATTTCAAACAGATACTGGAGGATGTTCGTTCGGTAAGTAGTTCGCTAATCATGCAAGTGAACGCAACCTCTCGCAAGGGCTTTGAGGTGATAGGCACCACTTTATGCAAACGTTTCTTGGAAAAGAAACATATTACGAAAGAGTCTTTCCTTATCCCTATAGATCTTCACAAGGAACTGTTTGTGGATTTGGATAATGAGAACAAGGAGCGTGCCGACAACTTGGTTGTGAAAATAGACCCAGCCAAAAAAGAGATACTGTTCACAGTAGTAGAGATTAAGTGTCGCAATGCTCACTACAATACAGAAGAACTACATGTCAAGATTGTAAATCAGATAGAGAACACCATCTATGCGCTCCGCTCTCATTTTGAGATTGCGGTTGATGGCTATGACCGTCTTGATAGAGAGCTCAAAACGATTGAACTTAAATCGTTCTTGGAGTTCTACATCCGCCGTTCGATGCGTTACGGTCAGTTGAATCCTGAAGTTGCTCACGAATACCTGCTGTTCCTGAGCAAGCTGGCTGATGGCTATACTATCCGTTTCAAGCAACTTGGTGTTATCTTTGATTTCACGCAACAAGAGCGACAGAAGAAGAATTACTACGGCGATGCTCTTATTTATACCATGGGTGAGCCTGTCATTGGTGACATCTTGAATACGGATGCAACACTTAACACCCAGGTGCTCGAAGCTATGGACAAAGATTTTGTCAATTTCTTTGAGCCGGCCTTTGCTTTTCAAAAAGAGAAGGAGGATGTCCAACTTCCAATAGAGAATGTGACACCTGTTGTGTCTAAAGACGAACATCAGCCACAAGATGATTCTGAATACGAAATCATCATACCAAAGAATCCTGTTGTTCAACAAGAGAAAAAGGAGGAGACGAACTCTGTAACGAATCAGCCATCGGTTTCATTCACCCCAAATATTGAGGAAGAATCTAAAACTGAGATTAAAGAAGGTTCTGACAAGACAGAAGTGAAACCTATCGAAGTGACTCCATCCAACCCTGTTGTACCTACGTCACAACCCAAAGAAGAACCTATTGACCCCAATTATAAGGAGCCAACTTGTGATGTCATCATCGGTAAAAATTCTGAAAGTCCTCAGTTTGGAATCCTTGGTAAGATGATAAGCAACGGACGAGTAATAGGATTGGATTTGAACGAATGTAACACCATCAGTCTCTTTGGCGTACAGGGTGCTGGTAAAAGTTATACGATAGGCTCTATCACAGAGATGGTACTTCGTCAATTCTCTAATGTAAATAAACTGCCGGCGCCAATGGCCAGTGTCATTTTTCATTACAGCGACAGTATGGACTATGCGCCAGAGTTTACGTCGATGGTATATCCAAATGACGAAGCAGGACAACTGGCTAAACTCAAAACTGAGTATGGGGCAGAACCAGGCAGCATCAAAGATGTAGTCCTGCTGGCTCCAGAAAGTCAAGTTGAGACTCGTAAGGCAGAATATCCTGATATAGAAGTTCACAGAATCGGTTTCGACTCGTCTGAATTGGCAGTGCGCGACTGGATGTTCCTTTTGGGAGCGATGGGCAACGATTCTACCTACATCAAGGAACTCAAGCAGATTATGAAGGCGTGCCGTCACAACATGAGTCTGCAAAACATCCGTAATGGTGTTGCAGAAAGTGACCACATGAGTTCTTCTCAGCGTTCTCTGGCAGAACAGAAACTGGATTTTGCCGAAGAGTATATCACAGACGGCAACAAACTTCAGCAGTATCTGAAACCTGGTCGCCTAATCATCGTAGACCTACGCGATGAGTTCATTGAGAAGGACGAGGCACTCGGCTTGTTTGTTGTGATGTTGAACATATTCTCATCCGTCATGCAGGTGGATGATAGATTGTTTAACAAGTTCATAGTCTTTGACGAAGCTCATAAGTATATGAACAACAAGGAACTTGTAGGTTCAATCACAACAGCCATCAGAGAGATGCGCCACAAGGGTGTGTCTATTATGATTGCAAGTCAAGACCCTATGAGTCTTCCGACTGAGATTATCGAGTTGAGTTCCATCGTGGTGATGCACAGGTTTAGTTCTCCTGCATGGGTGAAGCACGTTCAAAAAGCAATAACTCCCTTGCAGACATTGACTGCCACGGAAATGGCAGGACTCGGTTCTGGCGAAGCGTTCCTCTGGGCAAACAAGGCATCGGATAAGATGATTACGCAACGCCCAATAAAAATAAGTATTCGTCCGCGTGTAACTAAACATGGTGGAGAAACTATACAAGCTGTTAAATAATGAAGTATTTTGAATATACGAACAAAGGTAACCGTGAGGAGAACCAGGACTACATTGTCCATGGTTCTCTTCCCGAGAACTCTGACATATTCGTAGTGGCAGACGGAATGGGCGGCTATAGCGATGGCGCAGTGGCTGCAAAAATCGTTTCCGATGCCATTATTGATTTCGTGGAATTAAACTTTAAGCAACTCAACACATTTGAAATTCTCAGAGAAGCTATATCTTTTGCAAATGACACACTGATGCTAAAACGTATTGCATCAACCAATCAGAAAATGGGATGTGTAATTACGGTGCTGCTCTTGACAGGCGGATATGCATATTTTACATGGCTCGGTGACAGTCGGATATACATTTATAGGAACGGACAGGAAGTTTACAGAACAGAAGACCACTCTGTTGTAAACGAACTCGCAAAGATTAAAACTCTTAGTGCTGACAGTTATGAGAAGTATTCGTCGATTGTGACAAAATCAATTATGGGTGAAAGTCCTGTGGATGAAGCACCGATAAGGAAAATTGCTGTAGAAAACGGAGATATTTTCGTTCTATGTACAGATGGCTTTCACAAAGAATTGAATATGATGTACGCTATAAATTACGACGAGTCGAAGAAAGATGCCTTGGAGCACAAAGCATCCACAATCTCTGACAATTTCTCGTTTATAAAAATTGAAATATGATACTCAATGAAGAAATTATAAAGCAGATAAAGGCCAAGTCGGGATTGTTGCTCGACCAAGCCAAAGACATTAGTGTCTTGGCTGACCAAATATTCGCCGATACAGGAAGAAACATCGGAGTAACAACTCTCAAACGACTTTTTGGAACCATCAATGATAGCCGAAAGACTAACGAGTACACATTAAATACGATAGCAATGTATCTCGGTTATGCCACATGGCAAAAGTACACTGAGACTAACAGCATTGATAGTGTATGGAACTTTAGTGAAGATGAAACTTATTATATACAAGAGTTGGCTATAGGAACCATTTTTCGTATTGAATATCTGAACCGCAAAGTGTCTTTTGTTGTTATACAGCGAGATGGCATAAATGTCCTTGAAGTTGTCTCTGCAAGAAATAGTAGCTTACAAAAAGGAGACATTCTGTATGTCCACAAGATTAGTGTCGGAAAAATTTTACAAGCGGACAAAGTAATCCGCGGTGAGAGCATTGGAAACTATAAAACTAACGGTGAAATATTTGAGGTAAACGTGAATAATGCTTGAAATGTAAAATAGCCGTCTGTTTAATCAGGCGGCTATTTCCATAAGTTATCTACTTGAACTACTCCTCAATCTTGCCGTTACGATATGCGACAACCCACCATTCTCCAGCCTTGGAAACGGAACCACGTGAAGCCACACTGCCAGAATAAACATTAAATGCCGAACCGCTATAGTGGTTTTCTGATGAAGACCACCAATAATTATGCCGAGCTATAGGAGTTCCTTTGTATGATTGGGATTGTGCATAAGAACGGATTTCATCCTCTGAAGGGAGATACCACTCCATATTGTGCTCTGGGTCATGATTCATCTCTATACAGAAAGCAAAAGCAGGATAGTTCTTATAGGAGTCCCTACCGCCAGTTGCTTTTTCGAGATTGTAAACAAGCTTTGTCATTTCCAAGCCGCTTAAATCTTTGCCACTGAGTGCCTGATTTTGGTACATCGCATTGGAATTAGCCCAAGCCAGACGAGAGTCGCTAAATGGATTTCGCGCCTGAGTGACACAGACTGTACCTATAACCTGCCCTTTAACCGCAACACAAATTGTATCGAAACGATGACCAGATGTTGTTGTAGTATTTCCTTCTACATCAAAAAGAATTTTATTTCCCGACAAACGGATGTTGTTTATCCAAGAAACGCCTTTCTTTAATTTTACGACAGCACCTTCTGTCTCGACATCACGAGATAACGTTACAGCCTCTGCTGACGAACGATAATTTAGACTCACATTGTCAATGGAAGCCAATGGCTTAACCTGTGAACTGACATCATCATCTGATGATGATGAACACGAAGTATGGATTCCTATAAATAGTAATCCAATTGGTAACAGTATAGATATTTGTCTCATTTTCCTTTTTTTATTTATTGGAATCTTCTAATAATTTGTCTATGCTGAATGTAAACGTATAATCATTCTGTACATTTTCAATCATTATCGGCATCATAATTGTCATTGTTTTACCAACATATGAAGGAGCCTCATTTGCTTTTGAAGCAGCATCCTTATAAACACAAGGAATGAGATACTTTTCTCTCCATCCACCGTACTGTCCTGAGACATAATATACATTGTCTGTAGGAAGAAGTATATCTGAAAGGCTTGCCCCCTTTGGTACAGTAGATGCTGGTTGGCTGTTGTTACGGTCTGTGTATTTTACTCCAGCATGCATAACTCGACCAGTCTTTCCTGTATAGTCCACATAACTAATGTCGTCCCAGTTGACCTTTAACGTATGACCTGACTTGTTGGTAAGATCAAAGTTAAATTGCTTTGGACTAACATACCATACAATATTGATGTAGTCATCTTCATAACGATACTTGTTGGTAGTTCCGTCTTGAAAGTTCACAACTTTTGTCTCACCAAACTGTTGTTTTGCGTTTGCTGGACTTTCAACGGTCTTTAAACCTACAGAGTAAGTTGCGACGTAACTCTTAAATGCGCCACATGATGTCATCATAGCTGCAACGGCAGCCAAGACAACTAAGTTTGAGATTCTTCTTATCATAATTTTTGTCTTAAATTTAATTTTGGTGCAAAGATACATCCATATTGTTGAAAATAAGTAAAAAAGCAGAAACGTGGACTAACATGGACAGAATGGTGAATGTTTTTTTCTAAAACTTTTTGCTGCAAAAATCAAGTAGTGAGAAAACTATTTTTTTCTTCTATTCGATTATCATTCACTTTATTGTGTAACAGAAAGTTAAATACGTTAAATCTTCACCTTTTCGTATCAAAACAGAATCCACATTGCCACTTTTCTACCGTTTAGAGCGTATGATACTGATAATCAACTAATAACAGATACTCTTGTTGTTCTTCTCTTGTTAGTGTTAGCCTACCAGGTTCCGTAAAGGAAATTGGGGCAGGTTGTTTTAGTAGTTGCACAAACTTGACTGACGTAACTTTGGCTAAAGGCATTGAAATAATAGGCGATTATGCTTTTTCTAGGTGTTCTGCACTCACCAACATGAGACTACCTAGTACAATTCAAAAATTGGGAAAAGCCTGTTTCTATCTTTGCAAAAAATGGCAGAACGAAATTATTATTCCAGAAGGGGTTAACGAACTGCCAGAAGAATGTTTTTACGAATGCGTTGCTTTAAAAAAAATAACTCTTCCTTCAACGCTGAAAACGATGGGGGCACGTAGCCTTTATTTCTGTAGAAGTTTGACCGAAATTTTGTTGCCAGAGTCTGTGAGAGAAATCGGAAAAACTTGTTTTGCTAACTGTTGGTCACTCACAAATATTGTCATCCCAGAAGGAGTAAAGAAACTGCCTGAGCATTGTTTTTGGTATTGCGATAGAATAGAGGCTTTTACACTTCCAAGTACAATGCAAGAAATTGAAGATTCGTGCTTCTTCCAATGCGTACCAAAGAAAATTTATCTGAAAGCAAAAGAAGTTCCTGTGAATTTCTCTAGTTCTTTCGACTACGAAGATTGGTTCGTTAAGAAGCGCAAGGAGCAAACAGTACTTTATGTTCCCGAAGAATCTTTGGCAGAGTATAAAAAGGAGTGTGGCAGTTTGTTTAAAGACATTCTTCCTTTGAAATCAACAGGTATCGATGATGTTGAAATGAGTAATCTAAAAATATCATCAAACGGTGAAAATCTACTTATCTCCGGTCTGCAAGACGGAACGAAGATCCATCTTTATTCACTTGATGGTAAATGTATCGGAGAAGATGTTGCTCGTAACGGAACCGTTTCATTCTCAACCTCTGAACCAATGGTTATCGCCAAGATTGGCAACAAGTCTATTAAAATAGCAACAAACAAAACATTATAAACATTTTGTCCTTGCAGGAGCCATCGCTCCTGCAAAGGAAAATCTAAAAACAATAACAATGACAGATAATACATACCATTCTCAATTAGCGGCCTTGAAGGATAATCCAATCTTCCAATTGTCGATGTCTTCCAAGGAGTTGTTCCACAGCAACTTCCTCTATTGGCTAGGCACAGCCGAAAAACTGAGACCTTACTTCAAACAAGTAATCAATGACTTGTGTGGAAGCAAGAAGATGGACTGGAACGATGACAAATTTATAGTGCTCCGTGAACATGAACACTTAGACTTCTGCATTTGCAAAGATGCAGGCAAAAACAAGGCTGGCAAACAAAAAATTGGCGACCTTCTCTTTGTGCTAGAGAACAAGTTCAAAAGCATTGCTACAGCACAGCAACTCAATAGTTATGAAAAACTATGCGATGCTCGCTCAAAGCAGAAGCCAATATTCGTTCTATTAACTCTTGCCAAAGACTTTACCGAAAAAGCCAACATTGAGAAGAAAAAGATTTGGAACATTGTTAACTATCAAGAATATTCTACCATCTTGAAGGAACATTTAAATTTGTTGCCTTCTGACGACAATGAGTTTACCAAACAACTGATAGGAAAGTACATCTCTTTCATCGAAACTTTTTCAAATGGCTTGAATGCAGAGCTGACCAAAGCTCTCGAAGACTTGAAAAGCAAAAAGTGGAAGGACATCATCAACAATCCATCTTTCGACAACCTACGCTGCAATGATATTTGGCAAAAAGTAGTGATGCACAAATTTGCACAAATCCTTGCCAATAAAGCTAAAGGATACATCATCGACTTCAATGCCAACGATGACCTTAGCATCTTTAATGATGAGAATAAAAATGACAGGAAACTATATATCGGAGTAAACTTACTGCATGGTCAAGCCTTAGTTGGTATCTCATGCCTAGTAGACGAAGACCACATCTTTACACTCCAGCAACAAGGTAGTGCAGAGCTTCGTGCAGGTATAATCATAAGAGATCGGGATAAAGCAAAAATAGGCAGTAAGCCCAAAATGAAAACAGAACTTTCTAAGCATGAGCTTTGGAAACAGAAAGTAAGCGAAATAATCATGAATGTACATCTTAGTGAATACATCAAGCCTTATCGTATGCACAAAAACGATCCGGAAGATACTTACGGAGTCTTCGACAATACTACAAAAACTTCCTTTTACTACAGCAAGTGCTGTGGAAAGAAGAACGTGTCTGAAACCCTGGATTATATGATAAAGACCATAAAGAAAATAGCAGAAAGAACGTGAGTGTTGTTATCAAGAGATGGGGTGTCAAGAACATATGACACACCTATTTCCCCGCACCTCACGGAAAACGACAAGGGTCTATATGCCACGATGAACAGGTGGCGTATAGACCCTTGATTATATGGTGATATTTGTAATCTACATCTCCGCTATTCTGCAGCTTTATCTCTTCTGCCGAAGGAAAGAGAAGAAGCAGAACGCAGGCTAAACCAAGCAGCACGCCCTGAACCAACGGCCACCGGTGCGTAGCGGATTTGAAAATCGCTGGCCGAAGGGTAAGGCAAAGGTAAAGGGCGACACTGGTTAAAAGAATGATAAAATATTTTCTAATTTAATAATTGCTTGGCAGAAACTTCTACTACCCCGCCATTTCCGTC
>ERZ1031467.55-NODE-55-length-26865-cov-42.637038_pt1 | contig 26865 bp, 23 predicted proteins | sample MGYA00517105_ERZ1031467 | MGnify/ENA primary metagenome ERZ1031467 (study PRJEB33719, sample SAMN04261155) | wastewater metagenome | biome: rural village; feature: human; material: feces | host: Homo sapiens | place: El Salvador | collected 2013-01-07 ...
CTGGTCGCATTGCTTGCTTTTATTCTTCCTTTTTCTTTTGCGAAAGCAGAAGTAAAAGAAGATGGAAAGACCGAGCAGCAAGGCTGGTACGTCGGAGTAGAGGGTGGAATGCCTTTCGGCTTCTCTACCTTCTCAAGCTTCGGACATGACAAGACGCACCTCGGTTGGGCTGCTGGCTTATATGGGGGCTATCGTTTCAACTCCATCTTCTCGGCTGAGTTATCTGCCAAGTATGGAGAAATGAACTTGTCGGCACAAGACTGTTGCGTAGAACGTAACTATTGGTTGGGTAGCGACGGTATGCTTTACAACGCAGGTGTCTTAGGCATGGACAGTTGGGAATATGCCAATCTGAAAAGCCATGTCAGAATGGGCAGATATGGGGCAAGAGTGAACGTTCATCTCCTTGGACTGTTCCATCAAACAGCTAACAGCCGATGGGATTTGGCTGTTTCACCTCATATATATGCAGTAACGACCAAGGCTGATATCCAGACTATAGCCGATGATGCCAAGGTGATGAAAGGTTCTACCAACTGGCATTTGGGTTATGGTGCAGACTTGCAGGTTGGTTATCAACTGACCTCATGCCTGAAACTTGGTATCTATTCCGGTTTGACTCGTCTTACTGGCGAACGTATGGATGGAATGCCGGAATATCAGCATAAGAACAACTTCTTGTGGGAAAGTGGCATAAGATTAGGAATCAACTTGCCTTTTACCAATCATAAGTAACCCATAAAACAAGATAGAGAATGAAAGCAAAAAGAAGATTTAATATTTGGTTATGGGTGCTGTTATGCGTCCCATGCCTCTTGGCAAGTTGCGACCATGATGTTCATTCTGATGAGGAAGAAAGTGGCTTGTCGGTATCGCTCACTTGGGCAGATGAAGCTGACCAAGGTACGGAAGTGAAAGACGTGAAACTCTGGATATTCAATGCCGATGACGGTTCATTAGTAGAGGAAAAACATGGTGGTAGTGCGCAGGAGGTGGCAAGCCAACGCTTCGCTCTTCCTGAAGGGCATTATCAGATATTGGCTATTACCAATCTCATAGAGCCATTCTTCACCACTGACCAGACCAGGGCTTTGACTAATTGGAACAATATCCAGATAGGCTTGACCAATCCCAAGGATGTAAGGAACAATGCCTATTTCGGAGTTGCCGATGTGAAGATAGATAACAAGGAAGGCAGCTATGTGGTGCAAAACCCGATGAAGAGCGTGCTTCCGGAACTGACCATCATCATAGAGAATGTACCTAAAGGCACAGAGATGAGTGGTAAGGCATTAGATGCAGCCTGGTGTCTGTTCCCTACACAGAAGAACAGTGATGGAGAATACGGTTTGCCGAGCATAGAGCCAACGGAAGTGGAACTCCCTACTATCTTGGCTACGGAATCAACCCTGAAATCGGAAGTCATCCGGCTGATGCCGACCATACAGGGAAGCCCCGCCTCTCATGTTTATCTCCGCCTCTTGCTGCCTAACGGGACCTTGCAAGAGTATGACATCACCGCTCCTGCGATGAAGGTTGGAGGAAAGTATGAGTTGCGACTCAACTACAACCAAATGCAGCCAAAGATGAATCTGGAAGCTACCATCAACGGTTGGACGAACCTCAACAATGAAGTAGAAATAAAATAATAATAACTTTTAAAATGTTTATAAGATGAAAAAGATGACTAAGTTCTTCGCCCTTGCACTCTTGGCTGGTGCAATGGTTTCATGCAGTACAGAAGACACCGCACCTTCTACCCAGAACGATAAGGTAGCCGTGCAGTTTACTGGTGGTATCAGCGTAAACACCCGTGCTGCCGGTTTAGCCTGGGCTGAAGGTGACATGATCGGTATCTTCATGACAGGTACCAAACAGCCTCTCTCGGCAGATGCTATCCAAGAGGGTGTTGACAATGTTTGCTATCAGACAAATGGAAGTATAGGCTTTTCACCTATTTCTGGAGGTAAGACTATTTTCTTCCCGATAGATGGAGATGTGGACTTCTATTCTTACTATCCACAGACCACTGTCAATGATTACAAGGTAGCACTTGATGTAACAGACCAAGGGAAACAAGAAGCTATCGACTTCATGTATGCCAAGACAGAAGGCTGCAACAAAGCTACGCCACAGGTATTCTTGAAGTTCTACCATAAGTTAAGCAATCTTGTTTTGGATGTTCAACCAGGTAACGGTCTCACGCAAGAAGACCTTAAGAAAATGACTGTGACAGTGAAAGGTCAGAATACCAAAGCCACTTTCAATCTTGCGGATGGGACTATCTCTGGTGAAGGAAATCCTACGGACATCAAGATGAAAACTACCCAAGCTGGCAAGCTGTATGAGGCAATCCTGCTCCCTACAGAAGAAGCAAGCCGAGTGATAGAGTTTGACCTCAACAATGGTTACGACGCTCCTTTCGTATGGACAATGCCTGTAAAACTTGAGGGTGGCAAAAGATACCACTATACAGTAGTAAAATTGAGTCGTTCTGCCGTAGATATTTCTGGAACCATTAAGCCTTGGACAGAGGCAGGAGACAATAATGAACATATAGCACAATAACAACTCTTAAATAACAAGAGATATGAAGAAATTTAGATTCTTATACATCGCTGCCGCAGCATTGCTGTTTGCAGCTTGCGCTAACGAAGAAGACGGTATCGGCAACAATGGTCCTGTTGCTGCTACCGTACAGGCGGACATTGTTAAAAACGCCACACGCGCCACCACTGGCAACACCTGGTCTAAGAACGATGCCATAGGCGTAAATGTCACATCAACTGGCTATACAATAGGAGACAATGTGAAATATACAACTACTGGTGACGGAAATTTCACATCTGACAATCCAATATATTTTGCAAGCGCAACTGAAGAAGTTCAATTCTGTGCCTATTATCCATATCAAGAAAATGTTGATGGTAACGGCATTGTAAATAATTGGAATATGGCAGAGGTAAAGGAAGGCGAACCATGCCCAGCAGATTTTCTCTTTGCAAGAGATGCAACCGCCACCAAGTCTTCCCCACAGGTGCAATTTACTGGAGACAACCAATTTAAGCATTGCATGAGTATGATACAGTTGACTTTCAAGGCTGGCAAAGGCATTAATGCAAATAATGCGAACCTTAAAAATTACTTAAAATTAAAGGGCATCTGCAAGACAGGTTCTATTAATACACAAACTGGTGAAGTTACCATTTCTGGAGATAGAGGAATTTATGAATCCGATGTGGATAATAAAAGTTTGAAAAACGGTGTCACATGTAAGTTCATAGTATTCCCTCAGTCTTTGGACAACAACAAGATGGATATAGAATTGGAAGTAGCTGACAATGGCACAATCAATACTTACACTACTTCATTGCCTTCGTCAACAAACAATGAGTTTAAAGGCGGCTATCTGTACACATATACAATAAGTATCAACAACACAGGTATTGTTATAGACAAAGCTGGCATTACAGGATGGCAGACAATTGATGAAGGTGGTCTGGACGCAGAACAGCAATAACAATGATAAAGAAAATACTGACATATTGCGCAGAGCAGCTCAATAGCTATCTTGGTCGATACTACCATCGACCACAAGGGCTTGCAGAAGTTGGACATATAGGTCAAAGAACAGGAGAAATTCCTAATAAGGTAATCGTTTCATTGGTGAATGTGGAACGAGAAACTGCAGGAGGTATCTCAAACAATGTTCAGACTTATGGTGGCAGCTTCACATCCTCTTCTGCCCCATTCTTGCTGAATCTGAAAGTAATGTTTGCGGCTGTTTTTGAGGAAAAGCAATATGCGGAATCATTGTCAGTATTTTCCAAGGCATTGGCGTTCATACAGTCACAGCAGAAGTTTATGGTTGACAATGTGAAATATACTCTAACTTTGGAAACAGTATCCACATTTGACTTCCATAACATTTGGACAACAATGGGAGGACAATATTATCCTTCTGTTGTGTGTAAACTCACTGGAGTTGTAATTGATTCCAATGAAATTAAATCAAGCGGTTCAACTGCTCAGAACACAGAAGTACAAACATAAAATTGACAGCATGAGTACATATCGTTCATTATATAGCTTTCGTATAGAGCATGAATACTTTGAGGATAGTAACGGTAATGCCTTGATGTGTTCTGTCCTACCTTCAGCACAAAAGCTGATGGCGCAACGAGGTTTGCTGTTTCGACAGACTGACGAAAATGAATGGACGATATTGTATGATACGGAAAATGCAGGTTTAGATACCGAATCTGACATCATTGAGTTTGGAGTCTTGATGTCTGAACCTGCATTTGTTTTTTACACCGAATGGCAAAACTTCAATCCAATGGTTGCCTATCAGATAGACTTACCGATTGGAAAGTCCGAAGTTAATGCTACAGACGTGATAACTGAAATAGGAGTGAAAAGGAGTTTTGGAATACCATTTTGCACTATAATGATTCATTTGACAGAAGAGTTATGGCAAGCAGCAAAGAAGGATGTTCCACTGAAGAACACTCTAATATTCAAAACTCCTGAGCGTTTTTGGGAATATGTCTTCATTTGTCAAAATACGAATAGAGAAATATCCTCAGAATGCTTGAAATTGGAAACAGACAAGGAAATACTAACGTTTAAATCATTTGAAAGGACAAATGAATTTGGAAGAAACGCATTCCGCACCGTATCGGAGAAAGCAGTGCCGATGCGGGAACGCTATGACATAAAATTGAATCTGATTGTTACCCACGACAAAGAGCAAAAACAATATTTGCTGAGAAATATAGAGCATCCTATACCAGGTCAATTCAAAAGCAAAGCGGATAAATTGAGACAAGTCTGCTATTTTTAGTAACCAAAAGCAAAATGCAATCTGACTACAGATGCTTTTGTTTATCAAAAATCATCAATGCGTATGGCACAAATGAAGACCCCAGGCGTTTACATTCAAGAGAAGAACGCTTTTTCGACAAGTGTTGTCGAGGCCGCAACCGCCATCCCCGCTTTCATCGGAATCACAGAGAAGGCTGTTAATGGTTCGGAATCCTTGGCTAACAAACCTTGGAAAATTACCTCAATGACTGAGTTTGTTCAGTACTTTGGAGGTGCACCAAAGCCAGTGTTCAATCTGAGCATAGCCACAGATTCCAACGATGCTTTATATTGCAAAGAAATTGTCGAAGGGCAATACTTTAAGGTGTCAAAGCCTTCTGCCCTTTATACCTTATACTATAACATGGTCATGTTCTTTGCGAATGGAGGCGGAACTTGCTATATTGTATCTGTCGGAACTTATAAAAAGGGAGAAATCAACAATGACAATATAAAATTAGCCTTAGACTCGTTAAAGAAGATTCGTGAGGTAACTTTGATTGTCGTACCAGAGGCTGTTAATACCGCAAAAGAAACCTGCAAGAATATTCAAACGGATGTGATTATGCACTGTGGTGAAATGCAGAATCGTTTTGCAATCTTTGATGTGCATCCAAAGGAAAAAGATGAAGACCCTATGTCGCAGCAAATAGAAGACTTCCAAACAGGCATAGGTTCAAATTATCTTTCTTACGGTGCTGCATACTATCCTTATTTGAACACTTCTGTTATAAGTGATAAGGATATTGACGGAACGGTACTCAGATGGGAAACCGCTCCTAAATTGGAATCTGTATTTGGAGAAAACTCTAAACTTCAAAAGTATTTGGATGACTGTTTCAAGATTGAAGAAGGAAAAGAAATCACCGATACAGCGCGCAACAATGCACATAGTGCACTTTTGATAAATTGGGATGAATATAAAAATGCCGCCAACAAGGTTAAGGAATACCTCAATCTACTTCCTCCTTCTGCTGCAATGGCTGGTATCTATGCAATGGTGGACAACACCCGTGGTGTATGGAAAGCTCCAGCAAACGTTTCTCTCAATTATGTAAATAGCCCTACAGAGACTATAAGCGACCTTGAACAGGAAGATCTGAATATGCCAATGAACGGAAAAGCGATTAATGCCATTCGTACATTCCCTGGTGAAGGTATTAAGGTTTGGGGTGCTCGCACACTTGATGGAAATTCACAAGACTGGCGTTACATTAATGTACGTCGCACTATGCTTTTCATCGAGGAATCCGTAAAGAATGCAGCCAAGGCTTATGTGTTTGAGCCAAACGTTTCTAATACATGGCTCAATATGAAGTCTATGATTGGTAGCTTCTTAAATGGTGTATGGAAACAAGGTGGTCTTGCAGGTTCTGTTCCAGAGGATGCATATTCTGTTCAAGTGGGACTTGGAGAAACCATGACGCAAGACGATGTTCTCAACGGAATCATGCGCATTACCGTGTTGGTAGCCATTACTCGTCCAGCAGAATTCATCGAGATTACCTTCCAGCAGCAGGTGCAAAAGAGTTAAGGAATGATTTAGTAATTGATTAAAAACAAGATATTATGGCAGAGACTGGTGCAACACAAAGCCAAAACACTTGGCCGGTACCTGAATTTCACTTTAGTGTGGAAATTACCAATGTAGGAGTTATTTCATGCAAAGAGGTTTCAGGGCTTGAGACTGAATTTGACGTAATCGAATATCGTGCAGGCGACTCTCCTGAGTTTACAAAGACGAAGCAGCCTGGTCTGCGCAAGACAAGCGACATTACCCTCAAAAAGGGAATCTTCATGAGTGACACCAAGATGTGGGACTACATTGGACAAGTGAAGATGAATACTATTCAGCGTGAGACCATCACCATCAAGCTACTTGATGAGTCTGGAAATCCTGTCCAAAGCTGGCAAGTTGTAAATGCTTGGCCGAAGAAAATGCAAGTAGAAGGTTTCAAGGCAGAAGGAAACAGCGTGGCAATGGAAACTATGACGCTCGCTCACGAAGGAGTCAAACCTATTTAAATTTAGAAGAAAATGTCAGCAAATACCAACAACTGGGCACTTCCAGTGCTATTCCACTTCAGCGTAGTGTTCAAACTGCCAAGTGGTGATGTCATAGCCTCCTTTAGGACGGTAAGTGGCATAGAACAGGTGTTGGAATTGCAACAACAGGCTCAGCAAGGAGACAATGACCTATGGTTGCCAACAGGCGTAAGCCATAGTGACATTGTCCTTGCTCGGGCACTCGAACCTCTCTCTGACAACATCAACACATGGGTGACTGACTGCATAACCTTCAAGGAAACAAACAAGAAGATAGAGCCATGTACATTGATTATTTCATTGCTTGACGAGCAGAATAATCCGATAAGTTCCTGGGAATGTCTAAGAGCTATCCCATATAAATGGAAACTTGACGATTTGAATGCGGAGAACAGCAGTTTGGCGATAGAGACATTAACACTTAAACACAGTAAACTGAGGAGGATTAAGTAATGCCAATTGTTATCAAGGAAATCAGGGTGAATACGGTGGTGGAGAAAAAAGTCATCACTCACCAAGAAATATCAGAGGAGATTTATCACAAGATAAAGAATGAGATATTAGAAGAACTCGAATGCCATGTAGATGAAAATCCACAGGATAAGAGGAAAAACAATCGCTAACATTTGTAGCTTATGGAACATCTTATCATACAAGCATATTCTGATGACAAGTTCAGAAGCAAGCAAGGTGGACAGATAACGATTTTACTGAATCCTGAAAATATCAAGACAGGAAAGAGAATACGTTACAATAAAGACAAGCAACTGGGAGCAATCGGCAAGAACAACATATTTGATAGATATGACTCAGAAAACCTCTCATTCGATTTTACCATTGACTGTACAGGTGCTGTTGAAGGAACACTACAAAGCGATACTGCTACCGCCAAGGTCAAAGAGATAGAGGACAGCGTATATTGCTACAATAGCGAACTGCACAGACCGTCCTATGTAGAAATCGTTTATGGCTCGGTTATGTTCAAGGGACAGGTCGCCAAGATGAACGTAGATTATTCTTTGTTCAATGGTGCAGGCGATGCACTTAGGGCAAAAGTTGGAATGGAGTTCGTTGGCTATATGGCAAGCGATGAGGAACGCAAGAAATATCCCAAGAACTCTCCTGATATGTCTCGTCTCATAACAGTCAAGGATGGTGATACGCTTGCCAAACTTTGCTACGAGACATACGGTGATTCTACTTTGGTTGCGCAAGTGGCAAGATTTAATAATCTCAACGGATTCAGAAACATTCCAGCAGGAACAGAACTTCTGTTTCCACCATTGAGAAAAAGTCAATAATATAACATATAAGGAATATGGCAGACTCTCCATCAAAATACAAGGACAGAATCGTTGCATGGACTATCAATTGCGACGGCAAGGCACTGGACGACTCCTACAAGTTGGTTTATGCCCAAGTACATCTTGCCATCAATCGAATAGGAAAGGCTACATTGAAGTTCTATGCTGGCGATATGGACAAGCAGACTTTTGATGAGACAGATGCCAATTCTTTCAAACCAGGAACTGCCATACGCATTGATGTTGGCAACATTGACAAGCAAAACACAATCTTTGAAGGTGTTATACTTGAAATAGGTATAAAAATGGGGCGAAACTCACGCTCCATGATGATAGTGGAATGTAGGGATTATGCTTATCATGCGACACAAGGACGTAAAAATCGGATATTCGAGAAAAAGAAGGATTCGGAAATAATAAAGGACGTTTTGAAAGCATACAGTACGGTAAATGTCGATGCAACTTCCTATCAACATCCCGAAATGGTACAATATTACTGTTCCGATTGGGACTTCGCCTTGTCGAGGGCTGATGCCAATGGATTATTTATATATACAAGAGGAAAAGAAATAAACGTCTTTAAGCCAAAGGTAAGTGGAAAGCCAGTACTGACCGTTACTAATGGCGTTGATTTAATAGACTTCGATGGCGGACTTTCGGGCAGTGAGCAATATGGCAAGTATGAGGCTGTTTCTTGGGATCCTGCCACGCAGAACCAAGTGAGGCAAACTGCATCTGCGCCAACTTTGAACGAACAAGGCGACATCACCATCAAAAAATTGGCAGGAGATGATAGTCAAATATTGCAAACTGACGCCCCTCTCGACAAGAACGCCCTAAAGCAATGGGTTGACAGCCAAGCGTTGAAAGCTGGATTGGCAAGATACCACGGTTCGTTCAGCTTTTATGGAGCTGCCGAAGTCGTTCCTGGATGTATCATAGAGCTAAAGGGATTGGGCAAGCGGTTTAATGGAAAAGTCTATGTGGGTTCTGTGACGCATACGATAGAACGGAATGAATGGATTACAAAGGTAGGCATGGGAGTTCCTGCCAACAACATAACAGACGAAGCAGATGTGATTGCTCCTACCGCCGCAGGATTTTTACCGGGAATGGAAGGGCTTCACATTGCGGTGGTCAAGAAACTTGATGGTGACATATCCAAGGAATGCCGCATACAGGTAGAGTTGCCATGGATGGATGGCGAAAAGAAATTGCTTTGGGCTCGCCTTTCGTCAGTATATGCCACTAATCAGTCGGGAATCTTCTTTCTTCCCGAAATAGGCGACGAGGTGGTTGTGGGATTCATCAACAACAATCCCAATTACCCAATAGTCCTTGGAGGGATGTATGGAAGCAAACACACTCCTCCATTTGGATATGAGGCAAAAAACAGCATAAAGGCGATTGTAACTCGTTCAAAGATGTCTGTTGAGTTTGACGAGGAAAAGAAAATCATAACAATTCAAACGCCTGCAAAGAATACGATTGTGATGAGTGACGAGGGAAAATCCATCTCTGTTACAGACCAAAACAAAAACAAGATGGTCATGGACAGTAATGGTATAGAACTTAGCTCTTCAAAAAATATAAAGCTGACAGCGAAAGGTAACATTGCACTGAATGCAGCCGGAAAAGTCAGTATAGATGCAAAATCGGATGTCGATATAAATGGAACAAACGTAAAAGTTACAGCCAAAGTCGGTGCGAAGGTCAAAGGCAATGCTACGGCGGAACTTTCAGCTTCTGGTCAGACCACTGTCAAAGGCGCAATGGTAATGATAAACTGATAAAGATATGCCAAATGCTGCAAGATTAACAGATATGCACACCTGTCCGATGCAGACACCAGGACTTCCTCCTGTTCCACATGTAGGCGGTCCGATTATTGGACCAGGAGTGCCAACGGTACTGATAGGAAAACTTCCTGCAGCCGTTATGGGCGACATGGCTACTTGCGTTGGGCCGCCAGACACTATCATTAAAGGTTCAACAACAGTGATGATAGGTGGTAAACCAGCTGCAAGGATGGGCGATACAACAGCGCATGGGGGGAGCATCATCATGGGTTGTCCTACAGTTATCATAGGTGGTTAGAAATAATTAAATGGATACGAGATATGACAGATACAAAAACGTTCTTAGGAATAGCATGGAACTATCCTCCACGCTTTAAAGGTGGCGGAAGTTCGCAACCTACTGAGATGGTTGCAAACGAGGCTAATATTCAGCAAAGCATTATGACCTTGTTGAGTACAATGCCTGGAGAAAGAGTACATCGTTATGAGTATGGTTGTCCCATTAGGGAATACGCCTTTGAAATGATGACGGCATCCACAAGAACGATGTTACGAGACCGAATAGAACAGTCGATAATTCTGTTTGAGCCAAGAGTGATAGTCAATCGGATTGATTTCGAGGAGAAACAAGACGAGGGAAAAATGAATATCCTTATAGACTATACAATAAGGCAGACGAATCGACGAACCAATATGGTTTATCCATTCTATTTTGTAGAGGGAACAGATTTAGTAAACTTATAAAAACAAGATATTATGAGCATAAGAAAAATTATCTATACAGCAATGGCTCTTATCACTATGGGCTTTACTGCATGTACGCAAAATGAAGACATGACTCCAACGCTGAAAGGGCAGGAAATCAATGCCACTTTCTCTGTTGGAGGTATGCAGACTCGTGTCAATACATTAGGATCTGGTGACAGTTGGGAGGACAAGGATGAACTGAAAGTAAGGATATTTACTGATTATGATCCTGGTAGTACGGTTGTTCTTTCTTTTAATAGTGCAACAAACGAATGGTCCCGCAGTGGTAGTTTCCGTTGGTTGGATGAAGTCGATAAACATTTTATATTAGCTGTGTATCCATCATCGGATGATTATGATCCCTTTCATTTGGTATATGTATTGCCAACAAATCAAAGCTCACAAAAAGATTTGAAGTCTGCCGATTTAATAAATGGCTTTAGGTACGATCGTCCTGATCTTGATAATCATATAGAAATTAAGATGCAGCATCGTATGTCTTTGGTTACAATCATGTATCATGTTGGCACTGCAGATTATCCTAATTTGGACATAAATAGTCTACAAATTTGCTCACCTTGCAGTGGAGCGTATTTTAAATTGCCAGACGATAAAAATGGATGGAAAATGGACACTTCCAATTATCAAGAGGCTAAGTTGGTGGATGCCTGTAAGACAGAAGATGGTGAAGTGAAAACTTTCTCTGCCATCATAGTGCCTGGAACGGTGGGAACAGACAAGGAATTCTTAAAATTCTCAATAGGTGAGAAAAACTTTGTGTCAAAGCTAAAATCACAAACGGAGTTTCAAGAGGGCCATCGCTACACCTACAAACTCGATGTAGGAAAAGACAAAGTGGACCTGACCAGAATCAGCATAGATAATATGACTGGATGGACAAACGAAGATGAACTCAAATAATTGGAGGAAAGAATATGAAAAAGATATTTCAATACATCATGCTGGCAGTCGTTACTATAGTAATGGCGTCATGCACAAGTGATATAGAAGAAACAACCGCAACAACAGGCAAGAACAACGTACAGTTGGTTGTAGGTGAATTTCCGGCATTCGGAGATTCACAGACTCGTGCTATAGGTACACCTGATGAAGGCAAGACTTCATGGGCTGTAGGAGATGAGTTGCTTCTGGAGATAGACAACACCTCTTATGGAAGACATAATGCAACCTTTACATATAATGGCAAGAGTTGGGAATTGACAAGTGGTGAATTGGTTTATCTGGAAGGAGACCCTGCATATATATCCCATGTATATTACGCCCCTAATTATAAATGGTCTAACACCTCATTAATGTTGAAAAAAGGTAAGGTAGCAGGAACGGATGAACTTATCGAGGGAAAAGCTAGAATCACTGGTAATGGTGAGACTATAACCGTTTCTTTTGCCGAGGCAACACGCAAATATTCACGTTTGCGTATTGCAACTCTACCCAATGAGCAAATAACAGTTGATACCGAATATTTCACTCCTGCGGGCAGCAGCGATATGGAACAGAACGGAAATTATACACTTACTTCGGATGAAAAGGGCAATGCCTATTTATATGGTAATTTTGTAACAAATTCCCAATTCACTGTGAAATATGAAGAAGCTCCTTTGGCATCTCATACATTCTTGCAAGCAACAGTAAATGCTAAGAGTTATGCACTGGATGCTACTGTTGTTTCGCTGGCTGACGAAGGTCTCACTTTCGATCAAATTGTGGAAGACGTCAAGAAGGAATTGTATGCGGGCAAGACTTACATCAATCTCATTCTTGCTCCCAATGCGGATAAAAATACATTGGATGCAATATATTACGGACTTCGAGATGCAAGGCAAGGGAGTATAAACCTTACTTTGATAGGATGTAAGAAGATTCCTTATGAAGGATTTAAGCATTTTGACATGCTGAAATCCATAGCCCTCCCAGATGTTACAGAAATCGAGGAAAATGCTTTTTCAGAATGTACGGAGCTTCAAAAAGTAGTTTTAGGCAATCTTACAAAAGTATATGGTAATGTCGGAAAGAAAGGTATCTTTGATGGTCTCAAAACCAAAGACATCGACTTGGTTTTGTCAAAAGACCAGAAAGTTATGAATGGTGGCGAAACCGAAGGTGGGTATTGTTGGACTGCTGATATTATTAAAGAATATAGTGGTAGTGACGAACATAATGGAAGAGTATTCCTCGATTATGACTTCCAGTCTATTACATGTGATTATCAAGTTCCATAAAATATAGGCTGGATTCATTTCAGCCAATATTGAATACGCTAAAATGTTTAATTAAAGTATAATAGTCGTATGAAAGCAGCAAGAGAATATAAAAAACAACAGTCAAGAGTTTTACAATCAAAAGCTTCAAAAAGCGTGGTTCAATGTATTCCTTTGACAAGAAGTATGACAAAGATAATTGCCGAAACCGTTTTTACAAGCGAACATGATGTTTGGGACTTTTATAATACTTTCAAAAGAAAGTATAGTGAAGTTTCTGTTTTAGAAATGATAAATAAAATCCTAGCTCCAAACCATGCTTTGTTTGATGGAAAGATGGAAGAAGACGATATAGACTGTGCGGAAGTACACTATGATGATGACGAATTTAGAGCTAATATGTCTTACCATGGCGATTTGTACAATTATGAAGATGGTGTACTTATTGATAAATATATAGAAGAGCATCCTATTCAATTGGCAAGAAAAGGAAATACTATTACTGGTCCAAAGTCATATAAAGGGAAAATGGGAGATTATTTTGGAATTTCTTATAAGACTGGAGATAAAGGGGATATTGACTTTAAATTCCCATGGCAAGGTAAAATTAACTCTGATACCGTTTTAGAAGATTCCGAAGTTGATCTTCTAAAATATATAAATATAAAAATAGATAAAACTAACAGAACGCAACATTTTGCTTGTGCAGACAAATTATACGCAACAATAAAAGGAAATCAAAAAGCTTCTTGGGCTACAAATTTTAGAAAAGGAAGATATACATGGCATCATTTAAAGACTCCATATAAGATGGTGTTAGTGGACATGACTGTTCATGCAAAACATGGGCATAATGGCGGTGTCTATTTATGGTAAATATTAGATTACTCTTTTTTACAAAGAGACGTTATGGATAGAATTATATCATATAAACTAAAAGGAACTCTACACAGGGAGTTTGAAGTTGATAAAAATCAACTTCAAGACTTTCATGCGCTAGAATCTGACAGGCATGAGATATTCCATTGGTTAATGTCATCAGATGGCAAATTGTCATCTGATGACAACGATAAAGACCACAATGAAAGAATCTCTGCCTTATGGCACAATCATGTCCTTACAGTTCTGTTAGATATTCGCCATAAAAAACTGAAAAAGTATGCAGTCTCATTTGCCAATGGTTGCGGTACGACTTTGCAGAATGAATATACAGAAGACCTTCGAAGCAAGATAGAGGGATGGATTGGTAGATTATCTATCTATTTGAACACCGCCTATACAGAAGGTATGCCAACACCTGCTATTCATATTGCGGAAAGTATAAAAGAGCAACTTGAAAAGTCTCTTCCAATAGCCAATCCGTCTCCTCGAAGGCATAACTTCATCCAAAGAATGTTGGACGAGAATAATCGTCCATATTTCTCGATGCTCGGCGCTGTAGCGGATGTTCAATCGAAGTTCGACTTTTATATGGAGCAGATAGAGAATAGCGGTGATATGGATGCTGCCCAAGCACTGCTTCTTACTTTTGTACGAAACTATTGCCGTATCGTGGAACATTTCAATCAAAAGTTTGAGGAATTACCAAGTTTCTATCTTCATGAGATATTAAAGGCGACACCGAAAGATGCTATTCAAGATAGTGCATACGTGGTCTTGTCTCCAAATAAGGAGATGGTAAACAAAACGTTTTCACTTCCAATGGGTACACGTTTTGTTGCAGGCGAAAGTACGGAAGGAAATACGCAGTATTATTCTCTTGCAGAAAAAGCATACGTTATACCAACCATACTCGAATCTGTACATACTCTGTTTCAACAAGGAACAAGAGTAATCACTGCTCCTATAGCCCTTGAAGGTAAGGATAATAGCGTGCTCTTCAAAAACAATAATTCTGCCAACAAGCAGCAAGAGTTAGGCTGGGCTATTGCCTCATCTATGTTGTTGCTCGCTGAGGGAACACGAAATGTGTCTCTTCGCTTTATGATGGCAGGAAGAGTGGATTTGGCGCAATCGGTTGCAGACAACACCACATTTCGTTTGTTTACAAGCAATGAGGATGGTTGGACGGAGAGAGAACTTTCTGTTGTTTACAATAAGCAAGAAGAATGTCTGTTGTTTACATTTACAATAGCAGATGGAGATAATCCTCTTTCTGTTTGTAGCAAAGACATTCATGGTATAGATACGGCATATCCTACAGTACGCATACTCATCAATGATTTGCCTATCAACGTTACAGAAATGGCAAGTGTCCTGTTTAGGGATATTCAAATAAAGGTAGAGGTTTCAGACATCCGTACTTTTAGCCTGTATAGTGAAGTTGGCGAAATGGACTCCACACAACCATTCTATCCGTTTGGTACAACAGGTGAAAAAGGTTCGTGGTTCATTTTCGGTAATGAAGAACTGGCTGCGAAGAAAATTCAGAGCGTGGTTCTGAAAGGAACATGGAACAAAATACCTGATGGTGGCTACACCTTATTATATAAAGACTATGACTTAGAGCAGCCTATAAAAAATGGCAGTTTTAAGGCTATCTGCGAGTGGCAGGAAAATAGTCAATGGAATGTTTGCGGCAACTCCCCTATTCAACTGTTTGAAACTGACAAGAACAGAAATGTCAAGGAAGATGTGGAGTTGACTTTAAATATTGCCGACAATTCACTATTGGGGACAAACAACTCGTATGCTTACACCAAAAAGGCAAATGGATTCTACCGCATACGGTTGAGTGAGCCAAGCATTGGCTTTGGCATGGATATATATCGCAAGCAATTTGCAGAGGTGATGGTACATAACAGCAAGGCTAAGGAAAGAAATCAGAAACCTGTACCAAACATGCCTACAATGCCGATGCTTGTAGATACAACATTGTCTTATACGGCAGTAGATTGTTTAGGTGAAAAAGGTACATTATATAGAATCAATGATACCAATGGATATGAGAAAGTTGAGTTGGACAATAGCAATATACCACTACTTCCCGATCTTGGCAAACATTACGTATATCTCAATCTTACAGAAATAGACCATGTTAAGCAAATTAGGTTCTATTTCAATCTGCGGTATGCGAAATATGGTAGTCGTATAGGTTCTGTCAAAGATAGTGGCGCATCCGTTATCGAGTATAGTAATTGTGGTGAAAGCCAATGGAAACGTTTCCCATCGGAGTGCATCTTGCAAGAAGACACAAACGGATTGACACGTAGTGGATTCATGGTGCTAAACACTTATGACAACACTAACAGATGCCTGTTTACAAGTAACGAGGTTTGGATTAGAATTGGTTTTGAAAATGATGTTGCTCCCAACAATATCATTGTTGATGGCATCTATCTGAACTGTTTCAAGGTGCAATGTGAAAATGGTGATGGTAGGCAGCTACCAGCGGATTCAATATCTGCTTTGGCTATTGAAGATCCAAGGGTGTTGGAAGTCAGTCAACCTATAGATGGCTTTGGTGGAAAACTTGCCGAGGATGAAAAAGCGATGTCAATAAGAACTACTACTCGCATATCAACCCGCAATCGTGCCTTGAATGGCTGTGATTATGAGAAAATGATATTAGAACGGTTTGATGACATCGAAAAAGTTTGTTGCATACCTGTGGCTAAAGATAGCAGTGATGTCCGTATAGTTGTGTTCCCTCATCCCGAGAAGCGTGTGTTGCCACAGTTACCAAATTGGAAATTGGCAGAGATAGAACAATATATAAAGAGTTTTGTTTCACCTTTTGCTAAGATCCGAGTGGTTAACCCTACATACGAGACGATAACAATCAACATGACGGCTATATTAAAGAAAGATGGTGATGCAGATGAAGCGCGGAGGAGACTATACAGACGTATCTACAATTTCTTTGTGCCGTGGTTCGTCAAGGCGCAACTACCAGAACTCGGCAAACGCTACTCGTATGAGGAACTGAAAGCATGGTTGGTGAATGACGAAGGTATAGAGCGTTGTGTCTCTTTAACTATAGAAGGAGGACACAATAAACCATCTTATGATGCCAAGGGTAAACTCGAAGATGTGTATTACCTCAGTAGTACTGAAAGCGGTATCCTTTATCCCAAGGATATAAATATAACGATCACCGATGCTGGTGAAGGAATTGAAGATTCAAGTATTGGTACAAACTTTATAATTGGTTAGAATATGAGCGACAACAAGAAAAATAGAGAAGAGCTAAAGAACTATTTCCGCAAAGGAAATGTTCCGACAGAAGAGCATTTTGCGCTTCTGATAGATTCTGTGGTCAACATCGTAGATGACAAACCGTTGTTTGCTACTGATATGCCGGAGAATGAATCTCTAAAAGAAGAGAATACAGAAGAGAGGATAAAGCCTGAGCAAGCAAGTGAAACTTCGGTTGATGCGTACTTGACTATACCGGCAGATGGCGATTGGTATCAATTACCTGTAGAGTCCGCTGTAGATAAAGAAATTGATGGTTGCAGAATCTATCGAGTTTATGCTTCATGTTACAATAAACGAGATGATTCCTATGACCTGTGCGTGGCGACAGCCTCACATTGTAGTGGTAATGATAGAAAAATCCTATCACCACAAAAACATTGGTGGGGATGGTCTGGAAACATCAAGATACGTTGGTATTATAAAGATGACCAACTATTTCTGCAAATGCGAAGTAAAGGAGATAAAAAAGGAGTGAAGGACATAGCGTATCGAATAGAGAAAATTTGGAACTTCACAAATAGTGTTTAACCCATAAACTATACGACAATGAGCGACAATGGTATATATATTAGCAGGCAGTCAGAAGATGAACTCTATGCCGAATTGCAAAAGAGAACCATTCAAGAACTACAAGGACTATCTGGGGATGTGTGGACTGACTTCAATCCACATGACCCAGGTGTGACCATTGCAGATGTGGCCAATTATGCCTTGACCGAATTGTCGTATAAGCTTAGTTTTAAACTGGAAGACTATCTTTCAGACACTAATGGCAAATATTCCATTCAAAAGTATGGCTTGTTTCCAGACAATGAAGTATATCCTACCTCACCTGTAACTACGGATGATTATCGTAAGTTGATTCTTGCGCATTTTCCTGCTGTGGAAAATGTTGGTATTGAAACAGACTGTGAGCATGGAATATATCATGTCCGTTTACGTTTGTCTCCGTTTTTCAAAGGTACAGACATTACTAAACGAGTAAGATGTTTTTTCCACAAACATCGTAACTTATGTGAAAACATAGGTGAAGTGGGTATCGTTGAACCTCAAAACTTATTATTTAATGCTGATATAGAACTTGAAACAGACGTGGATGCTATCGACGTATTGGTGCAGGTTTTCCATACTGCCATGTCCTATATTGCTGGGGCAGTGAAAATGGAGGCAAAACCACAAGATGATTTCGCTGTACTAAGTCCTGATGAGTGGTATGACGGAACCGTTGAGGATGTCCGTGTCAGTATCCCTACGCAAAAGAAAACTGAAACGGAACTGTATCATATATTGATGGACATTAAGGGAGTAAAAAACTTCAAGACCTGTTATTTCTATGAAGATACTCCAGACGGAATCTGTGAATACCGTAGGAAAAATGATTTTAAGGGAATTTATAAGTTGGAAATTCCCAACGACCTTAGTCTCATAAAGGTTAGAGTGGGTAATGAAACGGTTGCAATAGATTTCAACCGTTTCAAGGAGAAGTTACGTGCTTTCTATTTTACGAAGAGTACATCAAGAATGCGTTTCTACTTACAGGAACACAAAACTAAAGATGGAAGTTGGGAGAACTGCCCAACAGAAATCTTGCGTGAAGCTACATACAGAGACGTATATGAGCATTATCCTCTGGAAAATGACCTTCCACATTGTTACAAAACAAGCGAAAAGGACTTCACTAAAAATATGACCAATGAAGAAAAAGAGGATGTAAAGAACTTTGGTAGTTATCTTGCTTTGTTCGATAAAGTCATTGAAAGAGGTTTAGGAGAATTAGATAGCGTGAAGACTTTGTTGTCCTTGCGTGAGGATGGTGTGAACACAAAAATGAAACTACGCTATCTTGATTTTCTTGACAACCTGTATGGTGTAGATAGCGAACAAAAGTGGCAATACGAGTTTGGCAGTTATGGTGAGATGGAGACAGAGATGATACGTCGCAGAATGAAATTCTTGCAAGCATTGCCAATTCTGACTCGTGACCGTTTCAAGGCTATGGATATAATGGATGAACGGTCAGTAAAAAATGTTGCTATCATAAAGCAATATGTATCACTTCTTCTTGGATTTCGGAATAACGAGCAAGTGTCCGTTGGTAATGTGTTGCCAAGCCATAATCTAATCATTATGGGGGAAAGTAGTAAAGGCAAGCATTTTAGAGACAAGCTCAACTCTATGCTGATAGATGAGAAGATGCTTGATGAAAAGTCGGTTATGCCTATCACTCCAAACAAGGCTCCATCTACAGAAAAAGAAAAGCAGTTGAGATATAAATATATACGTAAGAATCTACCGATATTCAACACGAATTTCATCAGTGGTGGATTATTCCGTAATGGAATCAATCTCAACAATTACAAGATAGTGGAATTGGAGCGTGAATATTTATTGGTGTTCCGCAATGAGGAAGATGGTGAATGGATGAATCTTGGACGTTCAGAAGACAAGGAAAAACTGAATGGCTGGGCGAATACACTATGTCGCTATTTACAAGAATTGAATAATCTTTGCGAGACAATGTATGTGATAGAAAAAAATCTTTTCATTCCCTCAGAACCATTTACGGTGACTATAGTCTTTACAGGTTGGACAGCAAGGACTCATTCTCCTCAATTCCGAAACAAATGCTTGCAATTGGTTCGTTCCTTACTTCCTGCACACCTAAAGATGGAGGCTTATTGGTTAGGAGCGCAACAAATGCAGTATTTTGAAGAGTGTTACCATTTGTGGCGTGACGGACTTGATGGAAGCAACACCTCTGAAGTTCAGAAAGGCTATCAAAGTTACATGATGAAAATACTGACTACAGACTTTACTGTTGGGGGTAATATCGAAGAAGATACAGATAAAAATAAAGGAGATACATAATGATTCATGTAGGCAAAATATCATTCCATTTCAAGATGGCGGATGAGCAATTCGCCAAAGGACTTTATGCGAATTGGAATGAGTTTTGCCAATCTTGTTTTACAAAAATATTAGAGGAATGTCTTGGTAAATATGATAACAAAAATTCGTATATAGAGATTGATACTCTAAACTTAAACATTGGCTCTATTGAGCAAAAGGACTTCTATTCTGAGTTTCCTAAGCGTTTGCGTACAGAACTGGAAAGGATAATACTGTCAATTTCTTTAAATGATAATCCTTCTTCTGTCCAAAGGAAACGTTTGGACAATCTGATTCATTACTTAAAATATGGATTCTGTCTTCCAGAATGGAGTATGCATGATTTTGACCTTTTTGAAGATCTTATGTTTTTCAAAAATGAAGAATCTGTATTTGGGTTATGCTTTAGCGCATCCTATTGTTTTGAGCGGTTAACAAGACAGCTTGACAAGTGGCAGTTAAATATATTACTTACTCATTGGTTTGTCGGAAAAAATAGTGAACACAATCAAAACATAGTAGTTTGGACTATTCAGAATTTTGATTGTATGCGTTTTCTGCAGGGATATGTTACGGACAATCCATTATTGGCAAGGCATATACCACGTCAGTTTGTTGATGTGAATGAAAAAACTGGATGGAATCTGATTTTGTCTTGGTTGAAATCTACAGCATTTGGATATTACGAGAAACAAAGATGTCTTGCTGTGGTTTTAGATACAAGCCCCCAGCTTGTTCTTCGCTTCATTCGTGAAACGACAGAAGACAATATAAAGGATTTGGCATTATTGCTTGATTCAGAGAGTGTTCATAGTATTATTGTTGCAGAAACGGAAAGTCATGCTGATGTTGATATTCCAGAATATTGGCATCATCTATATCTGTGGTTAATAGAATATTATCCATTCAATGGCGTGGCAATGTTTGGTGACAAGCAACATTTTATCATACACTTACATGAACGATTCTTGTTTTTTATCCGCAAGCGTTCTGTATATGCATACCTTTCAAAAGGAGAACTTACCATGCGCTTTTTATTGGAAGTGTTTGGTACTGATTATTGTTATGACGTATTGAACTTGCTATATCATAATCAAGCGTTGAACGAGGATGGCTCACCAATTAACTCTGATTATTTCAGTCGTGAGATTTACGAGATTCTACTAAAGTTGTCGCTTTTAAAAAGTGAGGAGAACTACAATAAAGAAATTATAGATAATTATAATGAATTAGATAAAAACGATGTTTTTGTTGATGTAGGTGACTTCTTGAAAATGATAAAGCCATTTGAGACCTGGTTAATGGACAACATGATTAGCATAGTCCAGAAAAGAGAATTCTTGACTTTGCTAATTATGACGCAACCGCAGCAGGTGCTTTGTTGGCTAAAAGAAGTCAAAAACATGAACGTCTTAGAATTTTTGCTACAGGTTGTGAGCACAGAAAATGTGTTCACATTGGTTTCTGTTGTATCATATAATGAATATTCATTGCTTTCGTCCATATATTCATCCCTTAATGAAGTAGCAAAAGAAATACCATGGATGTGCAAGATCGGTATTGTAGATTTAAAGAATATTTACAAGAATTTGGTTGCGCATTGGCTTATTTCAGACAATTCTATTCGTGGAATGGAATTGGTAATGGAAATAGTATGCAATATCTATACAGTTATCTATAAAGGTGTAAGCTTTGATGGATGGAATAAAACAAGAAAAGACACTTCTTATGCAATATCTGAAGTGCTTACTGTATTGGCGAGAAAAAATATAATAGATGTAGCTTATACTGAATATATTCCTACATTTTTCACATACGACACATCTAATGATGTCAAGGTTATCGTTGCCAATATACATGCTATCATAGAGAACACCTTCTTGTCTATATTAGCAAAACGCAATCTTTTATTATTGTGCTTAGATGCATATACTGGCAAAGCGGAGATTATATTCAGAACGTTAAATGAAAAGGGAATATTGACGCAGGTCATTGAGTTGCTTGACACAACAGTGTTGAGAACGATAATTGTGGAAATGGCAAAAGACGTAATAAAGAATGGTTCCTCATCATTCGTACTCTTTGTTGATTGGCTTGTTTTGCATGTTTCTGATGTGGCATCAATTTGTTCTATTTCAAAAACTGTTCTCATTCAAAGAATTATAGAGCAATTAATCAAAAGTGAATGGCACATTGAAACAGTAGAAGAACTTGTGCCGTTTACTAAGGATAAGCTTATTCCTAATGGTCAAAATAAAGATATTACTTTTTCTTTGACATTTATAGCAAATATTGCTTGTGTTGAAAATGCTCACAATGTGATGGAAAAGATAATACGTTTGTATAATGCGACCAATGTGTATTCTCTTTTATCATTGGGGAATAATAATACAATTGCAGTATTGTTTGCTCGTATGCAGGAGTATTTAAGAGGGCAGAATATTTGTATTGATACATCATATAATGCCGCTCGAATAGCATTTGAAAAAAGTTTGAACGATAAGTATTTACTGACTGAGTGGCTACAAAGTTCAGATTACAATGTTTCTATGAAACGGCAGGTGTTGGCTTGGTTAGCAGAGAATGCACCACAAACCTTTATGAGTTTGTGGCAAATGTCTCTGACTGAGAATACCTTTTCTATTTGGAACGACATTGTTGATTTCCAAATGCTAAAGGAAGTGTTCGTATCGGTAGATATAAAAATAGCTAAGGCATTTGTTCATATCGGAAATGTGATCTACCAATGGGTAAATAATAACGCATTATTAGCAGGTTCTTTGTCAGCAGAGAATCTGTTAACATTGCTGATGCTTCAATATGTGAATGAATGCTTACTTGTTGGTAAATGCTTGACAAATTTTAAAGATATTGCAGGATTCGTCATATCTTGTTTGAAAAAGAATATCATTATGCAAAGTGGTCTTGCAGGTATAGAAGCAAGGGTTCTAAAAGATTTAGAGAAACATCTTGTTGATACTAAGAGTTACGAAAAGCAGGTGACATTAAGAGCAAATTCAGATTGCTTAAATGAAAATATAGTTTTATCGAGAAACGTCTCTTATAAGGGAAAGGCTAATATTGAATTGGGCAATACAAATCATTTTGCGACTAAGTGCCTTATTCTTTGCAATGGAGATTTTGAAATGTTGGCAAAATGGTTGTCATCTTCAGAAGTGAGTGACACAGAAAAGAGACACCTATTGCGTCATTATACTCATTGGCAACAATTTGTCTTTTGGGATTTTATTGAATATATGTATGCTTCCGATACTTTTGAGGTGCAGAAGCTTAGTGAATGGATAGATATTGAAGATTGGCTAATACTTATAGCCCGAATATCCTATTCTTGGGCTGAAAGTTTGAAACAGTTGACTGAGAAATTGCAAATATCTGATATGGTATCAGAAAAACTAATCTCTCATGCTTTTGTCTTATTTGTAGCAAGACATAGCAAGGATGATTGGTATAATTACAAGATTATGGATATTGCGAAAGATTATATCATTGGATTGAAAGATGTTGCTGAACGCAACGGACTTAAAGAAGAGTCAGTCATCTTGGAACAAGTTGTAACAAACATCCTTTCAGAATTAAAGATTAGCGATGTTAAAGAAGTCGATTTAGAATCAATGCCAAAACCAAATTATTTACCAATAGGTAATGCTGGCTTATGTTTATTCGCTCCATGGCTACTGCGTTTGTTCGGCATGCTTGACTTATTAAATGAGAAAAAAAATGAGTTTAAGAATATAGATGCTAAAGTTCGAGCAATATTTATACTGCAACGACTTGTTACTGCGGAAGAGCGACTCTATAAAGAAACAGAGTTAGCTTTCAATCGGCTTTTAGTTGCTTGTCCTTTCAATGTTCCTTTGCCAAAGAATATTGAATTGACACAAAAAGAAGTTGAGACGATAGAATCAATGTTGTCTGGAGTAAAAGCCAATTGGATAAAGTTAAAGAATACTTCTGTCGGTGGATTCCAGAGGAGTTTTATTGAAAGAGACGGATTTTTGGAACAACAAGATAAGAAGTGGGTGTTGACTGTTGATAACAAAGCTTATGACATATTGCTGGACTCACTACCGTGGTCGTATAAGACAATACGCCTACCATGGTTGAAAAAGCCAATCTATGTTAAGTGGCGGAATAAAGAAGAATTTGATAATGAATAATAAGTATTAATCTGTAAAATAAGAAGTTATGAAAGCAGAAAGAATATATAAGAAACAAGCGCCTCGTACTCTTGTGCAGAAAAAGAACAGAACAGGAGTATGCCAAACATTAAACTATCAATTGGGTAATATTCTTGAGAAAAATGGTCCTCTACAGATGAAAACCAAACTCATGCAGCATGAAACTGGTAATTTCTACGATGATTTATTCTCACAAACAGGAGAGGATGTAGGAACTCGTGTTGATGTTCTTTTAGACCCACACGATATTCAATATGGGTCAGAGCCTGGGGCTGATTTGAATAGAACGATGAATGCTATTAATAATAAATGGAATACGAATTGGATAAAAGGTCATTTACTAAACCACCATTTAGGTGGACCTGGAATAGCTTCTAACTTGTATCCCATATCGAGAAGTGCTAATAGTTATCATTGTAGCTATGTTGAGAATAAAGTGATAAATAGGTTGGGAAATCTTTCTGGAAAACAAGGAATTTATTACTCTGTTAAAGTAACAGAAGCCAATCATAAAGTTTCAAATCCAAATTCAAAACTTACTTGTGAAGCTTATATTGTTGACGATGTTGATAATCCTCAAACAAGAAATGCAATATTTAAAGGTATCAATATATTGTCAGAAGTAAACGCTAAACCTCAGCCTGTTTGGGCTAACGGTTTCAAAATCGATCCAAAAGAAAACCTGAGACCTGAAAAAAGATCAAATTCAGGTTGGGAATATGTATCAAATGGTAAATATGTGTGGAATTCATACAATTGGTAATTATGAGAATAAAAAAAGTGAAGCAACTCCATAGAAATAGGAGAATTCAAGAATTAAAAAATGGAATTGTAACGAAAATGGTTGATAATAGAAATAATGTTCAAAGAAATGTCAAACCGACTAATTCCAATTTTCGAAATCAAACAGGGCTTCCCAATAATTTAAAATTGGGAATAGAGAACTTGTCTGGGTATTCTATGGATGATGTTCGCGTGCATTATGGTTCAAGCAAGCCTGCTGCTGTTCAAGCTTATGCTTATACGCAAGGAACGGACATTTATGTAGCACCAGGTCAAGAACGTCATCTTCCACATGAGGCATGGCATGTAGCGCAACAGATGGCAGGGCGTGTTGCACCTACGACAGAGATAAACGGAATGCCTGTAAATGATAATGCTGCTCTTGAACATGAAGCTGATGTTATGGGAGCTAAGGCAAATAGTTATTAAAACATATTGGTATGAATGAACATATAGAATGGTTTGAAGCTGTATTAAATGTTGCTATTGGAGTATATTTTCAACACCAAGGTTTTGAAAATCTGTCAATGGACTGCGTAAAACGACCTACAGGGAAGTGGTTGGAGAAAATGACAAATCATCCAAATATAACATTTGAGGAAAGAGTAATCATTATGCTTGCCTTGATGCCACATATCAAACCACAAGCACTTGATTGCTTTTTTCTCCAAAATGGAGCATTGGATAGACCATTTGCCCAATTCGGTGGTTGGAAGGGATTGTCACATGGTGGATTCCTTCCAACTGGGGAAACTGCGGTTTTTATAATTGCAGGTGATGATCCTGTTAAACGTTGTAATGTCATTCGTATGTTTCAACGTGATTATTGGTTCTACACATCTAATATATTACGATTAGAAGGAGCAAATGATGGAGAACCATTCCTTAGTGGACAACTACGAGTTTCGGACGAATTTCTAAGTTTGGTACTTCTCGGTAGAGAGTATAAGCCAGACTATAGTATCGGATTTCCTGCAAAACGTATAACCACTTCTTTAGATTGGGATGATATGTTTTTGGATTATGATACGTTAGAATCTTTGAACGGGATAAACTCATGGATAGAGCATCAACACACGATAATGGAAATATGGGGTATGAAGCGTATCCTCAAAGCAGGTTATCGTGCTTTGTTTTATGGACCACCAGGAACAGGCAAGACTCTTGCGGCAACACTACTTGGAAAAAAGAACAACATGGATGTTTATCGGGTAGATTTGTCGATGATAGTGTCAAAATACATTGGCGAGACAGAAAAGAATCTTGCTGGGCTTTTTGACCTTGCAGAAAATAGAAACTGGATTTTGTTTTTCGATGAAGCAGATGCCCTCTTTGGAAAACGTTCATCTTCTAATTCTTCCAACGACCGACATGCCAATCAAGAGGTTGCGTATCTTTTACAGCGCATAGAAGATTTTCCTGGTACTATTATCTTGGCGACAAATTTAAAGTCAAACATAGATGAAGCTTTCTTGCGTCGATTTCAATCTGTAGTATATTTCCCAATTCCTACGGAAGAATTACGCTCCGCTCTATGGCAATCTGTGTTGCCGAAAGAATGGCTTGGTGAAGATGCAGAAGGAACTATTGCAACAGCGGCTCAAATCGAACTTTCAGGTGGTATGATAGTCAATATAGTAAGACAAGCAGCAATACTCTTAGCAGGAAGAAAAATAGAACATGTAAATAGTAAAGTTTTAGCTTCTTTGATTGAGAAAATCCAAAGTTAAAAACAAAAATAAAAATGTAAATAATAGTAGTAAACAACATGGAACGCAAAGAACAGACCGGGCATATCTGTAGATGGATGGCT
>ERZ1031467.61-NODE-61-length-25995-cov-5.638820_pt1 | contig 25995 bp, 17 predicted proteins | sample MGYA00517105_ERZ1031467 | MGnify/ENA primary metagenome ERZ1031467 (study PRJEB33719, sample SAMN04261155) | wastewater metagenome | biome: rural village; feature: human; material: feces | host: Homo sapiens | place: El Salvador | collected 2013-01-07 ...
AAATTCCTTATTCTTTTGCCTCTGTCGTCACAAAATTCCGAAAGATAGACATTCTTTATTACAATTATATTACGTCATTGTGATATAATCTTTCATTATTGATGCAAAAGATGGTCTTTTGTTCCACAATACTGCCTCTTTTGTTCTGCAAACCGCCTCTTTTGCTTTTTTGCATCATACAAAACATTGGGGCTACTTTTAGCCAACAAAAAATGGTCAGACAGACGACTTTCGGTCATAGGTCAGATCCTATGAGTGGTTGTTCTTGAATGTCTTGTCACTCCAATACTAATAGTCATATAGTGCAAGTAAAAGATAAGGCAGACACTTGCTTGTGCCATTTTGCATTTGTAACTTTGCAGACGAATCTAAATAAGTAAATGTCACATTGTGAAAGTAAAGTTAGTAAGTCTGCTTATGCTTGCCGCTACACAGGCAAGTGCTGCCAAACACACCGTGTGGCAAATTGGTAACAATGATAATTCTGTTGCGGGGATGGCTCTAGCGTCCGAAGGTTACAAACAGTTTCTTGCGAACGACTTCGGATACGAAGACCGCTATTTTCTATTTGGCTGATCGGTAGTGTCGAAAGATTTCCCGTATGTGCTGCCTGGACCGGACAACGAATGGGGTGGCACGTCATGGACAGTCGGACTTCGCACGCACGAGCAGAACATTCTGTTTGCCCTTAAAGATACAAAGACACGTAGAGGAGCCTGTCTGGTGGTGGATCTGGCAGGGGGCGATTCTAAGGGTGGCGTGCTTGAGCTTGTCATGAGTGACAAGCCCTGCAAGGCATGGCGTTAGAAGTGGGGTTAGGTTTCCTGCTCGCGATACTGTGTCGGAGTCATGCCCATAACATTGATGAACGTGCGTGTGAAGTATGCTGCATCTTCAAAACCCAGCACTGACGCTATGTCCGACAGTTTCATATTGGTAAGCTCAATGTATTGGCAGGCCTTCTGAATCTTCAGGCGTATGAAATACGTTATGGGCGAGATGCCCGTCTCCTTCCGGAACAGCATAGAGAAATGCGAGGGCGAATAATGGAAGTGCTTGGCTATATGATCGAGTGATAGGTGTCGCTGCACATTCTCGTGCATGTAATGTATGACGAGGTTAGAGAACGACTCGGTCTCGTGTCGCACCATATTAATATGCCTGTACTGTGGAAGCAAGACAAACGAAGCAAGAAATGTGTATAGACACATTGATGCGTAAATCATAAAATCACGCGTGTAAGCCATTGAAAATGTGGTGTAAAGCTCCTCGAACATATCGAGCCTATGCTGTATGCGTGAGTTGTCGCCTGGTTCGATTGGCTGAGGATGTCTGGCACGGTCGACAAAGAACTGTGCTGTTGTGCCGCGAAAATGCAGCCAGTATATTGTCCAAGGATTGGTCTCTGAAGCACCGAACGACAATGGTGTGTCAGGTGGCAGTATAATGTATTGGTTGGCTGCTATGACATGGCGAACACCGCCTATCTCGCACCAGCCCTCACCCTCGGTGCAGTATATCAGCATGGCATAATCAACACCATTCGGCTTCTGCACGAAATGATATTTCACACGCGGGAAAAAGCCTATTTTGCGTAGGTACAGAGCGCTTATTATGGTGTCAGTGGCATACTTGGAGAGCATGGTGTCGGACAGCGATATGAGACGCTGGTTCTTGAAACCTTCTTTTATTTTTATCATGCGAATGACTGTTAATAGAGTTATTTGTATACAAAATTAGCATTAATAAACAAAAACGACAAATAAAACAAACGATAATATAATGATGAAAAAAATTTTCTTAAACATTATGGTTTCAGGACTTATGGCCCTGGCACCAGTGGCAGCAAATGCTGCTGCGTCATCACAGAGTGACGACAAGCAATTGGCAGAGACAATACGCAATGACAAGTCGCTGGACGAAGTGGTCTCACTTGCCAAAAAGCTCCTTTCAAAGGGATTTAATGCCGGCAGCGGCTACTCGCAAGTGTGGTGTCGTGATCTGAATACGTTTATCGATACGGCACTTGACGTAGTACCTCATAAGGATGTTCGTGAAGCACTGCTCTTGTTTTTTGCCTTGCAGCAGCCTAATGGTGAAGGCATTGATGGTTATGTGACAAAGGACCAGTTTGATTGGGGAGATAACCGTGCATATTATTCAGAACTCGCCCCCAATCATGTAGGTTTCAAGAACACGGTGGAAACTGATCAGGAAACATCCACCATCCAGGCACTTGCAAAATACGTACGTAAGACGGGTGACCGTTCGATCCTGCAGGTAAAAGTGGGCAACCGTACTGTTACGGAGCGCATACATGACATGCTGGCGTTCTTGATGAAAGAGAAGTTTGATGCCAAGCACGGACTTATCTATGGAGCCACAACTGCTGACTGGGGCGATGTACAGCCGCTTAGTGATGATGTGGTGGATATCAACGAGGATACACGCTATGCCATTGATGTTTATGACAACGCTATGCTTATCATCGCTCTTGACGACATGAACGAACTTGGCATTGCTACTAAGGAGAACATGAAGCTGCGTAAAAGTCTGGCAAAGAACGTGCGCAAGTATCTTTGGGACAATAAGCGTCAGAAGATTCGTCCGCATGTCTATCTCGGAGAATCGCCTGTTCCAGCAGATTTCAATGAGGAGGAAGTCTACTATCATGGTGGTACAGCTATCGCTATAGAAGCAGGCTTGCTTTCCAAGAAGGAAATCGCAGTCGTAAACCAAGCCATGCTACGTAATGTGGAGAAATCGGGCATGCCAAGTATCGGACTCACTATATATCCTGTTTATCCCAAGGGATTTTTCCGTGGCGGTATGGCTGATGCCTATGTCTATCAGAACGGTGGCGACTGGACTTGGTTCGGTGGCCGTATGGTTCAGCAGCTTATACGCAATGGTTATGTTAAGGAAGCTTATGAAGAGGTGCGTCCTATGATTGACCGCGTAGTGAAGAATCAGGGATTCTATGAGTGGTATGGTCCTGGCAACAAACCAAGCGGTTCAGGCGCATTCAAGGGGTCGGCAGGCGTGCTTGTCAAGGCTGTCGAGATGTTCCGGGAGTGGAGCAAAGACAAATAATAAAAACGTTAGTTGTAAGATGAGAAAGAGTAATTACGACAAGTATCCCGCTACACGAGTCAGCGGAAATATTCATACAGATTGGCAGTCAATACGTTCTGTTCTTGAATTAGAGGCAAATGGCAAGGATCACTGTATAATAGTAGTTGAATGTTATCATGGTGTGATGCACGACGAATTGAGGCGTGAGCTGAGTCTCACATCTGGTGCTCACTTTCATGACACGCAAGCCGTTTTCCGTATGGAAGGTGAGGTGGAAGCCATGACAGCTCCTTGGATTACCGACGACCGTCTGTTCGGATTCCGTGCCTCACGCTTTGTCTATACCGATTTTCTCGACCTGCATAAGGTGGATGTTATGCGTACGGAGATAGCTGCCGAGACTGGCATCACCATTGTGTATGGTCATGCCGCAGCTATAGTGGCACCTGACGCTGACATCGTTGTTTATGCTGATATGCCACGATGGGAGATTCAGCAGCGCCAGCGTGCTCATATGGTTGACAGTCTTGGCTTGCACAATCGTGATGAAATGCCTTCGAAGCTTTATAAGCGCGGATACTTCCTTGACTGGATTGTGTGTGACAATCTCAAGAAGCAGATATTCTATAGTGTTGATTTCTGGCTCGATACCACCATCCAGAACCAGCCGCGCTTAATCAGCGGCGCCACAATGGCAGCAGGACTGAATCGTACGGCAGAGAAACCGTTTCGTGTGGTGCCGTTCTTTGATCCTGCTCCGTGGGGCGGACAGTGGATGAAGCGTGTCTGCGGACTCAATCCTGAGCCAGCCAACTATGGATGGTGCTTCGACTGTGTGCCTGAGGAGAACAGTCTGTTGCTCGATGTAGACGGTGTACGCTTCGAGATGCCGAGCAACAACCTTGTGTTCCATAACACACGCCAGTTGCTCGGCGGTCCGGTTGAGGCACGTTTCGGACAGGATTTCCCCATACGCTTTGATTTTCTCGACACTATAGGTGGCGGCAACCTCAGCCTGCAGGTACACCCGACTACGCAATATATACGCGACACGTTCGGCATATACTACACGCAGGACGAGAGCTATTACCTGCTTGATGCAGAGGAGGAATCCACCGTATTCCTCGGACTCAAGACCGGTGTAGACCCGAAAGAGATGATTGACGCTCTTGACGAGGCGCAGAATACGGGCGGAGAGTTCGATGTTGCCAAGTTTGTCAACCAATGGCCAGCCAAGAAGCATGACCACTATCTCATCCCCGCTGGCACGATACACTGCTCGGGAGCTGGAGCCATGGTGCTCGAAATCAGTGCCACGCCAAGCATATTCACGTTCAAGCTCTATGATTGGGGGCGTTTGGGACTTGACGGTCTGCCTCGCCCTATCAACATCCGACATGGTTCGAAAGTGATTCAATGGGAACGTCAGACCGACTTCACACGCAAACATCTTGTCAATCACATTGAGCCTATTGCTGAAGGTGATGGCTGGCGCGAGGAACGTACTGGTCTGCACGAGAATGAGTTCATCGAAACCCGTCGACACTGGTTCTCTAAGCCTGTTACTATGAACACCGATGGAGGCGTCAATGTACTCAACCTCGTTGAGGGCGATGAAGCCATCATCGAGAGTCCACGGGGCGAGTTCGAGCCGTTTGTGGTTCATTATGCCGAAACATTCATCATTCCAGCATGCGTAGGCGAGTACACAATCCGACCTTATGGCGCTGCCGAGGGCAAGCAATGCTGTACGATAAAGGCAAGCGTCCGTTTCCGTTAGTAATACACAACGATATGAAGTCAAAGACGTTATTCCACCTGTTGCCTCTGTTGCTCGGCTTCTTTGTGATGGGCTTTTGCGACATTGTAGGCTTCCTTTCCGACTACGTGCAGCGTGCCTTCCAATGGTCGGACGTACTTACGGGTTTTGTCCCGTCAATGGTGTTTATCTGGTTCTTGTTTTTCAGCATACCTGCAGGAAATGTCATGAACCGTATAGGACGAAAGACCACCGTTATGGTAAGTCTTGCTCTCACCATTGTCGGTATGGTACTTCCGCTCATAACTTATACCACAATCTCTTGTATGATGGCTTTCGCCCTTTTAGGCATTGGAAATGCTGTCCTGCAAGTTTCGCTCAACCCTCTGCTTGGCAATGTGCTCACTGACAGCCGTTACCTTACAAGCGGTCTTACGGCAGGTCAGGTGGTAAAGGCTCTCTCTTCGCTCTTCGGACCGGAGATAGCCGTGCTTGTCGTGACTCGCTACGGTGACGATAGTTGGTATTACTGCTTCCCAGTGCTTGGGGCTATAACTGTCGTAACGGCTGTGTGGCTTTGGCTGACGCCCATAAAGCGTGAGCAGGGAAGTGGGGCTTCGCTCTCATTTCGTGACACGTTCCGTCTGCTTTCCGACCGGATGGTATTACTGCTGTTCTTAGGCATACTTATGGTTGTCGGACTCGATGTATCGGTCAACTATATGGGATCGAAACTTATGTCGGCACGCTTTCTATGGGACAGTGCCGACTGCAAGTATGCTCCTCAGACTTACTTCCTACTGCGTACAACAGGTGCCATGCTTGGTTCGGTACTGCTTACGCGCATTGATGCCGTGAGCTATTTCCGTGTGAACATTGTGCTCTGTGTGGCTTCCATCGTAGGGCTTATTCTGAGTGAGAGTGCGTCTTTGGCCATTGTATGTTTCGGCTGCATTGGATTCTTCGCCTCATCGGTGTTTTCCATCGTCTATTCAGTAGCCATGCAGCATCGTCCCGAACATGCCAATGAGATTTCCGGTCTTATGGTAACGGCAATCTCAGGAGGCGCCATTGTGACACCCGTCGTGGGATACTGTATCAGCATTATGGGTGTGGTTGGCGGACTATACATAGTTCTGGCTTGTGCACTCTATCTTTTGGTATGTGCATATGCCGTAAAGCACACTTGAACAATTAATTATAGACTGACAATAAACAATAATAAGAAACCAAACTTGATATTACATTATGACAATATTAACACTTGATGCCGGAGGTACCAATTTCGTCTTTTCTGCTTTTGGCGATGGTAAGGAAATAGCAACGCCAGTATGCTTGCCGTCAGAAGCAGCCGACCTTGGCAGATGTCTTGCCAATCTTTGCAATGGTTTTCGCTCGGTGGTGGAGCAAATTGGTGTGTGTCCTGCTGCTATAAGCTTCGCTTTCCCAGGTCCGGCTGATTATGAGCATGGCATCATCGGCGACTTGCCTAATTTCCCTTCGTTTCGTGGTGGCATAGCCATTGGCGCATACCTTGAACAAGAGTTTGGCATACCGGTATTCATCAATAATGATGGCAATCTCTTCGCTTATGGCGAGGCTATGGCAGGTATGTTGCCAGAAGTTAATCGTCGTCTGGCAGAATCAGACAGCAAGCGCAGATACCGCAACATCATTGGCATAACTCTTGGAACGGGTTTTGGATGTGGTGTCGTCATCAACGGACAGCTGCTTACAGGCGACAATGGCACTGGTGGAGACGTGTGGTGCTTGCGCAATTCCAAATACCACAATCTGATAGCCGAGGAGAGTGTCAGCATACGTGCCGTGAAGCGTGTGTATGCCGAATTGTCAGGTCATATTGACGAATCACTCACTCCCTACAACATTTTTCTCATAGCCGAGGGACAGAAAGACGGTGATGCTGAGGCTGCACGCCGCTCGTTTGCAGAGATGGGCACACTGGCAGGCGATTCTATTGCCACAGCACTGACACTCATCGACGGACTCGTTGTGATAGGTGGAGGTTTGACTGGAGCTTCCAAGTATATAATGCCGTCACTTATGGACGCGCTCAACGCACAATTAGGAACGTTCGGGACCGACCGCTTCCCACGCTTGCAGATGAAGGCATACAACCTTGACGATAAGAGTCAGTTTGCAGCATTTGCAGAGGACAGGTCTCAACGTATTGCCATACCGTTCTCAGAAACAACTGTTGACTACAATCCCGTGAAGTGTACCGGTGTGGCTTTGTCGCAACTCGGTGCGTCAAGAGCAATTGCACTCGGAGCCTATCACTTTGCTGTAAATCACCTGAATAAATGAAACGAATTAACAATCTTTTGAGATTATGAAGTTATCCAAGAACGTATTGCGTATGTTGATATGGGGTGCAGTTGTAGTCCTATCATGCACGTCGTGTACTACACATATAGACGAGACAGAGTCGTTGACTAATTATGCCAATCCCTTGATCGGAACCGCTCATTGCCGTTGGTTCCACTTTGCGCCAGGAGCCATGCCTTTCGGCTTGGCTAAACCTGCATCTGCCACTAATGCCAGCGCTGGCAACAAGGGCGGATGGGAAGCCACGGGATACGACTATCGTGACAAGACAATCGAGGGATTTCCTTGTCTGCACGAGTTTCAGATTGGAGGCATTGTATTGATGCCTACCGTGGGCAGGCTCGTTACTGTGCCTGGTCCTGTGAACACTAAGGGTAAGGGATACCGCTCGGCTTTCAGCCACGATGACGAGATTGCCAAGCCAGGTTATTATTCTGTTATACTTAAAGACTATGATATTAAGGCCGAGCTTACAGCTACCAAAAGAGTAGCCTACCAACGCTTCACGTTTCCCAAGAGCGGACAAAGCAATCTGCTGTTCGATATTGGGAACCAGCAAGGTGAGAGTGGCAAGGTGCTTGATGCCGAAGTTATTATAACAAACGAAGGATTTGTTGAGGGATGGGTTGAAACCTTGCCATTATACTGCAATAAATACCAGAATGGGGCTACCGTGAAGATGTTCTTCTCGGCAGAGATGGACAAGAAGCCGTCCGTTGTGGGTACATTCCGCAAGGACGAACAATTCTTGAATCAGAGACATATAAAAGGAATCGGTGCCGGTGCTTGGCTCACTTATGTGACAAACAAAGGTGAGGCGGTTACAGCTAAAGTTGGACTGTCGTATACTTCTGTAAAGAACGCACGTCTTAACCGCATTACCGAAACCAACAACGGAAAACTCAACTTTGATGAAGCCCAAAGACTGTCACACAACACGTGGGAGAGTTATCTCGGACGAATACGTGTAGAGACACCGTCAAAAGAGGACAAGACAAAGTTCTACACCGGTCTGTATCACGCCTTGCTCGGACGTGGCATAGCTAATGATGTGAACGGAGCATATCCCAAACACGATGGTACAATAGGTCAACTGCCTATGCGTGACGGCAAGCCTGCCTTCTCGTTCTGCAATTCGGACGGTATATGGGGAGCACAATGGAACCTCATACAGGTATGGGCACTGGCTTATCCTGACTATCTGGCGGATTACGCCAATACACACATTCAGGTGTTCAAGGACTCGGGATGGATGGGCGACGGCATTGCAAACAGCCGATATGTTTCGGGCGTTGGTACCAACCAGCTTGGCAATATGCTTGCTGCAGCATTTGCATGTGGCATACGTGGAATCAACGCAGATGACGCTTACGCTGCTGCACGCAAAAACGAGCTTGACGGAACTGCCCGCCCGCTTGGTGCAGGAAAGGCTGATACAGACAAGTTCCTGAAATATGGCTATGTGCCTCACCTCGACAAAGGCATAGGACCGGACGAGAAGTGGATGTTCTCTGCATCGCACACTCTGGAGTACTCGTTCGGGGCGTATGCCGTGGCGCAGATGGCAAAAGCTCTTGGTAAGACTGATGACTATAACCGTCTGATGGATTTGTCGAAAGGATGGGAGCGTCTTTATGACACCAAGCTCAATCTTATACATCCGCGTACAGCCGACGGTAAGTTTATCGACGGTTTTAAGCCGATGCAGGTTTGGCGCGGATTCCAGGAAGGCAACGCATTTCAGTATACCTTCTATGTCCCCCATGATCCGAAAGGGCTCATAGCGAAAATGGGCAATAAGGAGTTTACCGAACGCCTGGACAGTATCTTTACGTGGTCGGAGAAAAAGATATTCAGCGGCGGCACAACCATCGATGCTTTCGCCGGACTGCAGACCTATTATAATCATGGCAACCAGCCTTGTCTGCACATATCATGGCTCTTCAATCAGTCTGGTGCTCCGTCGCTGACTCAGAAATGGGTGCGCGCCATACTCGACAAGTTCTATGGAACAGATGGAATACATGGATACGGATATGGTCAGGATGAAGACCAAGGACAACTTGGTGCATGGTATGTAATCTCTTCGATGGGCATATTCGATGTTGCTGGGCTTTGCAATATAAATCCGAAATTCAGTCTCGGCAGTCCGAAGTTCAACCGCATAAGCATACAGCTCCATCCCGATTACTATAAAGGACGTGAATTCGTTATCGAAGCTCCCGGTAACAGCGACACTAATAAGTATGCTCAAAAATACACGCTCAACGGACGTGTAATCACCGATTTGAATTTGCCGTTCAGTGCCGTGACATCAGGAGGAAAACTTGTGGTTGAAATGGGCGATACGCCCCAAAACAAGTATTGAACACCCAAAATAAGTGATATATAGATATTGCGTGTAGCAACGAAGGCATAACGAATACATAACGAAGGCATATCGTATGTGTATAGTCTGTATAGTGATATATAGAACAGTTGCGTGCCTTGATATGATTGTATCATGGCTTGATACGAAGTTTTTTGTGGCTTTAGCAAATCATTCATGGAAAGATGAAAACACCTGATTCTTTTGTGGCTCTGTTATCAAAAAAACGAAAATATAGGGCAAAAAAAAAGCGACAGCCTTCACAGGCGACCGCTTCAAATCTTCAATAGGTATTAGCCTTTCTTTAAGGTAAAAAGATTGTTTTCAGGATAACTGATGCAAAGATATGATATTTTTTACACACTCCAAACTTTTTTGACGTTTATTTTTGAAAAAAAGTTCCGTGTTCCCACACATATATGAAAAAATGTAAGTATAAAGGTGTAGATAGTCTTATTCGGGGTCTTTATTGTATACATATTGTTTTTTGGGGTATTTTTGTGTTGTTTTTATTCAAATTGTCGGTTTTTGCTATTTTTCTTGTCATTTAGTAATTTATTTTGAGAAAAATATGACGAAATAAAATATTTTTCGTATTTTTGCAGTCGAATAATCATTATTGCCGCACAGAATTGTTGAACAATGGTTTTTAGTCGGCATGCACCGTAAAGGTAAAGAGATAGATAACACCCAAAAGCGTACAATCAATAAACGGTAGCATTTATGAACAAGGAATATTTGATTTACAAATTGTCTGACGAGGTTAAGAACTCGTGCAAGATAGACAACGATTTGTTTCAGAAGTATGGCGTGAAGCGCGGTTTGCGCAACGAGGACGGAAGCGGTGTGCTTGTCGGACTTACCAACATTGGTAATGTTGTGGGCTACGAGCGATCGGACGACGGACATCTGGAGCCTACCGAGGGCAAATTGTTTTATCGTGGCTATGAGCTTGACGACCTTGTTACACCTATTATAAATGAGCGCCGTTTCGGCTTTGAAGAAATCGCCTATTTGCTTCTTTCGGGAAATTTGCCCGACAAAGAGGATCTTGACGCATTCCGTGAGCTTATCAACGAGAATATGTCGCTCGACCACAAGACAATCGTTCACATCATCGACCTTGAAGGTTCGAACATCATGAACATACTTGCGCGCAGCGTGTTGGAGATGTATACGTTCGATCCCAATCCCGACGATCTCTCGCGCGACAACCTGATGCGTCAGGCGGTGGAACTTATTGCACGTTTCCCAACTGTGATAGCTTACGCATACAACATTTATCGTCATAGCGTGCAGGGCCGTTCGCTGCATATTCGACATCCGCGTGAGAACATGTCGATAGCCGAGAACTTCCTGTATATGCTCAAGCATGAAGACTTCACAGAACTTGATGCTCGCATGCTCGACCTCCTGCTTATCATTCAGGCTGAGCATGGCGGCGGTAACAACTCTACGTTCACCGTGCGCGTAACTTCATCATCGCGCACCGACACCTATTCGAGCATTGCTGCTGGCATCGGTTCGCTGAAGGGTCCACTTCATGGTGGTGCCAATATTAAGGTGATAAACATGATACATCACCTCAAGGAGCAGATACATGACTGGACTTCGATTGACGAGATTGACACTTATCTCAACCGTATACTCAACAAGGAGGTGTACGACCGGACGGGTCTGATATATGGCATCGGTCATGCTGTGTACACACTGAGCGACCCTCGTGCCAAGGAGCTGAAGCGACTGGCAGGCGAACTGGCAAGAGAGAAGGGCAGAGAGAAGGAATATGAATTCTTGCGACTGCTTGAGCAGGAAGGCATCAAGTGTGTCCAGGCCCATCGCAACACCAAGAAACCTATCTGTGCCAACGTCGACTTCTACTCTGGTTTCATCTATGAGATGATAGGATTGCCGCAGGAAATCTACACTCCGATATTCGCCATGGCGCGTATCGTAGGATGGATGGCACACCGAATTGAGGAGTTGAACATGGACGGCCGTCGAATAATACGTCCTGCATACAAGAATGTGCTTGGCGTGAAGGAGTATCGTCCGTTGGCAGAGAGATAAACACTTAACATTAAGGATAAAACTTAAACACCATAAAAGAATGAATGCAATTGAAACAGTAGAGCGCCTTAAGCAGCGCTTCCCCAACGAGCCTGAGTATATACAGGCCGTAAGCCAGGTTCTCGGAACTATCGAGGAGGAGTACAACCGTCATCCGGAATTCGACCGCGCCAATCTTATTGATCGTCTTTGTATTCCCGATCGTATCATCACATTCCGTGTGACATGGGTTGACGATAAGGGCAACGTGCAGACCAACATGGGTTATCGCGTGCAGCACAACAATGCCATTGGTCCGTACAAGGGCGGCATTCGTTTCCACGCATCTGTAAATCCGTCAATCTTGAAGTTCCTTGCGTTTGAGCAGACATTCAAGAATGCCCTCACTACTCTGCCTATGGGCGGTGGCAAGGGAGGTTCCGACTTCTCTCCGCGTGGCAAGAGCAACGCTGAGGTGATGCGTTTCTGCCAGGCATTTATGAACGAGCTGTATCGTCACATTGGTCCTGACGAGGACGTTCCGGCTGGTGATATAGGTGTAGGAGGTCGTGAGGTAGGCTACATGTTTGGTCAGTACAAGAAGCTTACTCATACATTCGTAGGCGTATTGACTGGTAAGGGTCAGGAGTTCGGCGGTTCGCTGATTCGTCCTGAGGCTACTGGCTATGGCAACGTTTACTTCCTCGAAAACATGCTCAAGACACGTGGCATCGACATTAAGGGCAAGCGTGTGCTTGTGAGTGGTTCGGGCAATGTGGCACAGTACACAGTCGAGAAGCTCATCCAGCTTGGTGCTATTCCTGTTACTCTCTCTGACTCTGACGGCTATATTTATGATCCGGACGGAATCGATGCTGAGAAGCTCGCTTACGTTAAGGAGTTGAAGAACGTAGAGCGTGGACGTATCCGTGAGTATGCTGAGGAGTACGGCGTGAAGTATGTAGCCGGTGCACGTCCTTGGGGCGAGAAGGCCGACATTGCTCTGCCTTCAGCAACACAGAACGAGATTGACGGCGACGATGCCCGCACACTCGTTGCCAACGGTGTGATTGCTGTCAGTGAGGGTGCCAACATGCCTTCTACTCCAGAAGCTATCAAGGTGTTCCAGGATGCCAAGTTGCTTTATGCTCCGGGCAAGGCTGCCAATGCCGGTGGTGTGGCTGTGTCTGGTCTTGAGATGAGCCAGAACTCTGAGCGTCTGCGTTGGAGCAGCGAGGAGGTTGATGCCAAGTTGCACGGCATTATGAACGAAATCCACGCCAACTGCGTTAAGTACGGCACTCAGGCCGACGGCTATGTCAACTACGTACGTGGTGCCAACGTCACAGGCTTCCTTAAGGTTGCCAAGGCAATGATGGCTCAGGGTATTGTATAAGAAATAAAATCCTACCCATATTTTAAAAGGCTCTCGCTATTCCGTAATAATGGAATGGGCGAGAGCCTTTTTTTATTTACAATGGTATTGACTAACTGCGCAGGCTACGGCGAGGACGCCATAGCCTCCTAATGTTGTTTTAATGCAACCTTCCTCCTGCAATTACGGCTTCTTACCGATTAATACTGTGGCGCGCTGATGCAGATAGTCGTTGAGTCGGAAACCCTCGTCCTTGACATAATTGAGCAGCGCGCGCTTCTGCATTATCATTTCCTTGAGAGCTGCATGTTGCTCGGTGAAACGTTTCTTTACGTCCTGTGTGTCGGTAGTCACCTTGGTCGATTTCACCAGTTGTTCTATATCCGACAGCGTGCGTGCGAAATACGTGGCACCCTTGGTGAGCCGTTCCTGCAGATGCGGGTCGTGCTGATAGTCGGCGGTGGATATTACGATTTGATTGTATTGCAACTTGAAGCGTTCAGCCACGTCGTACATCTGTGTCTTAATGGTGCCAAGTCGTGCCTTATACTCCAATATCAGTTTGGGGTAAGCACGGCGGAAATGTCCCGTGAGCAGGTCGATCATACGGTTGAACGAGTCGAGCAGCGGACGGAAGTCGAACAGTTCGCTCACCACCGACAGATAGTAGTCGCGTTGCAGTTGGCCTATCTGCTCGTTGTTAGGCGTATGTTCGATGGCATGTGTGGCGTATTCGTCGACAGCAGCGTCGCGTATGATGGCCTGTTGGGGTAGGGGAGCGCTCAGCACGAGTCCTTCGAGCGTGCGACAACGCGACAGAGCCACGTAGGTCTGACCGTGTGTGAAGGCACGCTGAACGTCGATGATAGCCTTATCGAACGTCAATCCCTGGCTCTTGTGTACGGTTATAGCCCAAGCCGGCTTGACTGGGAACTGCTTGAAAGTGCCGTCAATCTCCTCGGTTATCTCGTTTGTCTTCTCGTTTATTTCGTATCGTGTGTTCTCCCACTGGTCGGGCTCCACCTTTATCACGTTGCCGGTGTCCTTGGTGCGCACCGTGAAGTTCTTAGGGTTGATGTCCTCTATGGTGCCAATCATACCGTTGTAGTATGCCTTTTCAGCCGACGAATCGTTCTTGACGAACATCACTTGAGCGCCCTGCTTCAGAGTGAGCGTCTGTTCGGTAGGAAACAGCATTTCGGGATACTTGCCCGTAATCTTAGCCTCGTAAGTATATTCCTCGCCAGGCAGCAGGTCGAGCTGTCGGTCGTTCTCGCGTTGCGCCTGGAAGTTGTGTGTCACGAGTCGTATATATCCCTCATCTGCGTCTGGCTGAAATCCATTAATGTATCGGGAGTTGAGCGCTGCCAGCACCGAAGCGTCAGCCCGGTTATCGCGTACCTTATTAAGTATGTCGAGAAAGCGCTGGTCGTTCTGTCGGTAAACGGTCTTCAGCTCTACGATAGCATATCGGGTGCGCTGCAAGGCGAGCGACGAGAAGAAGTAGGGTGTGGCATAATAGCGCGAGAGCAGTTGCCACTCGTCGTCCTTGGCAACGGGTGCCAGCTGGCCAAGGTCGCCTATCATGACCATCTGAACACCTCCAAACGGCAGATTGTTTTTGCGGAAACGACGCAGCACGGCATCCACAGCGTCGAGCAAGTCGGCTCGCACCATGGAAATCTCGTCTATCACGAGCGTGTCGATAGATTGTATAACGCGAATCTTCTGTTTGGAGAATCGGTATTGCTGTTCCTTCGTCTTGTACTGAGCGTCGGGAATAAAGGGCGCAAACGAAAGTTGGAAGAACGAATGAATGGTAGTGCCTTCGGCGTTGATGGCTGCAATACCCGTAGGAGCCACGACGATAATGCGCTTCGACGACTCCTGCTTCAGTCGGCGCAGAAACGTAGTCTTACCCGTACCGGCTTTACCGGTAAGGAACAGGTTTGTATTGGTTGTCTCAATGATGTTCCACGCGAGTTGCGTCTGTTCGTTCATTTCCATTGTTCGTATGTATGTGCTTCTTTTAGGTCTGTTATTCAATGCAGAATTGTATGGATTTCCCTCACTTTTCAAAAGGAGTCCTTTTGGGTTGTAAAAGGAGTCCTTTTAGGTGGCAAAAGGAGTCCTTTTGGAGTGTAAAAGGAGCCCTTTTGGAGTGCAAAAGGACTACATTCTGTTTTGACGGCATTTTAATGCTGTGCAAAAGTAGTCATTTTTTATGATTCAGCCCACATTTACACCATTCTTATAATATTGTTGACAACAATCAAGTGCCCATCTTTTGTATGTTTATTATTTTCTGAGTACCTTTGCCAATAGATATGATAAAAGCAATGTTCTTTGATGTTGACGGCACACTCGTCAGCTTCAATACCCACCGCATACCCGAGTCTACAATCCAGGCGTTGCAAGAGGCTCACGACCGTGGCGTTAAGATATTTACCGCTACGGGTCGTCCGCGCCAGTTGCTCAACAACATTCGCGAGGTGGAACCGATAATGGACGGCTACATACTTACCACAGGAGCGCTCTGCACATACGGCGACAACACCGTGCGCGAGGACCTCATACCCTTTGACGAGGCCCATGCCGTAGTCGACTTCTGCAACGAGCGCAATCTTCCTGCGGTGGTTGTGGGCAAGGAGGACATACAGATAATCAATCGCAACGATTTGGTCAACCACGTGTTCTACGACATGCTGAAGGTAGACTATCATAAGTTTGACGTGCCCGTTGACGACGTCATCCGTCAGGGCATATTGCAGATAACGCCATTCCTCACCGAAGACGAGGAGCGCAGCATATTGCCCGATCTGCCGGGATGCACTTCGGCACGCTGGTATCCTGCCTTCTGCGACATCACATCGGCAGCAGCCGACAAGGCCAACGGCATACGTGCCATAGCCCAATACATGGGACTGGACATAAGCGAGACAATGGCGTTTGGCGACGGAGGCAACGACATGTCGATGCTTAGCGCCGCCGGGGTAGGCGTAGCGATGGGCAATGCACTCGACAAGGTGAAGGCCGAAGCCGACTATGTCACCACAAGCGTCGACGACGACGGCATAAGAAACGCATTGCTCCACTTCGGAGTCATTGACAACTGACCGGGGCTATAACAACAATAGCCCAAAACTATAGAACGACTGACCATAAACTGCAAAACAACTGAAAACTATGAAAATTTCTACTATTCTACGTTCTTTACTGATTATCATCCTTGGCATCCCTGCTATGGCAAATGCCCAGACCAAATGGATGAACCCTACCGATGCCAACGAGCCTTACATCTGCGGCCGTGCTTGGAACAAGGAGATGGGAAAGTCGTACAACCGACTGCCGCAACGCTTCAAGGCAACTGTGCCGGGAAGAGTTTGGGGCAACTCAACCATGACCGCCGGACTCACCGTGCGCTTTGCCACAACATCGCCCAACATCAGCGTGAAGTACGTCTGCACATCGCGCAGCTACGGCACGTTCAACCTCTCGGGCATGGTTCATTCGGGTGTCGACCTCTACGGCAAAGCCGCTGACGGCAAGATGCACTGGATAGGCAACCATATGCGATGGAGCATGAAGGGCGACACCATAACAATATCCTTCCCCAAGCTCACCGTTCCTGCCAATCGCCGTACCGAATACACGCTGTATCTGCCCAATTACAACGGCGTGAAATGGCTTACGGTGGGAGTAGACAGCAAGAGCTATTTCCAGTTTGTGCGCCAGTCGAAGGAGCGTCCCGTCGTGATTTACGGCTCGTCAATCATTCACGGAGCATCGCCTTCGCGTCCGGGCATGTCCATTCCCAACATCGTAGGTCGCGAGATGGGCTTTCCTTTGATCAATCTCGGATTCTCGGGCAGCGCCTATATGGAGCCAGCCGTGTTCGACATGTTGGGCGAGATAGACGCACGTCTGTTCGTACTCGACCCCATACCCAACAGCAACAACCTGCCCGTAGCCGAAATCACCAAGCGGGCATTGGCTGGAGTGCGCAAGCTTCGCAGCGTGAGCAAGGCTCCGATATTGCTGGTTGAGAACCATCCCCAACCCGACAGCATCTTCCGTGCTGACATAGCCAACCACTATCGTCGTGCAAGTCAGGCGCTGCACAAGGCCTATAAGCAGCTTCAGGCAGAAGGCGTGAAGGGACTATACTATATGTATGGCAGCGAGATAAAGCTCAAGGAGGACGACATGATTGAGGGAACTCATCCCAACGACACCGGTTGCCGTGCCTACGCTGAGGCCTACAAGCGCAAGATAAGAACAATATTAACTAAAAAATAAAAATCTATGATCGTATCAACACTTAAGCATAGCGACCGCATCGAGTCGCTGCACCCACTGTTCAAGAAAGTATTCGACTACGTAAAGAGCCACGACCTGCTCAACACTCCATGCGGACGCATTGACATCGACGGCGACAATCTGTTCATCAACAACACCAATCCTACCTGCGTTACAGCCGACAAGCAGGTGCTTGAGGTTCATCGCCAGTACATCGACATCCATATTCCGCTCGACGGAGTAGAGGTGATAGGATGGAAACCGCTTGAGGACTGCACCAACCTGACCAAGCCATACGACGAAGCAGCCGACTGCGAACTCTACACCGAGCCAGCCACAAGCTACATCAATCTGCAGCCGGGCCAGTTCATGATTGTTTGGCCGGAGGATCCGCACGCTCCTATTATCGGTGAGGGCAAGTTGCGCAAGCTTTGCGTTAAGGTGAAGCTGTAGAAGAAATATAATTAAAAAAACAGGCTAAATACTTAGGATAATCAAAAGTTAACAATTCGGGCTGAAAGCCCAATTTCTTCCATAGCCCAGGGCCGCTCGGCTCTGCCGCTTGCCTAAGCAAGAACGCCTATAGCAATCGATAAACATTGCGCCCTGTAAGGGCAACTCTCTGTGGCTCAATAGAGTTGCCCTTACAGGGCGTTAGATTCTATAAACCTTTTTACCCAGAGCGTTGCCCTGGGCTATGGAGGTCATTGGGCTTTCAGCCCGCTTTGTTTGAGTTTTGATACTATCCTCCTACAGATAGCGATGTTTCTTATTTTTGACTTTAGATTTCTCTTCCATATTTTATTTATGAAACGAGCACTGACTACTCTACTGATAATCACGCTCTGCAGCTTGGCTCATGCCACGATACCTCCGTTGCTGCCAATGCCGCAAAAGTCTGCATTCACGGGCAAGTATGTCAAGGCTGATGTGCCCGTGAATGAAAAAATAGTGAGCCACATTGACGGAGCCATATTCCAGGATGAGGCTTATCACATACTCATAACATCGAAAGCCGTAACCATTGAGGCGACAACACAGCGCGGACTATATTGGGCACGCCAGACCATGGCGCAACTGACAACAGACAAGAAGGGCAAGCGGCTCTTGCCGTTGTGCGAAATCACCGACTGGCCGGCGTTCCGCATACGTGGATATATGCACGACATCGGGCGCAGCTACATTCCCATGGACGAGCTGAAGGCTGAAATAGCCATGCTCAGCCGCTTCAAGATCAACACTTTCCACTGGCATCTCACCGAGAATCAGGCGTGGCGACTGGAGAGCAAACTCTATCCGCAGCTCAACGCACCAGCCAATATGGAGCGCTCGAAGGGCAAGTTTTACACACTGGCTGAGGCTCGCGATCTCGTGGAATTCTGCCGTCAGCACCACGTATTGCTCATCCCTGAGATTGACATGCCGGGACATAGCGCAGCCTTTGAGCGCACCTTCGGTTTCGGCATGCAGACTCCTGAAGGCACACGCATAATGAAGGACATCATAGCTGAGGTTTGCGACGCTCTCGATGTGCCCTATCTGCATATCGGAACAGACGAAGTGCAGTTCACCAATCCTCAGTTTGTGCCCGAAATGGTGGCGTTTGTCCGCTCAAAGGGCAAGAAGGTGATTTCGTGGAATCCTGGTTGGAACTACAAGAAGGGCGAGATTGACATGACACAGTTGTGGAGCTATCGTGGCAAGGCGCAGCCCGGCATTCCTGCCATCGACTGCCGTTTCCACTATGCCAACCACTTCGACAACTATGCCGACCTCGTTGCGCTCTTCAACAGTCGCATCTACAACCAGCCGATGGGCAGCGACGACCTGGCAGGCTGCATCATAGCATTCTGGAACGACCGCTATATCGACAACACCCGACAGCTTCTCGACGAGAACAACTTCTATCCCTACATGCTCACACTGGCTGAGCGTGCATGGCGAGGTGGCGGTCGTGGCTATTTCGACGGAAAGACTACACTGTTGTGGGACGACGAACCGGAGCAGAAGGCTGAGTTTGCCGAGTTTGAGAACCGTATGCTTTGGCACAAGCAGCACACGTTGAAGGGACAGCCTTTCGCCTACGAGCGTCAGGCTGACGTAGAATGGCGCATCACCGATGCTTTCCCAAACAACGGCAATCTGCAGATGAGTTTTCCGCCCGAAGAGCATCTTGCAGCTGTTGGCACGCCTGCTACTGATGTGAAATCGTATGAATACAACGGCGATACGTACAATTCGCGCACCATCACAGGCAACGGAATCTATCTGCGCCACGTATGGGGAACGCTCGTTCCGGAATTCTACAAAGACCCTAAGGAGAACAGTACGGCATACGCTACACGCTGGATATACTCGAAGAAAGCGTGTACGGCGCATCTGTATCTGGAAACTTACAACTACAGCCGTTCGGAAAGCGACCTGCCGCCACGTGCCGGAACGTGGGACTATAAGGGCAGCCGTGCATGGATTAACGGCAATGAGATAATGCCACCCGTGTGGACAAACACCCACACCGAGCGTACCAACGAACTGCCGTTGCGCAACGAGAACTGCGTATCGCGTCCGCCCGTCGACATCCGATTGAACAAGGGTTGGAACAAGCTGGTGCTGAAGTTGCCCGTAGGCAAGTTTCAGGCTAAAGAGACTCGACTCGTAAAGTGGATGTTCTCAGCCACGGTTGTCATGCCGTAATGATAATGTCAACGTTTTAATTTACCAACGTTTTCGCGTATAGAACTTATCGACAGAAATGCGTCGATAACGAAAACCATCACTCCAAGCAGGCAATACCAAGTGGTGTTGCCTATGTTTGTTATGGCATACATGCAAAGTCCGCAAACCATGTGCGGTATGGTGGTCTTGATGATGGTGCCCGACATCCGGTAGCCGTACCTCATACGGCACACTGCCCATGCGAAAAACATCTCGACAAAGTAGGCTGCCGTGATGCCGATACCCATACCCTTCAGACCAAGCGTCTCAAATCCCAGCACTACAAACGACACGAGCAGCACTCCGCTGAATACTTCCACCACAATAAACGTCTTTGAGTCGCCACGCGACAAAGCCACATATTCAATAGGCAGATACACTCCGCGACAGTACATCGAAAGCGCTGCAACTTGCAGCATGGGCAGAGCTGCGGCGAACTTTCCGCTATACAGCAACGGCAAAAGTACAGGCATGCACAGGATGAAGAGCACAGCGAGGGGCGATACGATAGCCATGGTAGCACCAATCTGGCGGTTTACGGCATCGTTGAGTTCGTTGCCGTTGCAGCTTATGCCCGAAAGACGAGGAAAATAGTCGGTGTCCATAGCCGTAAACACAATGCCAGCGTATGTGAACACCATAGCATACACAGCATTGTAGAGTCCTACGGTGGCTATGTCGGCAGCGTTGCTCAGATAGGCTCTTATCGCCATCTCGACGCCACTTCCCATAATGCCCGACACCACAAAGGCAATGCCAAGAGCGAGGAAAGCCCTGCCTTCGTGCACACATGCCCTGCTTATGGCGAAACTGAGCGGATAGCGGCGCAGCGAATAGGCTGTTACGGTAAGTGCCTGCACTACAGCCATAAGCACAAGCGACGACACTATGCCATCGCAACCGTATATCCAGTATATCGGTACCGACACAGCCAGTACGCCCACAGCACCGCATACGGATACAATGGCAAGCTGTCGCAGCAGTCGGGTGGCTTTCAGTATAGCCGTTTCGCCCAATGCAATGATGGTAAGGGCAACTACCGGAGCAAGACAGATGAATTGTATGGTGTAGTTGTAGGTGGCGAATGTCCACCTGCTGAGCAATGGCGACAGGCATGCGAACGCCATCATGCCCAATAGCGACGTAATGCACGTCCAGTGTCTGAGCACGTGTATCTTGTGATGAAGCAAACCGGTATCGCCCGTCTCGAAAGCCTGCGACAGCTCCTTTACCGCACTGGCATGAATGCCGAGGTTGGATGTGTTGACAATGAAATTGATAGTCGACGTATATAATGCGACAATGCCCATACCCAACGGACCAAGCAATACGGCAACAAGTTTGTTGCGAATCAGTCCGATAAGTATGTTGAGCATCTGCACGCCACCAAAAAGGCTCGTGTATTTCAATATGTGCGAATAGCTGCTGTTATTGTTCTTCATTATATATCACTAACGATATAAAGGTTAAAATATTATCTGTGCATTAACATCTAATTGCAAATTAATTTGTAACTTAGCACCATTATAATAAACCTAAAACGCCAAAGCCATATGATTGGACAACAGCTGAAACTATATCCCTACGTTTTAGCAGCGGCAGGACTGTCGCTGTTTGTCACAACTCCGATAGCAGCACAGGTGCAGGAACTGCGTGTGCAGCGCGATACAATCCCAACTTATCTGAAGGTTCAGAACAAAGGTATCATAAACAATGCTCTCGATGTGTTGAACGGCAATGCTGCCGGTGTCAATGTCACGTCCAACGGCATGGACCGCATGGCTCAGCTGTCGTCAGTAAGAGTGCGTGGTACGACATCTATTGTTGGAGGCAACGACCCGCTTGTCATCATCGACGGCGTGACGAGCGACATTGCCACATTGGCCACTATCTATCCTGCCGACATTGAGAGTTTCTCGGTGCTGAAGAATGCTTCCGAGACTGCTCTGTATGGTTCGCGTGGCGCTTCGGGCGTGATAGAGGTGAAGACCAAGAAGGGTACGGGCAAGGGATTCCAGATTTCGTATGAGACTAATATAGGTATTGAGTCGATGTCGAAGAAACTCAATATGCTGTCGGCTGACGAATATCTCGCCACTGCCAAACGGCTCGGTGTGCATGCCAACAATGGCGGATTCAACAACAACTTCTATGATGTCATCACCCGAACAGGATTTGTGCAGAACCATTATCTGGCGTTCAGCGGCGGTTCGGAGCAGTCCAACTATCGTGCTTCGTTTGGATATATCGACCACAATACCATCATCAAGGATAAGGACTACAACAATTTCGTGGCAAAGATTGACGTCACGCAACATGCCTTCGACAATCGTCTGACGGGCGACTTCGGTGTGTTCGGTTCTACATACAAGAACAATGACATATTCGACCCGCAGATGCTTTTCTATTCAGCAGCATGCCAGAACCCTACATATCCTACAGGACGTGATGCCAATGGCAATTGGACCAAGAACGGTTCGGCTTATCGCATCAATCCTCCCGGTGCCGTTCTTGTCGAACGAAGCGACCAAAAGGAGATGTACTTCAATACACACATGCGTCTGGTGTACAATCTTGCACCGTCGCTCAAGCTGTCGGCATTCGGCAGCTACTCCTATTCGTCTGACGAGAACTCCGAGTTTTGCCCTACATGGGTGTGGGCGCAGGGCAATGTCTATCGTGGTGAGTTCAAGAAGCAGGAGTATCTTGGCAACGTATCGCTCGACTATGCGCATACGTGGGGAGCACACGCTCTCTCAGCCGGATTGTCTGCTGAGTATCACTATCAGGAACGTACGGCATTCTGGAGTCGTGCCAAAGGCATAACAACCAATGATTTCGGCTACGACAATATTGGTGCTACGTCGTCGCGTCCTTATGGTGCTACGGGCAGCACATACGAGGACCAGTCGTTGGCATCTGTTATGGCCAACGCTTCATATACATTATATAATAAGTATAAGCTGACGCTTACCATGCGTGGGGACGGTTCGTCGATGGTGGGCGACAACCATACTTGGGGATTCTTCCCTTCGGTATCGGCTGAATGGGATGTCAAGAAGGAAGGCTTCTTGCGTGATTTTAATGGCATCAACACATTGAAGCTGCGAGCCGGTTACGGACGTTCGGGCAATCTCGGTGGAATCTCTGCCTACACCACAATGAACAATGTACAGCAGACGGGCATCGTTCCGGTGAATAATACTCCAACGGTGACGCTCGGCACAATACGCAACAACAACCCCGACCTGATGTGGGAGACAAAGTCGACATTCAATATCGGTGGAGAGATAGGATTGTGGCATAACCGACTGATGCTTACTGCTGAGTATTACTACTCTAAGACTTCCGACATGCTCTATTCGTACGACGTGCCAGTGCCGCCGTTCGCTTACGACAAGTTGTTGGCAAATATAGGTTCGATGTCCAATCAGGGTCTTGAAATAGGTTTCTCTATAGCACCGGTTCAGACTAAGGACGTTGACCTGAACATAAGTATGAACCTCTCGTTGCAGAAGAACAAGCTGCTGTCGCTATCGGGCAACTACAATGGTATGAACATGTCGGCTGCCAAGATCACTGCTATAGGCTCTATAGACGGAGCCGGTCAGAACGGTGGCGACAACAATCATGTGCTCTATCAGATTGTGGGCCAGCCCTTGGGCGTGTTCTATCTGCCACACTGCATAGGACTTTACAAGGACGAGCAAGGCACTATGAAGTATAAGATTGAAGACCTCGACAACAACGGAACAATTGACTTCGGCGATGGTGGCGACCGACGCATTTGCGGACAGGCTACACCTAAGGCTACGCTGGGTTCGAACATCTCGCTGCGCTATAAGGACTTCTATATGTCGCTGCAAATGAATGGAGCCTTCGGACACAAAATATTCAACGGTACGGCTTTGGCATACAACAATATGTCGTCGTTCCCTATATACAACGTGTTGAAAGGCGCGCCCGAACGTAACATTGTCGACCAGAATGTGTCGGATTATTGGCTTGAACGTGGCGACTATCTCAACTTCGAGTATCTCACCATAGGCTACAACGTGCCGTTGAAGAGTCGCGTGGTGCGCTCGCTGCGTGTATCGTGCAGCGTCAACAATCTTGCAACTATCACTTCCTACAGCGGACTCACACCAATGATCAACTCCTATGTTGTCAATTCGTCAATGGGCATTGACGACAAACGGTGTTATCCTATATATCGTACATATTCGGTAGGTGTTAGCGTGCAGTTCTAAACTTATAAAAGTATTCATGACTATGAACAAGAAAATATTCGCATTGCCTTTGCTCGCCATCTCGCTTTCGTTTACGAGTTGTCTCGATGAGACTCCAAAGGATCAGATACCCGAGTCGGAGATTTACGATTCTGCAAACAGTCTGTATGTCAATGCAGTCGCCTCGCTCTACAACTATATCGGTGCGCACGAGGAAGGCGAGGGATTGCAGGGCACATGTCGAGGAATATACGACTACAATACGCTAACTACTGATGAGGCTATTATCCCCATTCGTGGTGGCAACTGGTATGATGGTGGTCTGTGGGAGAACATGTACGACCATACATGGACAGCTACTGACACCGACCTGTATAACGTGTGGAAATATCTCTACAAGGTTATAGTACTTTCAACGAAGTCGCTTGAGACTATCGACCAGCATAAATCTCTGCTCAACGACCAGCAACGTGACGAGTATAAGGCTGAGGTACGTGCCGTTCGTGCCATGTTCTATTATTATGCCATGGATATGTTCGGACGCATTCCGATATTGGAGTCGTCAACACAGAAGACGGCCGATATACGGCAGAGCAATCGCAGCGATGTATTCAAGTATATCGCGAACGAACTGCAGACTGTTGCACCGCTCTTGCCAAATGAGCACAGCAATTTGCAGGGCAACTATTACGGCAGGGTGACACGCCCCGTGGCTTGGTTTCTGCTTGCCAAACTTGCCCTCAATGCAGAGGTCTATACCGACGATAATTGGACTGATTCGTACCGTCCTGATGGCAAGACGATAATGATTGATGTAGACGGCACGCAGAAGAACGCTTGGCTCACATGCATTCATTATTGCAACCTGATTGCTTCAGCCGGATATTCACTCGAAAAAGACTATACCAAGAATTTTGCCGTGCATAATGAGAATTCCAATGAGAATATCTTCACCATTCCGTTGGACAAGATGCTTTATCTTAACGAGTTTCATTATCTCTTCCGTTCGCGCCACTACGCTCATGGCGGAGCTTATGGTGGAGCATCGGAGAATGGTACTTGCGCCACTCTTCATACAATGGCGGTATATGGTTACAACACTCCGTCGCCCGACACTCGTCTTGACATGAACTTCTATACTGGCAAGGTTGAGGTTGACGGCAGCTACGTTACGCTCGACGATGGCACACCGCTCGAATACAAGCCCCTTGCCGTCGAACAGAATCTCACGGCAAGTCAGTATATCGAGACAGCCGGTGCACGTATGAAGAAGTATGAGGTAGACCGCACGGCATATTCCGATGGTCGTATGCCCGACAACGATATCGTGCTCTATCGCTATGCCGACGTAATGCTAATGAAGGCTGAAGCCAAGGTGAGGAATGGAGAATCAGGCGATGAAGAGTTGAATGCAGTGCGCAATCGTGTTGGAATGCCTTCGCTTCCTGCCACACTTGACAACATACTCAATGAACGTTTGTTGGAACTTGTATGGGAAGGTTGGCGCCGTCAGGACATGATACGCTTCGGCACTTACAACAAGCCGTATGACATACACACTCCATCCGAAGCCGACAATAAGGGCTACACAACTGTGTTCCCAATTCCTGGCAAGGCTCGTGAGCTGAATCCTAACCTCGAACAGAATCCGGGTTATTGATTCGTTGCCTTATTTTAACGATTGAAAACAAATAATGTAGAAATACGAAAATGTAATCAAAAAAATACCTTTTAATAGGTATGGTGTGATTCTTTTTTTGTAATTTTGTAATCGTTA
>ERZ1031467.63-NODE-63-length-25541-cov-7.292906_pt1 | contig 25541 bp, 21 predicted proteins | sample MGYA00517105_ERZ1031467 | MGnify/ENA primary metagenome ERZ1031467 (study PRJEB33719, sample SAMN04261155) | wastewater metagenome | biome: rural village; feature: human; material: feces | host: Homo sapiens | place: El Salvador | collected 2013-01-07 ...
AAGGCATATCTCACATTCTTTTTCAACTGATAGCATGAGCGAGCCTCCGCCCCTTCGGGGCACCTCCTTCCAGAAGAAGGAGGGAGATACGAGAATGCCGCTTTCCCCATGTTGTCATTTCGAGCGGAAGCGAGAAATCTTTTTCGTTCGCGATCGATCAGGAAAAGTGAGGACAGCGGATAACGGGAAGCACCGTACTCCATGCGACGTGGGATTACGGTGCTTCATGTAGACAGCATTACGAAGGAAAACGGAAACGGGAAACGAAAAAGATCCCTCGGCTGTGCTCGGGATGACGATACGAGGGAAGGCATATCTCACATTCTTTTTCAACCGATAGCGTGAGCGAGCCTCCGTCCCTTCGGGGCACCTCCTTCCAGAGAAAGGAGGGAGATACGAGAATGCCGCTTTCCCCGTATCGTCATTTCGAGCGAAAGCGAGAAATCTTTTTCGTTTGCGATCGATCAAGACATGGGAGGACAGCGGATAACGGGAAGCACCGTACTCCATGCGACGTGGGATCACGGTGCTTCATGCAGACAGCATTACGAAGGGAATGGGAAACGAAAAAGATCCCTCGGCTGCGCTCGGGATGACGATACGAGGAAAGGCATATCTCACATTCTTTTTCAACTGATAGCATGAGCGAGCCTCCGCCCCTTCGGGGCACCTCCTTCCAGAGGAAGGAGGAAGATACGAGAATGTCGCTTTCCCTGTATCGTCATTTCTCGGCTGTGATCGGGCAGGCAAAACAAGGAAAGGCTCACCTCACAGATCACGAGGTCTGCATCGGTTCGTGTACGAGAGGAAGACTGGAGGATCTCGCGATCGCGGGGGAGATCGCGAGCGTGAGGGGATGGGCATCTCATTTTAGGGGCGGTGTTTCCTCAGAAAGTGTCTTGTCGCCTTGCTTTTTGCGCTGCGTTTTGATTTCTCTATTTCTTCCCAAGGCGCAGGTCCCCTGTTATAATGGATAGAGATTCAATTACAGGAGGCCAATTATGTCACAGAGTGCTATGCAGGAGATCACCTGTCCGAAATGCGGGAAGAAGACGTCTTTCCTCGTATGGGACAGCATCAATACGATGGAGGATCCGGAGATGAAGGAGAAGGTCAGAAATGACGAGGCCTTCCGTTTCCACTGCCCGGAGTGCGGCGCGTCAGCGCTTTTGAATTACAATTTCCTCTATCATCAGCAGGAGGATAAGGTGCTGATCTATGTCAGCGCAGATGGCGAGGATGCATCGGAGATGGCGCAGATCTTGGACCAGCGGGGGAATGCCTTCGACGGCTATCGGAAACGCATCGTCCGTTCCTACAATGCATTCAAGGAAAAGCTCCTCATCCTCGATGCGGGCTTCGATGACCGGATCGTGGAGATCATCAAGAGCTCCGTATGGGACAATGTCGAGGCACACTACAAGGATAAGAAGATCGATGAGATCTATTTCGCGACCAATGACGACGGCGTGCACGGCTTCCTCTTCCGCAGAGCGGGAGAGATGGTGGCATCGATGGAATTTGATGAATCCCTGTACAAGGCCATCTATGACAGCGCGTATGAACGCCTCGATGCCGCGACAAGGAATGATCTCTATATCGATCGCGACTGGGCGAAGAATGTCGTAGAACGGATGGGATAGAAGGGGAAGCCCGCGGACGGGGCGCCCTTTGATTGAGCGAAAGAGGGTTTAAGGTTCAGGGGTGTGGTGGTGGTTTCGCCGCCCTGTTAGATGATGGTATTTTCGTATCGCAGCCTTCCCCTCGAGGGGAAGGTGCCCCGTAGGGGCGGATAGGGCACTGGCGGTATGAAAGACAGATGAGAAAAGCGGAGAGGTGCGCGGCACATGTGGGGGAAGCCGCTTATATTTTATCTGCATCAAAAAAGCCGCAGAGGGAATCGCTGGATTCACTCTGCGGCTTTTTCGATGGAAACAGGGAGGAAAACGGCAAGCGGGCATCGCCTATATACTTGCGGCGAAGCCGCCACAACAACCCTGAACTCTGAAGTTTGAAAGCAGGGATGAGTGGCTAGTTACTAGAGACTGGTAGCTAGGGATTAGTGGCTAGGGATTAGGTTTGCGATACGAGAAAACCGCTAGTTTCAGACCTCCGCGGCGCTTCCATGTTTTTATGCGCCGCACCTTCCCCGTTGAACCCTCAGAACCTATAGAACCTTCTGAACCTCTTTCCCAATGAAATCAAAGGGAAACTCGCCCGATGAGCTAACCCTGAACCCTTAAATCTTCTTACTTCGTCCCGAAGATGCGGTCGCCGGCATCACCAAGGCCCGGGAGGATGTATTTCTTTTCATTCAGCTGACGGTCGAGGGAGGCGGTATAGATCGGAACGTCCGGATGCGCCTGGTTCACGACCTCGACACCTTCCGGGGCAGCGACGAGACACATGAATTTGATATTCTTGACGCCTTTTTCTTTCATCATGTCGATGGCTGCGACGGCGCTGCCTCCGGTAGCGAGCATCGGATCGACAAGGATGAAGTCGCGGTTTTCCACATCCGGGAGCTTGCAATAGTATTCGATCGGCTTGGCGGTGACGGGATCGCGGTAGAGGCCGATGACGCCGATGCGGGCAGACGGCATGAGTTCGGTGAGGCCTTCCACCATGCCGAAGCCGGCGCGCAGGATCGGGACGATGCCGAGCTTCTTGCCGGCGACCTGTTTTCCTGTCGCTTTTTCGAGCGGTGTCTCGATAGTGACATCTTCGAGCGGCAGGTCGCGGGTGAGTTCATAGCCCATCAGGAGTGTGATTTCCTGCAGCAGACGGCGGAACTCGCCGGAGCTGGTTTCTTTCTTTCTCATAATGGTCAGCTTGTGCTGGATCAGCGGATGATCAATGACATGGATATGCATAATGGCCTCCTCAGGGAAATACAGAGTGAATAGGAAGTAGCGATTTTTGCTTTTCTCATTGTAGCACAAATGAGAGAGGTTTGGGGGAGGGACGGCCCTTTGATTGCGTGCGAAAGTTTCGCTTGAATAAGAAATAAGAAATGTGAAATGAGAAATGCGAAGTGCTGGTGCGGCGCGTTTCGTCATCCTGAGCGGAGGGAAACATCGTATGTTAGAAAATGGCTTATGTGAAACAGGAGAACTGAGTCGAAGGATTTAAGCACCGCGGAGTATCAATAATGGCGAGGCCCGAAGGTGGCATTTCAGTCACCAGTCACCAGTCACTAGTCACTCGAGGCTACTAATCCCTAGCTACCAGTCACTAGCTCTCCTCATCCCTGCTTACAAACTTCAGGGCACGCCCCACGAGCGAACCCTGTTTTCTTAAACCTTTCTTTAATGACAATTTCCGAAGAATGTTGTAAAATGAAAGACAGCATGACAGAAATGAATTTTTATACCTTTATAATATAGTTTGAGGTCCATATAGCTCCAAGTAAAGAAAAGAGGAATCGTATGAAATCCAATAAACTGACATCCCTTCTCTGCGCACTGGCTCTGACAGGGGCGGTGATGCCGCTTTCTATGGCAGAGGCGGCAGAGCCGGCTCTGCCAGCTCCGGCGGCCGCTCAGGAAGCACCTGCTGAAAGTGTGAACTACACCGATGCCCTGATGAAGGGACTTTCTCTGACGCTTCCTGATGTCCAGAGTGCGGTCGAGTCAGGCACGTTCAAGAATCTTTCACCAGAAGCGCCTAAGCCTGCAGAGCCGGAGCCCGCTCCGCTGCCCGAACCGGAACCGGAACCAGAGCCGGAGCCCGAGCCGGAACCCGAACCTGCGCCTGCCCCGGCACCGGCGGCGAAGTATACCGCAGATCAGGGGAGCGCAGCCACCGAGATCGGATCCGATGGTGCGTATGACGGCATGACCTACAGCTCTGACAAAGCAGATGAGAATGCGCTTCGCGTCTCTATGGCATACATCACCGCGAAGGGCGATACCATCACGAAGTCCGGTGACACCTCGAGTGCAGAAAGCAGTGACCTTTACGGGATGAATGCGGCACTGCTCGTGACCCATGGCGGACACGGGGCTTTCACGGATGCGAAGATTTCCAGCACAGGAAACGGCGCGACGGGCGCCTATGGCTACAGCAAGGGCACGTACATCAATCTGACGAATGCACAGGTCTCCACCACGGGCGCGCAGGCTTCCGGTGTCGAAGTCTCCCAGCGTGCGATGATGAAGGTAGAGGCATCCACGGTCACTACCACCGGAGATCAGTCGCCGGCGATCCGCATCTCTCAAAACGGCGGCATCCTTCTCACCGAAAACTCCGACTTTACCGCTTCCGGCGCGAATGCACACGGCATCTATACCCAGGGCGATGTGACCGTCACAGGCGGGACTGTCAAGGCGGAAAAGACCAAGGCGGCCGTCATCAAGAATATCAGCTCCATCACGCTCGATGGAGCGACGCTCGAAGGCAATGAGACAGGCGCTCTTCCTTACAATATCGTCATGTACTCGGATGCCGACGCGATCGGTGTCACGGGGACGCAGCAGTTCGAGGCGAATCATGCGAGCCTCATCTCTCATAAGGGCGGCATGTTCTATGTGACCGGCACCCACTGCCGCATCACGCTGAAGGACAGCACGCTCACGCAGGATGAAGCGGCGCCTGTCTTCACCATCACAGGCAATGACGGCGGCTACGGCTGGGGCGATGCGGGTGCGAACGGCGGTCACGCGGAAGTCATCCTGTCGCATCAGATCCTGAATGGCGATATTCTCCTCGATACCATCTCGGATATCAATCTCAACATCAAAGACCAGTCCATCTGGACCGGTGCGATCACCATCGCTCCGAATGCCCAGGAGGGCGCTCCGTACAAGACCAATGCTGATGTCTTCATTGCGGAAGGCTCTACATGGAACCTGACCGCAGACTCTCAGATCACCAGCCTCTTCAATCTGGGCACGATCCATTACAACGGACACACCATCACGCTTGCCGATGGGACGGTCATGAAGGAATAAATTGACAGAAATAGAAGATCACGCGGTGCGAGGTAGTCGCATGGCGTGATTTTTTATTTGAGACTGAAGTTTGAAAGCAGGAATGAGTGGTTAGGGATTAGGAGCCTCGAGTGACTGGTGACTGGGGTTCTTCGGCATCGTCATCCCGAGCGCAGCCGAGGGATCTCTACTGTCCTGCAGGAATCAGCGTGTATGCGCTGAGGGGAAACGATGTCTTGGTGCTGCCTCACATCAGGCAATGAGCGTTCTGCAATATAGATTTCTCGGCTACGCTCGAAATGACGACAGCGCGAAGCGCTATCAAAACTCCACGGCGCTTAGATCCTTCGACTCAGTTCCCCCGTTTCAGATAAGCCGTTTTTTAACATACGACGTTCTCCTCCGCTCAGGATGACGAAATGCGCCGCACCACAACCTTGAACCCTGAACCCTGAACCCTGAACCTTGAACCCTCTTTCGCTCAATCAAAGGACGGCACGCCCCATGGGCTAACCCTGAAGTTTGAAAGCAGGAATGAATGGCTAGGGATTGAGAGCCTTGAGTGACTAGTGACTGGTGACTGGTGACTGGGGTTCTTCGGCATCGTCATCCCGAGCGCAGCCCTCGATCTCTACTGCCCTGCAGGAATCAGCGTGTATGCGCTGAGGGGAAACGATGTCTTGGTGCTGCCTCACATCAGGCAATGAGCGTTCTGCAATATAGATTTCTCGGCTACGCTCGAAATGACGACAGCGCGAAGCGCTATCAAAACTCCGCGGCGCTTCATTATTATTTGCGCCGCACCAACCCCTTTGAACCCGTAGAACCTACAGAACCCGCTGAATCTCTTTCGCTCAATCAAAGGGCGGCACGCCCCTTGGGCTAACCCTGAACCTTTAACCCTGAACCTTGATTTCCTCTTGACGCAGCCCTTTCACTAGTGCTATAAATAAAACTATATTTCATATGATATGTGTGCGGCGCATAGCCGTACCTCTCTTTTTCCGTCTGGAGGGATCCCTATGAACTTCAAAAAAGCCATCCTCGTATCGGCTGCAGTCCTCGCGGCTGCTGGCATCATCGCAGGCTGCGGTGATCAGAAAGCCGCGTCCTCTGCTTCTTCCGCAGCTGCCAAAGAAACCACCATCAAGGTTGGCGTATCCCCTGTACCGCACGCTGAGATCGTCGGCGTTGTGAAAGACAAGCTCGCCAAAGAAGGCGTCAAGGTCGAAATGGTCGAATTCACCGATTATGTCCAGCCGAACCTGGCCCTTGCGGATAAGAGCCTCGATGCGAACTTCTTCCAGCATAAACCATATCTGGATGAATTCTGCAAATCCAAAGGCCTGAAGCTGACATCCTTGGGAGCTGTTCATCTCGAACCGATGTGCGTGTATTCCAAGAAGCTGAAGTCTTTGAATGATCTTGCTGACGGCGCGCATGTAGCCATTCCGAATGACCCGACCAATGGCGGCCGCGCCCTCCTCGTCCTCCAGTCTGCCGGTCTCATCAAACTGAAGGAAGGCGCTCCGATCACCGCGACCCCGCAGGATATCGCAGAGAACCCGAAGAACCTGGAATTCTCCGAATTGGAAGCTCCGCAGCTTCCGCGTGCCCTGGAGGATGCGGATATCGCGATCATCAATATGAACTTCGCCCTCGAAGCAAAGCTCGATCCGAAGAGTGCCATCTACAGCGAAGGCTCCGACTCCCCGTATGCGAATATCGTAGCTGTCCGTGAAGGTGATGAAAACCGTCCGGAACTCCAGAAGCTCATGAAAGCGCTCACAAGCAAAGAAGTCAAGGACTTCATCGAAAAGAAATACGGCGGCTCTGTCAAGACCGTATTCTGATCGCGCCTTTGAAGAAAAACTCCCCGAAAGGGGAGTTTTTTGTTGGGGCGGTGACTAGTGACTGGAAAAAGTCAGACTCTCTCGCATTGTCATTTCGAGCGAAGCGAGAAATCTTTGTCATCCTCGGTCAAACAAATCATGTTAGAAAAGCGCAAATGGGAAACCTGATCTCTTGGAAACCTTTGGGTATCGCCTCCTATATATTGCGGCGAAGCCGCCACCGCTATTTCTCATTCTTTTCATCCGCGATTAGGGGATGGCGCGCCATAAGAGCAAACCTGGCGCCCATCCACCTCCTTCTCTATTGCTGAACGGTTCCCCATTCTATATAATGATATACTGAGATAGGATCATAGAAAAAATATCATTTCCCATGTCAGGAGCCCATCTATGCGATTCCTCGCTTCGAAAAAGAACATTCAGAATCTTTTATATGCGACACTCTTTCTGCTGCCGCTTCATCCCTATGCGTTTTACGTGACACTTCTCCCATGCCTTCTTCTCTGGGCAGTGAATCATTGCACCACAGGCGAAGTGAAATGCGTGCGCCCTCGCCTCTGGGGACTGCCGGCGGTCTTTTTGGCGTGTGCCTTTTTCTCCGGCTTCCACTCTCCCGACCCTGCCTTTTCGCTCATGAACTGGGCCTTTCAGCCATTGATGTATGCCGCGATCTACCTTTTGATCCTTTCTCTTCTTTCCTCCGTGCGGGAAAAGGAGAAGGCGCTCTATGCCTTCCTGGCGGGAGCCATCTGCGTGGCCGCCTATGGCTTCATCCAGTATGCAAATGTGGCAGGCATGGCAGCTGATATGACGGCGCAGAGCTGGGTCGATCCCGAGAGATTTCCTCTTCTTCGGCGCCGCATGTATTCGACACTGGAAAATCCGAATCTCCTCGGGGCCTATGCCGTCATGATCATCAGCATCCTCACTGCTTTCTTTCTTAGGGAGCGGCAGAAAAAAAGGAAATGGGCTTTTGCCATCATTCTCTTCGTCCTGCTTCTCTGCCTTGCGCTGACCTATTCACGCGGCGCATGGCTGAGCCTTGCGGCTATCGTCTTAGGGCTCACCCTCTTCTATGACAAGCGATTCGGCTTTCTTTTCTTCCTCATCCCTCTCGTTCTCTTCTTCTACCACGGACAGATGGTCGAGCGTTTTCTGTCCCTTTTCTCCGGCGAGGACACCTCTGTCGGCCTGCGCTTTGCTCTATGGGAGAGCACCATCGCCATGATCGAAGAGCACCCGCTTCTAGGCGTGGGGTGGGGGAGCTATTATCTGGCCTATCCCGACTACAATTTCTTCATTCAGGATGAGCACGTCCTCATCTTCCATGCGCACAACATGTATCTCAATATGCTCGCCGAAGTCGGCATCGTAGGCGGAGCAGCCTTCCTTCTGACCTTCTTCGCCCAAGGCTTCCTCTGCTGGAAGCTCTACCGGGGGAAGGCCAGCCTCTTCACGCGAACGATGGGGCTTGGCGGCCTGCTCATGGTCATGGCCATCGCCGTCCTCAGCATGAGCGACCATGTCCTTTTCGGACGCTCGATCTCCTTCTGCTTCTGGAGCCTTTCCGCACTTTGCGTAGGAAGCGGGGACTGGTGAGCGGTTATCGGGGGGGGCAGCGTGAAGGGGGCAGCCATGCCCGAAGCGATGCACCGATCTTCACGGATCACCTTCGCGGGAAGCCTTCGGGTGCGGCCTTGCGGCGCTCCCCTGTACCATTTCTATAACCTGCACTGCGAGGATCATCGCTTTCATAGCCTGTAGACTCTGAGTCACATAAATGATGATTTGTCTAATAGGAATTATTTATAACATCCCTATGAGAATTTTAAAAACAAAGAACATACTTTTTACGAACCTTTCGAAAAAAGTGTGATATAATAACAGTGATGACTGAGAAGGTCGCAAATACAGTCGGTGAGACCGATGATACCAAGGAGGAGTTTTTCTGATGTTATGAGACATGTTTACATGCGGTCATAGGAAAGCAGAAAGGACTCCTTTTTCTTTTATACTTCGGAAGCACGGCTGTGTTTTTATGAGGCAAAAAGTTCCAGACCATAGAGAAAGCTCAAAGAGGTACTGGACTTTTGATATTTTTATATTTTTGGGAGGATGATAGTAATGATCGACACCAATGATAGCGAATTCCTTAGCAGAATTGAAAGTGCAGATCTGAAAGCAAAAATCTGTGATGCTAAAACTGCAGCAGCTATGATTCAGGCAGGCGACATCCTTGGTATTTCCGGATTCACCCCATGCGGCTATCCGAAGATCACCATGCATGAACTCGCAGAACGTATGAAAGAAACCCCATTCCAGGTAGACGTATGGACTGGCGCTTCCACTGGTTCCCAGATTGATACTGAACTGGTCGCTGTAAACGGCATCAGAAACCGTATGCCATACCAGACCAACGGCAACCTCAGAAAAGCCATCAATGCAGGCAGCATCAACTATTATGACCTTCACCTGTCCCATGTAGCTCAGCAGATCCGTGCTGGCTTCTTCACCAACGTGAAGGGTGAACGTGTCACCGGCCCAGATTTCGCAGTAGTAGAAGTCTGCAAGATCGGACCGAACGGCGAACTGTACCCGACCACTGCTATCGGCAACTCTCCGGTATTCGTAGATACCGCTAAGAAAGTCATCGTAGAAGTCAACACCACCCAGCCGCTGGAACTCGCTGGCATGGCTGATATCTACATGAGAAAGAACCCGCCGCACTGCGAACCGATTCCGATCAAAACTGCTGGCGACCGCGTAGGCACTCCTTACATCCCATGCGATCCGGCAAAGATCGTTGCTATCGTTCCATGCGATCTGCCAGACGTTACCCGTGCACTGGCTCCGCTCGATGACGACGCAGAAGCAATGGGCAACAACCTGATCGATTTCCTGAAAAACGAAGTCGCTCATGGCAGACTGCCGGAAAACCTGCTCCCACTGCAGTCCGGTGTAGGCAACGTAGCAAACGCTGTTATCCATGGCCTCGTAGAATCCGACTTCAAGAACCTTTCCGTATACACCGAAGTTATTCAGGATGGCATGTTCGACCTGATCGATAAAGACAAGATCGACATGATCTCCGGTACTTCCCTCTCCCCATCCCCGGATGGACTGAAACGCTTCTACGACAACATCGACAGATACAGCAAGAAGATCATCCTTCGTCCGCAGGAAATCTCCAACAACGGCGAAGTAGCTCGTCGTCTCGGCGTCATCGCTATGAACACCGCTTTGGAAATGGATATCTACGGTCATGTAAACTCCACCCATGTAAGCGGCACCAAGCTGATGAACGGTATCGGCGGCTCCGGCGACTTTGCTCGTAACGGCTTCCTGTCCTGCTTCTTCTGCCACAGCACCGCTAAGGGCGGCAAGATCTCCGCAGTTGTTCCGATGTGCTCCCATGTAGACCACACCGAACATGATACCCATGTATTCATTTCCGAACAGGGCGTCGCTGATGTTCGCGGCCTGTCCCCGAAAGAAAGAGCAAAGGTCATCATCAACAACGTCGCTCATCCGTCCTTCAGAGATCAGCTCATGGACTACTATGAAAGAGCATGCGCAGCTTGCGGCGAAAGCCAGACCCCGCATCTCCTTCAGGAAGCATTCAAATTCCATGAAAGCCTCGCTGAAAACGGCGACATGCACTTCAAGAAATAATTTAATTATTCAAGAAGCCGCATGAGGCAAGGCATTTAATGCTTTACAAATACAGATAATACTGTATAATTACCTATGGTGATATCTGTCACACGACAGTGTCAATACATGGGTCAGCAAGAGTCCCCAATCGCTGCTGCAATAAGACTCAAATGAGCACTGCAGCAGCCAAGGGCTTTGCGTGACCCCATTGGGAAGATAGATCCTATGTAAGTGGTAAGAAGAACACAAAGTCGCGGCCACCGAAGTCAAGGAAAAGCTTCCTAGAGTTTTACATACTTACTTTTTTAGGAGGAAGATGAACTCATGTCTAACGAATCCCTGAAAGCTAAACTTGCAGCTTACAATGACACCTATGCAAAACAGTGCGCAAAACATCCGGAAAGAGTTGGTCTGAAACACAAGAACCTGTACACCCCACTCGATCTCGAAGGTTTCGACTATGAAAGAGACCTCGGATTCCCGGGCGAATATCCATACACCCGTGGCGTACAGCCGACCATGTACCGTGGCAAACTCTGGACCATGCGTATGTATGCTGGTTTCTCCACCGCTGAAGAATCCAACAAACGTTACAAATACCTGATCGCTAACGGCGGCACCGGCCTGTCCTGCGCATTCGACCTGCCAACCCAGATCGGCTATGACTCCGACGACAAAATGTCCGCTGGCGAAGTTGGTAAAGTAGGCGTAGCTATTGACTCCCTCTACGATATGGAAAGACTGTTCGACGGCATCGACCTCGGCAAAGTTTCCACTTCCATGACCATCAACGCACCGGCTTCCGTACTGCTGGCTATGTACATCGCTGTAGCTGAAAAACAGGGCGTTCCGGCAGCTGCTCTTCGCGGCACCATCCAGAACGATATCCTGAAAGAATACGCAGCTCGCGGCACCTACATTTTCCCGGTTAAACCGTCCATGCGTCTGATCACCGATATCTTCGAATACTGCTCCGTAAACGTACCGAAGTGGAACACCATCTCCATTTCCGGCTACCATATCCGTGAAGCAGGCTCCACCGCTGCTCAGGAAATCGCATTCACCATCGCTGATGGTATCGCATACATCGAAGCAGCTCTGAAAGCTGGCATGAAGATCGATGAATTCGCAGGCCGTCTGTCCTTCTTCTGGAACGCTCACAACAACGTACTCGAAGAAGTTGCAAAATTCCGTGCATCCCGTCGTCTGTGGGCTACCATTCTGAAGGAAAGATTCCATGCAGAAAACCCGAAGTCCATGAAACTGCGTTTCCACACCCAGACCGCTGGTTCCATGCTGACCGCTCAGCAGCCAAACAACAACATCATCCGTGTTGCTCTCCAGACCGCTGCAGCAGTTATGGGCGGAACCCAGTCCCTGCACACCAACTCCCGCGATGAAGCTCTGGCTCTGCCGACCACTGAATCCGTAACCATCGCTCTGCGTACCCAGCAGATCGTAGCTTACGAATCCGGCCTGGCTGACGTAGTTGATCCGCTCGGCGGCTCCTACTATGTTGAAGCTATGACCAATGCTATCGAAGCAGAAGCTAAAGAATACATCCGCAAGATCGATGAAATGGGTGGCGCAGTAGAAGCTATTGATAAAGGCTACATCCAGAAAGAAATTCAGGACGCTGCTTACGCTTGGCAGATGTCTGTTGAATCCGGCGAAAGAACCATCGTTGGCGTCAACAAATTCACCATGGAAGAACCACCGGTTACCGGCCTGCTGAAGATTGATGCATCCGTTGGCGAAAAGAAGAAAGCTCAGCTCGCTCAGGATAAAGCAAACCGTGACCAGGCTAAAGTTGCTGAAGAACTGGCTAAACTTGAAAAAGCAGCTCAGACTCCGGCTGAAGGCCCAGACCATGTCAACCTCATGCCAGTCATCCTCGACTGCGTACGTGCATACTGCACCGAAGGCGAAATCTGCGGCGTTCTGCGTAAAGTTTACGGCGAATACAAACCGCACAACACCCTCTAATCTAAGGGCAGCCTGAAGCAAAGATAATTACATTACTCAAATATTTCTGGAGGTAATTTACAATGGCAGACAAACGTATCAGAGTACTGGTAGCTAAACCGGGTCTTGATGGACATGATCGTGGCGCAAAAGTTATTGCTCGTGCACTTCGTGATGCAGGCATGGAAGTTATTTACACCGGTCTTCGTCAGACCGTTGAACAGATCGTTGAAGCAGCAGACGCAGAAGACGTTAATGTTGTAGCTCTGTCCCTGCTCTCCGGCGCTCACAACACCCTCTTCCCGGAAGTTGTTGAAGCACTGAAGGCTAAAGGAATGGGCGACGTTCTCGTAGTTGGCGGCGGCGTAATTCCGGAATCCGATATCCCAGGCTTGAAAGAAGCTGGCGTAAAAGCTATCTTCACTCCTGGCACACCAACCAAAGAAGTTATCGACTTCATTAAAGAAAACGTAAAATAATCGACTTTTAGACTGATTAGCTTGACAGTTTATTAGTTGAAATGTAGCTTGCATGGGGCTGGGGGGATACTCAGTCCCATTGCAACTATATTATTTACTCTTCGAAAAGGCGGTGCATCCATGGAATTTTCTATGAAGGATTTTTGGAATGGATCCAGACGTGCCTTAGCGAGAGCAATTACCATCGTTGAAGACGAACGGGATGGATTTGAAGATGTCATGAAAGAGATCTATCACCATACCGGTCGTGCACAGGTCATCGGTATTACTGGTGCGCCTGGTGCGGGTAAGAGCACACTGTCAGATGCCCTCATTAAGCAGTTCCGTAAGCAGGGCAAAACTGTAGGTATCGTAGCCATCGATCCTACGAGTCCATTCTCCGGCGGCGCCATCCTTGGTGACCGTATCAGAATGAACGACCTGACCTTGGATAAGGGTGTTTATATCCGTAGTATGGGTACGCGCGGCAGCCTCGGCGGACTTTCCCGCAAGACTGCAGATGCGGTCAAACTGATGGATGCTTTCGGTCTCGATGTCATTCTCATCGAAACAGTAGGCGTAGGACAATCAGAAGTTGATATCGTTAAAAATGCGGATACGACACTTGTTGTGCTCGTACCTGGACTAGGCGACGATATTCAGGCTATCAAAGCAGGTATCCTTGAAATTGGTGATGTATTCTGCATCAACAAATGTGATCGCGATGGCGCAGATCGTTTGAACGTCGAAATCGAAATGATGCTTGATCTGGGCGAAGCTCAGAACTGGCGTCCTCCGATTGAGAGAACGATCGCGAACAAAGATCAGGGCGTAGCCGAAGTAGTAGCAGCTCTGGGCGAACATAGAAAGTACCTCGAAGAGTCCGGTCTCCTTGAAGAAAGAAGACGTGAACGGGCTAGAAGCGAGATGCTCGAAATGATTCACGATCGCATTTCCCGTCATATTGAGGAAAATATTTCCTCGACGGGTGAATTTAGTGACTGCGTGGAACAAGTCTTTGAACGGAAGACAGATCCGTTCACGGTCGTTGATTCCATTGTAGGCAAAATATTCAAATAATTTTAAAGGAGGAGTTTATTATGGCATTCAAAGTACTTTGTGTGGACCATGTAGGCGTTGCTGTTAAAGATCTTCAGCTGATCAAACAGCAGATGAAAGACATCCTTGGACTGGATCCATCCCTTCCGGATGAAACCGTCGAAGAACAGCATGTAACCACCAGCTTCTTCAAACCGTCTGCTCAGACCGAAGCTTGCGAACTCGAATTCCTGGGTTCCACCACTCCGGACGGCCCGATTGCTCGTTTCATCGAAAAAGCAAACGGCGGCAAGAATGGTTTCCAGCATGTAGCACTTCGTGTCGACGACATCGAAGCTTGCCTTGCTGACCTGCAGGCTAAAGAAGTTCCGCTCATCGATAAGAAATATCGTATCGGTGCTGGCGGCTGTCACATCGCTTTCCTGCATCCAAAGGCTACAGGCCTTCTGCTTGAACTGACAGAACGCCCAGGCGGCCCATCCTTCAAGGCTTAATTGAACGATGGCAAATGCCTTGCCCATCGGGGTAAGGCATCCCCCTCACGGGGGTCCCTAAAATTTTTGGAGGTGTAAGAATGGCAACTGTTGCAGAAAGAATTGAACTTCTTCACAAAAACCTCGCTCATGTAGAGGCTATGGGTGGAGAAAAGAAAGTTGAAAAACAGCATGCAAAAGGCAAACTGACTGCTCGTGAAAGACTGGCTCTTCTGTTTGATGAAGGCACTTTCGTAGAAGTCAATGCCCTTGTAAAATCCCGCTGCCACAACTTCGGTCAGGAAAAGAAAGATCTCCCGGGCGAAGGCGTTGTTACCGGTTACGGTACCGTTGACGGCAGACTCGTATTCGCATTCGCACAGGACTTCACCGTTGAAGGCGGCTCCCTCGGCGAAATGCACGCTGCTAAGATCGTTCACGTAAATGAACTGGCTCTCAAAGTCGGTGCTCCTTGCGTAGGCCTGAACGATTCCGGCGGAGCTCGTATTCAGGAAGCTGTCGATGCACTCTCCGGCTACGGCAAGATCTTCTGGTGCAACACCATTGCATCCGGCGTTATTCCGCAGATCTCTGCTATCATGGGACCATCTGCAGGCGGCGCTGTATACTCCCCAGCTCTGACCGACTTCATTTACATGGTCAAGAAAACATCCCAGATGTTCCTGACCGGCCCGGCAGTTGTTGAATCCGTTACCGGCGAAAAGATCACCGCTGAAGCACTCGGCGGCGCTATGACCCACAACCGTACTTCCGGTGTAGCTCAGTTCGCTTGCGACAACGACGAAGACTGCATTAAACAGATTCGTTACCTGCTCTCCTTCCTGCCGAGCAACAACATGGAAGATGCTCCTATCGTTGAAACCGGTGATGATCCGACCAGAACCGATCCGGCTCTCGATACCATCATGCCAGAAAACTCCAACGCTCCATACAACATGTATGACGTTATCAAATCCGTTGTAGATAACGGTGAATACTACGATGTAGCTAAAGAATTCGCTAAGAATATCATTACCTGCTTCGCACGTTTCGACGGACAGACCGTTGGTATCATTGCAAACCAGCCAGCATTCATGGCAGGCTGCCTTGACTACAATGCATCTGATAAATCCGCTCGTTTCATCCGTTTCTGCGACTGCTTCAACATCCCGGTTGTAAACATTGTCGATGTACCAGGCTTCCTGCCAGGCAAACAGCAGGAATATGCCGGCGTAATTCGTCACGGCGCTAAGATGCTGTTCGCATACTGCGAAGCAACCGTTCCGAAGATCACCATGATCCTCCGTAAAGCTTACGGTGGTTCCTACATCGCTATGTGCTCCCGTGAACAGGGCGCTGACCAGGTATTCGCTTGGCCAACCGCTGAAATCGCTGTTATGGGACCTGCAGGCGCTGCAAACATCATCTTCAAGAAAGACCCGAACAAAGAACAGCGTACAGCTGAATACGTCGAAGAATTCGCTACTCCATACAAAGCTGCTGAACGTGGCTATGTAGACGCAGTTATCGATCCGAGAAACACTCGTCCGACAATCATCAATGCACTGAAGATGCTTGCTTCCAAGCACGAAGTACATCCAGCAAAGAAACACGGCAACATTCCGCTGTAATATTTGCTGCAAGAAAAACTCTAATTGAAAGGATGGGTACAGATGGATAACAACACAGTTATGTATATCGCGGTATTTGCTGCTATCGTAGCAGTAGTAGCGCTGATCATGATCTGGCAGGTACGTTCATCTCTCAATCAGTCCGCAGCACCGGCACCGGCAGCAGCTCCGAAGAAGGCAGCTCCAGCTAGAGCAGCAGCTCCGAAAGCAGCTGACAATGGTGCAGTTGTAGCAGCAATCGCTGCTGCAATCGTTGCTATGGGTGGCGGCGAAATCGTCTCCATCCGCCCGGCAGCTAGAAGTGGCTGGACCTCTGCATCTCGTCTTGCAGGTGTTTCCGGCACTCAGCAGTTCTAATTGAAAGTTGAAAGTACAATCATTTAGGAGGAAAGACAATGAGAAAATTTACTGTAACAGTTAACGGCCAGGATTACGATGTAGTAGTTAAAGATGGCGGCGCTGCAGCAGCAGCTCCTGCTCCGGCAGCAGCAGCTCCGGCAGCAGCTCCAGCACCGGCTCCGGTAGCAGCAGCTCCAGCACCGGCACCGGCTCCAGCTCCGGCTCCGGCTCGAGCTCCGGCAGCAGCTCCTGCAGGTGCAGACGAATCCGTTGAAGCTCCAATGCCGGGCAAAGTTATCCGCATCAACAAACATGTTGGCGATGCAGTTGCTTCCGGCGACGAAGTCCTCGTTCTCGAAGCTATGAAAATGGGCAACCCGATCATGGCTCCATGCGATGGCAAGATCACCGGCATGCCGGTATCCGAAGGCCAGTCCGTACAGGGCGGCGACGTTCTCTTCACCGTTGGCTAATAGCCGATATGAAAAAGCAGCGCGTATGCGCTGCTTTTTTGTTGCAATAAAACGGAGTGCGCAAGAGAATCGGGCACTCCGTTTTGGTTTCTTCGTTTCCGCGAGAGCGGATCACACATTGCTTTCTGTATTTGGTGTAGTGACAGCAAGAAAGGGCGGATAAGAAATAGTAGCACCGACAGGGATGAAGCGAATGATCCCATTCATGGTAAAGGTGGATACGTCCTCTCGGCGGATCTCGGTTCTTTTGCGGCTGCTTCCTGTCACGCCTTAGTAGGCATCATCCTCTTCCATTTCCTGCTTTTCTCTTGCGATCAAGATACGGAGCATGGTGAGGGAAGCCTGGAGGTAATCATAGTCCTTGGGGAAGGCACAGAGGATGCCGTAGCGGAAGAGAGACTCCTTTTCTTCGGGTGGCACCTGATGAACGGCGATCAGGATATCATCACGGCCATAAAGAGCGAGAGCACGCGAGAGGGCGACAGCATTCTTACCTCTGGCGTCACTTGCCGTGGTGTAGAAGACGAAGTGAACGTCATTGTCTGCGGCCCCCTTGGCAGCATCCTCCGGCTGCTGCGAGGGGCTGACGTCGACGTCCCAGCCGGAGTCAGCCAATGCATTGGCGGCCAGTTTTCGTTCTTCACGATCACTTTCGAGATCATTTTCCATTTCAATGAGGAGAACACGCGGGCGTCTGCCATCAAGTGCAGCAAATTCTTTAGAAAGCCGAAGGGCTTCTTCTCTGACGGTTTCTTTGGTTTTCGGATCGAGTGCCATGGTAAGCTCCTTGTATGAGAATAAAAATAATGATAATGAAATAAACTTTACATACAAATCTATTATAATATAAATCATGGTTGCTGTTCAATGCATAATTTGTGATTTCAGATGCAATATTAGCAAGAAATATATAAGACGGAGAAAAACATTGATTGACACTGAGAAGAATATGAATTATACTGAGACTGTAGTCATTTAGACAATTTCATATGGCTGGCAGATGCGAAAGCATAAAAGAGAATCCGGTCTAAGCCGGAGCGGTCCCGCCACTGTAAGGAGGAGTCTCTCACAGATAAGTCACTGGGCGAAAGTCTGGGAAGGCGTGAAGAGATGAGGAGCCCGAGCCAGGAGAACTATCTGCCAATGAATCACCGCGAAGGAAGTAGGGATCTATCCAAGACATGATTTGATTCTGTCTAAGATCAGGGCTTGTGAGAAGATCAGTATTTCCGTCAACCTGCGAGAGATGGGGAGGGGATTGAGATCGGTCCTGGTCTCATTATTTTCCGGCTGCCCCCACTGGGTCAGTCGTTTTTTTATGGTAGGACCAAGACGTGAACCTGAAGGAGGTGAACTTTCTGTCTGATTGAAATTGTCTAAAGGGGCGTTCTCTTGATTTGCGCTGGTAAGTCAGTGAGCGGCCATAAATTATTAAAGGAGGAACTATTTCATGGATGAAGTAACAAAAGCAACATCCGCGGAAAATCAGGAAAGACAGCTTACCGATAAGGAATTGGAAGCGATTCTGAAACAGTCGGAAGGCAAAACCGATTTCCCACAGGTCACATTTGATGAATTCACACCACCAACCTACGAGGAATGGGTTGATGCGTGCAACGCTCTTCTGAAGGGCAAACCGTTTGATAAGCTGATGTATACCAAGACGTATGAAGGTATCACTTTTAGCCCGATCTATACCCTGCGTACGGGTCCGGACGCACAGGATGCGATCCTGCCGACCGATGACTATCCGGGCATGGGGGACTTCATGCGCGGCCAGAAAGTCAATGGTTACAAAGAAGAACCATGGGGCATTGCACAGTCTTGTGATGAAGCACTTCCAAAGGAAAATAATGAGCTCCTGAAACACGAAATCGATCGTGGTTCCACAGTATACAATGTACGCCTTGATGCATCCACTCTGCATGGCATCGATGTGACGGATGCTGAAAAACCAGGTGAAACCGGCGTTTCTCTGACCACTCTCGAAGATGTGCATAACCTTCTGGACGGTCTGGATCTTGCAAAGTATCCATTCATGATGTATACCGGCGAATCTGCACTGGCACCGCTTGCTATGGTGGCTGCCGCAGTCAAAGCACAGGGAAAAGATGTGTCCGCGCTTCATGGCGTGATCGGTGGAAGCCCGTTGACACAGCTGCTGACTGATGGCAAGAATAAGGAAAGCCTTGAAAAAGCATACGACCAGATGGCAGAGACCATCCGCTGGGCTCGCAAGAATGCACCGAGCGTAGCGACCGTATTCATCACTTCCGATGTATTCTCTCTGGGCGGCGCACAGGCCGTACAGGAAATCGCATATACCTTCGGCGTCGCTGTAGAGTATGTCCGTGAAATGCTGAAGAGAGGCATTTCGATCCATGATATCGCACAGTCCTTCTACTTCGGCTTCAATGTAGGCGCTACGTTCTTCATTGAAATTGCAAAGCTTCGTGCAGCTCGTCAGGTATGGTCGAACATCATGAAGGCTTTCGGTGCAGAAGAAGAAGATCGTTCGATGAAGATCCATGCAAAACCGGCATTCTTCACAAAGACCATTTTCGATGTGGGCGTGAACATGCTCCGCAATACCACCGAAGCATTCTCTGCTGTCGTTGGCGGTGTAGATACCTACGAAAATGCACCTTATGATGATACCGTCAGAAAAGGTGATGAATTCTCCCGCCGTATCGCTAGAAACCTGCAGATCATGCTGCAGGAAGAATTCGGCATGCTGCGTCCGATCGATGCAGCCGGCGGCTCCTGGGCGATTGAAAAGCTCACCAAAGAGATGGCAGAAAAGATCTGGGCTGAATTCCAGAAGATCGAATCTCTGGGCGGCATGACCAAAGCAATCAAAGAAGGCTATCCGCAGAAGGAGATCAAAGCCGTCCTTGAAAAGCGCTTCAAAGCACTGGATCTTAGAAAAGACCGTGCGGTCGGCAATAACATGTACCCGCTGATGGGCGAAGTGCTCCTCGAAGCTCGTCCGGAAGATACGAAAGCCATTAAGCAGGAACTTGGCGATGCAGCCAAAGCATATCGTGCAGACCTTGATCTTGCCTTCAGAAGCCAGGCACTGGCAGAACTGAAATCCGCTGGTGAAGGTGAAGTCGTCGACAAAGCGGCTGCAGCAGCTGCTGCCGGTGCGACCATTGGCGAGATCAATGAAGTCGCTGGTAATGCAGAAGGCTCCGTTGCTATCGAAAAGATCGATGCACACCGCTGGACGGAACGCTTCGAAGCGCTCCGCTTTGATACCGAAGCATATAAAGAAAAGACTGGCAAGAATGTGGAGATCTTCCTCGCAAACATGGGCAAGATCCCGCAGCATAAAGCCAGAGCAGACTTCTCCACCTCCTTCCTGCAGGTCGGCGAATTCAATGTCCATCTCAATAATGGTTTCCAGGATGACGAAGACAAACCGGGCTCCCGCTGGGATAAGTGCGTAGAAGCACTGAAAGCTGGCGCTGATGACAAAGGCACGCCATATGATGTCGCTGTCATCTGCTCCACGGATGCGACCTATCCGGAAGATGTACCGGCTCTGGCTCCGAGACTGAAAGAAGTCCTCGGCGACGGCACCCTCTTCCTCGCAGGCGCAGCTCCAAAGGATCTGGAAGAGACCTACCGCAAGGCGGGCGTAGATGATTTCATCAGCGTCAAAGCAAACTGCTACGAAATTCTCCGCATGCTGCAGAAAAAGAAAGGAATGATTGAATAATGGCAAACACAAATCCTGATTTCACACAGCTGTCTCTGGGGGAACATCCACACTGCTCCTATGATGAGTGGAAGGAAAAGCTGGAAGCCAAGACCGGCAAAGGCTTTGATGCACTCTATGAACCGACCATGGAAAAGATCCCGGTCGCTCCCTTCTATACCAAAGATGTTTATGATGACTGCAATCATCTGGACTTCATGAGCGGTATCCCGCCATTCCTTCGTGGACCATACTCCACCATGTACGTTTTCCGCCCATGGACCGTTCGTCAGTACGCAGGCTTCTCCACGGCAGAAGAATCCAACGCATTCTATAAGAGAAACCTGGCAGCAGGTCAGAAAGGTCTGTCCATTGCATTCGACCTTCCGACCCACCGCGGCTACGATGCGGATAACCCGCGTGTTATCGGTGACGTAGGTAAAGCCGGCGTATCCGTATGCTCCATGCTTGATATGAACATCCTCTTCGACGGCATCCCGCTGGACCAGATGTCCGTATCTATGACCATGAACGGCGCCGTTCTTCCGATTCTGGCATTCTTCATTTCCGCCGGCATCGAACAGGGCGTCGACAAGAAGATCCTTGCAGGTACCATTCAGAACGATATCCTGAAGGAATTCATGGTACGTAACACTTACATTTACCCACCGGCTATGTCCATGCGTATCATTGGTGATATTTTCGAATACACCACCAAGTACATGCCGAAGTTCAACTCCATTTCCATTTCCGGCTACCACATTCAGGAATGCGGTGCTACCTGCGATCTGGAAATCGGTTACACTCTGGCAGACGGCATGGAATACATCCGTTGCGGCGAAAAAGCAGGTCTGCCGGTCGATGCTTTCGCAAAGCGTCTGTCCTTCTTCTGGGATCAGGGCAAGAACTACTTCATGGAAGTCGCAAAGATGCGTGCAGCTCGTGTCCTCTGGGCAAAGATCCTCAAAGGCTTCGGCGCAAAGAATCCGAAATCCATGGCACTTCGTACCCACTCCCAGACTTCCGGCTGGTCCCTCACCGAACAGGATCCATTCAACAACATCGGCCGTACCTGTATGGAAGCTATGTCTGCAGCTCTCGGTCACACCCAGTCCCTGCATACCAACGCACTCGACGAAGCAATCGCTCTGCCGACCGACTTCTCTGCTCGTCTGGCTCGTAACACCCAGCTTTACATCCAGGATGAAACCAAAGTCTGCAAGATCATCGATCCATGGGGCGGCTCCTACTATGTGGAATACCTCACCAACGAGATCATCAAACGTGCATGGGCACACATTCAGGAAGTCGAAGCACTGGGCGGCATGTCCAAGGCTATCTCCACCGGCCTTCCGAAAATGCGTATCGAAGAATGCGCCGCTCGTCGTCAGGCAGATATCGACTCCGGCCGTGAAACCATTGTCGGCCTGAACAAGTACAGACTGGCGAAGGAAGATCCGCTGAACGTTCTCTCCATCGATAACACCGCTGTACGTAACGCACAGATCAAACGTCTGGAAAAACTCAGAAGCATCCGCGATCCGGAAGCTGTCCGCCGCGATCTGGAAGCCATCACCAAGTGTGCAGAATCCCGTGACAACGGCAACCTTCTGGAAGCTGCTGTCCAGGCAGCACATGACCGTGCATCCCTTGGCGAAATCTCTGACGCTGTTGAAAAGGTATCCGGCCGCTTCAATGCAGTCATCCACACCATTTCCGGCGTATACTCCAATGAATTCGATGACACCTCCGAACTGGATGAAGCAAAGAAACTGGCTAACGAATTCGAAGCTCTCGAAGGCCGCCGCCCGCGTATCTTCCTCGCGAAGATGGGCCAGGATGGTCACGACAGAGGCCAGAAAGTTCTTGCTACCTCCTTCGCAGATATGGGCTGGGACGTCGACGTAGGCCCGCTCTTCCAGACTCCGGAAGAAGCGGCACAGGATGCCGTTGACAACGACGTTCATATGGTCGGCTTCTCTTCCCTGGCAGCAGGTCATAAGACCCTGCTCCCGGCTATCGTCGAAGACCTGAAGAAACTCGGCCGTGAAGATATCCTCGTAGCTATCGGCGGCGTTATCCCGCCACAGGATTACGAATTCCTGTACGACCATGGTGCAGTTGCTATCTTCGGACCAGGCACCAACATTCCGAAATGCTGCATCAAGCTGCTCCAGATGCTCGTAGACCGTGCTAAGGAAGAAGCTAAGGCAGAATAAGGTCGCCTAACGTTTTCTGACACTGTCATTCAATGCGTATCGGCAAAGGGTTCAAGGTTCAGGGTTCAGGGGGTTACTGGAAATGGTGATACCCTAACCTGAACCCCGAACCCTGAACCAATGACCATTTCGCAGCTGGAATAGTGACAGAAGCGTTTTAAAGAAATCTGATTTCTTGTCCTGCGCGGAGCCGAGGGCGACCTCGGCTCCCTAGCAGGGCTTGCAATCCGAATCGATTGATAGTCCGGAAAACAGAGGACTGGAAATGGTGATGGATAGTCACCGCGTCCGGTCACTATCACTACCAATGAATCACGCTTGATACACATCATATTTTCATTTGGCAGTCCTCCTTTTCATGATCCATCTACAGGGGGAGAAGCCAGGAAAGGGAGGGTATGACAAATGCCTGAAAACAATGATGATTTAAGACCCAGCTGGGTACCGGAAGAAAAAAATCCTGAATTCGCCTGCTCTGTCATGCGTGGGATAGATACCACGGCAAACAGCATCACAGGGGCGAAGGAATACCCGGATGCTCCGCTTCGAAAAGTGCCGCTTCGTAAGAAAATGACCGTTGAGCAGTACATCGACGGTGTGGCCAAAGGGGATCGTGTGACGCTGTCCAAGGCCATCACGCTCATCGAAAGCAATGCGCCGAAAGATTTCGACAAAGCGCAGCGCGTACTGCAGGGACTTCTTCCTAAAACGGGCAAAGCTCTTCGTATCGGTATCACTGGTGTACCGGGAGCCGGTAAATCGACCTTCATCGAGTCCTTCGGCCAGATGCTCTGCCATCAGGGCTACAAAGTTGCCGTTCTTGCCGTCGACCCGACCTCATCCATCACCGGCGGCTCTATCCTCGGTGATAAGACACGTATGCAGAACCTGTCTCGTGAACCGAACTGCTTCATTCGACCATCTCCATCCAAAGGCACTTTGGGCGGTGTCGCGAGAAAATCCCGTGAAACCATGCTCCTCTGCGAAGCTGCCGGCTGTGATGTCATCCTTGTCGAGACCGTCGGTGTCGGCCAGTCGGAGACCACGGTCCGCTCCATGGTTGATTTCTTCATGCTCGTCGTACTGACAGGGGCCGGCGATGACCTCCAGGGCATCAAGAAAGGTATCATGGAGCTTGCCGATGCGATCGTCGTCAATAAAGCGGATGGGGATAACCTCGAGCGTGCTAAAGTCGCACAGGGCGAGTATGAAAGAATGTGCGAATTCATCCGTCCGGCTACCGAAGGCTGGAAAACCCATGCTTACCGCTGCTCCGCGATCAAGAAAACAGGTCTTTTGGAGCTGTGGGCCGTCATGCGTGAATTTGAAAAGGTCACAAAGAAATCCGGCATTTTTGAAAACCGCAGACAGCGCCAGATCCTTGACTGGGTGAACAGCATGATCGATGAACATCTGCATAATCTCTTCTTTGAAGATCCGCTCATCAAGAGCCGTCTGCCATCCGTCAAAGCGGCTGTCCTTGCGGGCGTCGTCTCCCCAAGTCAGGCCGTTACGGAGCTTATCCACTCCTTCGATATGGATCGCGCATCCATCAAGCATTTGGAGGAAACGGAAAAGTAACTTTGTGACTAGTGGCTGGTAGCTAGTGGCTAGGGATTAGGAGCCTCAAGGGACTAGGGAAACGCTGATTCAATCCGTGTTTCCCTGGAAGACATCTGACTCCCGTATCGTCATTTCGAGCGAATCGAGAAATCTTTCTTGCAGACCGATAAACGATGCGTGTGTGAACGCAGAAATATGTAGCAACAAGGCGTCGGTTTCCATCCGTGTTTCCTTAATCAGCGTTTTCGTAAATGCTACTCTTTGGCATCGCCCCATATATACTCGGGGCGATGCCTGCGTCTTCATTCCTCATTCGAGCAAAGATTTCGTTCACAATCAAGGGACAGCACGTCCCCAGCGCTAACCCGAAGCCCTTATCTTACATCTCAATGCGCCCATGATGCGCGCAACGTGAAAAGGAGAATCATACATTGTTTACCAAAGATCTATACCTGGCCGGTGGATCCTTCCATGGGCTGCAGGAAGTGTTTTCCAGGATCTACGGTGTCGTAGATACCCAGGCGGGCTATGCGAATAGCTGTATCGAAGCTCCGACGAAGGAGCAGGTCGCCGATGGGAGCGCAGAGGCTGTGGAGTGCGTGAAGGTTACGTACAATCCGAAGAAAATCGACATCGGTATGCTCCTTAATGTATTCTTCACCATCATCAATCCTTACACCGATGGCATTCAGGGAAAATATGTCGGCCCGCAGTACCGAAGCGGGATCTACTACACGAGCAAGGAGGATGTGCCGCAGATCAGCTACTTCCTCGTTTTCCTGCAGAATCGCGGCGTCGCTCATCAGATGACGGACAATGCCCTTGTTGTCAATGAATTCGAAGGAGAAGGGAAGGTGCGCCCGAAGGTCAGGACAGAGATGAAAGAGCTGGTGAATTTCTACCCTGCGGTTGAAGAAGAGCAGCACTATCTCAGAAGTCACCCGGATGCATATACCCCCATCGATATTCATTTGCTGGAAGAATTAAAGATCATACAGTAAAAAGGAGCTGTGAAGAAATGAATCCGCATTTCTTCACAGCCCTTTTTACTTTGCTTTCATTTGGTTCATGGTTCATGGTTCAAGGTTCAGGGTTCAGGGGTGAGGCAGCGGCTTCGCCGCCTTTTTTAGAAGATGATATTCTCGTATCGTAGCATTCCCCTCTAGGGAATGCTATTAAGTTAAGCGGCAGAACGTTCTTGGCTCCCCATCGGGGGAGCT
>ERZ1031467.68-NODE-68-length-25234-cov-14.412963_pt1 | contig 25234 bp, 15 predicted proteins | sample MGYA00517105_ERZ1031467 | MGnify/ENA primary metagenome ERZ1031467 (study PRJEB33719, sample SAMN04261155) | wastewater metagenome | biome: rural village; feature: human; material: feces | host: Homo sapiens | place: El Salvador | collected 2013-01-07 ...
CCGGTTCGCTGTTCTTCGCTCTGAAGGGCGCATCGTTCAACGGCAACAAGTTTGCTGCAGCAGCCTTGGAGAAGGGCTGCGCCTACGCCGTGGTTGACGAGGCGGAGTACGTCGTTGAGGGCGACGCTCGCTTCATTCTCGTCGACAACTGTCTGCACACTCTGCAACAGCTCGCACGCTATCACCGCCGTGCGCTCGGCACGCCTATCATCGGCATCACCGGAACCAACGGCAAGACTACCACAAAGGAACTCACGGCTGCGGTGTTGCTGCAGAAATACAACGTGCTCTACACCGAGGGCAACTTCAACAACGACATCGGCGTGCCTAAGACATTGCTGCGCCTGAACTCCACACACGACATCGCGGTCGTGGAGATGGGCGCATCGCACCCTGGCGACATCAAGACGTTGGTCGAGATCGTTGAGCCCGACTATGCGCTCATCACAAACGTGGGTCGTGCGCATCTGCAGGGCTTCGGTTCGTTCGAAGGCGTGATAAAGACCAAGGGCGAACTGTACGACTTTGTGCGTGCGGCTGCCAACGGCGAGAATGATGCTTACGCCATACGCGAGGTGAAGCGCCCGCGCTGCGTGTTCATCGACAACGACAACCAGTATCTCAACGGCATCGCCGACGGACTGAACCTTGTGCGCTACGGCTTAAACGCCGCTGATAAAAAACTTTACGTTGCGGCAAGCGACGTAAAAAGCGAGCCGATGCTCAGCTTCTCGTGGACGGCTGAGGGCAAAGCGCAGCACCATGTTGACAGCCACCTTATCGGTGCGTACAACATCACGAACATGCTTGCAGCCATCGCCGTCGGCACTTACTTCGGTGTGGAGGCAGACAAGATTGACGCCGCGCTGACCGGCTATGCGCCGAGCAACAACCGCTCACAGTTTGAGCAGACAGCCTGCAACCGCCTCATCGTCGACGCCTACAACGCCAACCCGACGAGTATGGCGGCGGCTCTGAACAACTTCGAGGCTATCAATGCCGACCACAAGATGGCTATCATCGGCGACATGAAGGAGCTGGGCAGCGTGAGTCACGACGAGCACCAGCGCATCGTTGACCAGCTCAGCCGCATGACGCTTGAGGAAGTATGGCTCGTTGGTTCGGAGTTTGAGCATACAGCGACGCCTGCCACGTTCCGCAAGTTTGAGAATGTAGCGGAGGTGAAGGAAGCAATTGCTTCTGAGAAGCCTCGCGACCGCTACATCCTCATCAAGGGCAGCAACGGCACACGCCTGTTCGAACTGCCCGAGAAACTATAGGAGGCTACGGCATTCTTGCCGTAGTCAAAAAAAGTAGCGGAGGTCTCCGGCCTCCGCAGCACCAAGTCAGATAGACATCTTTATCAACTTAAAGACCTACACTGTTGCGTGCTGCGGAGGCCGGAGACCTCCGCTACGTTTTACATTCTATTTCTTCTGCGGTAGGCCTTCAGGAATTTGCCACGGTTGATGCGTCGGTTGACGCAATACTTTCCGTCGGTTATCGTCTCCAGGTCGAACGACTTGTACACGAGTTCGCAGCCGTCATAGTTGTGCTCGCCCTCGCCTTGCGGGAAACTCGTGCTGACGGGGTTGGGCTTTGTGCCCCATCGTGTGAGCGTCTCCTCGTAGAAGAACGCTATGCGGTCGTCTGCCTGCAGATCCATGCTGCTGTACATCGACACCGTGGTGCTCACCTGATAGCATCCGTCCCAGCCCTCAGCGAAGGCTTTCGCGTTGCGCATGTCGTCGGGTGAGGCAAGTTCTTTATAGAATATGCTCACGTTGTTGCGACCCGTGCCCGTAGGCACCGACTGCAGCGCTACGTACATCGGCTTGCCGTCGCTGTTGCGCATGGCTGGAACGATGAGCATCTCGCCGTTTGTGGGGTTGGTGCTCGGCGCGAGTGCGAGTCCGTCCATCGTAGCCTTCTCGGGCTTGTCCCAGCAGCCTTCTCCGGTCTTTGTGTTGCTGTAGGTGTAGATGTTAAGCAGTCGGCATCCAGACGCTCTGCTGGTTATTATCACACGACCGTCGGGCAGTTCCTCGCACTTCGGTTCGTCGCCGCCAGGCACGGGCAGAGCAGCAGCGCCGCCGAGAGCGTGCCATGAGCGTCCGAAGTCGTCGGAATATATCACGCGGTTGCCGTTGGGGCGCGCTGTGAGTGCGGCATAGATGCGATAGTAGTCTCCCACCTTCACCACTCTACTCTGGAACAGCTTGCCACTGCCGACGAAGGCGGCGTCTACGACATTGCCCTTGTCGAACAAGCCGTATATATCCTCGGTCTGGTCAACCGGCTTCTGCCATGTGCGTCCGCCGTCGGTGCTACGTATTGCGGCGATGAGGTTCGGGTTCTGTCTGTTTGTGCTGGGCTTGCCGTACACCGTGCAGCCCGCAACAGACATGATGAGCACCTCGTTGCGCTCGCGATCCAACACGACAGCTGGGTCGCCGTAGGCAGCTTCCATCGGAGTCTTATGGGCGTTGATGAGCGAAGTGTCGCCACAAGCCACGTCAATCTCATGCTCGCTCCATGTTCTGCCGTTGTCGTAGCTCAGTTTCACCACGCAGTCGACGCGTCCGAAGCCGGGGTCGGTGCCGCAGACGAGGCGTGCCGCACTCGCAACGAGTCGTCCGCCGTGGCCGCAGGTGATGCCTGGTATGCGATAAGGCGGAACGTCGATGCTGCCCTTCGCCGTACTGAACAGGATTGTGCCGTCGGCGTAGGCTGCAACGGTGAGCAGCAACATGCCGAGAGAGAATAGAATTTTCTTCATTGTAGTTTGGTTTTACTTTTTCACCTTTTTACTTTTTTACTCTTTCACTCTTTTTACTTTTTTACTCTTTTACTTTTTTACTTTTTAAAAGTTATGTTCTCCTCCTTGAATTTATCCTTCGGCTGCGGATGCTCCGCCGGATAGCCGATAACAATCATGTTAAGCGGAACGAGATTGTCGGGGAGCGAGAGCGTTGCGCTTATCGCCTTGCTGCGTTCCTCGGAAGGATAGGCGCCCGTCCATACGGCGCCGAGCCCCATAGCGTGAGCCGCAAGCAAGAGATTCTCTGTTGCAGCCGACGCATCCTGAATCCAGAAGTCGCGTCCGCCGCCTTCTATCACCTTATCCATATCGCCGCAGACCACAATGGCGAGCGGAGCCTTGAGCAGCATCTTCGCATAAGGATTGGCACCCGCCAGACTGTCGAGCACGCTGCGCTGTTCTACAACCACGAAGTGCCACGGCTGCTTGTTCATCGCCGTAGGTGCAGCCATCGCCGCGCGCAGCATCTTCTCCACTTTCTCCTTCTCCACGGGGCGCGCCTCGTAGTCGCGTATGCTGGTACGCGTAGCGATATTGTCGAGCACAGCCTGCTCTTGCGTTTGCGACTCGCCGGCGTCTTCTGCGCCCGACACCAAGCGCACACCAAGCACCACGACGGCAATGGCGAGCACTACGTTTAAAACGATTGACTTATTCTGTAAATTCATAATGCTTAATTGTATAATTCTTCAATTCCTCATTCAACACTCTTAATAAGCGCTCCCGTTGGGCACACGAAGCGGCAGTACGGGCGCGGCACCCACACCGACAGCACGAGGAACAGCGCCGCAAGCACTGTCACCCACACCGACGCCGACGAATAGAGGAACGCCGTGAACAGCTCGTAGTCGATCCATGCGGTGCATGTGCCGGTGAGCAGCAGCGCCATGAGCACGCCCCAGAGCAGATTGCGCAGCACGGAGAGCAGTTTCAGTACGCGCGGCGTGATGCGCAGCTTGCGTCGACTGAGTTTTCCGGCGAGTTCCTGCGCCGATCCGAACGGACAGATATTGGCGCAGTAGTGACCCGACCGACCCGCCAACGGGTATATCAGCGCCACTATCAACATAAGCAGCGGAGCGGCAAGTGCGCCAATCGTCGAAAGACTCACGCCGCCGGCGAAGATTCGCAGGAAGAGCGTGTAGGAGACGAACGTGCCGGTCCACAGGCCGAGCACCACGACGTTCACCGCGAGCTGCACAAGATGCAGTCGGCGGTTGTTGTAGAAGAGCGGAACGACGGCTCCGAGCAGCACGACAATCAGCGCAACTATAGGGGGTGCACTTGTCTCAAGTGCACCAACCGAGTTGCTCACACTCCCCACTATAGGGGGTGCACTTGTCCCAAGTGCACCAGCCGAGCCGCCCTCTATAGGGGATGCACTTGTCCCAAGTGCTCCAACCGAGCCATCCTCACCCCACTGACCGTGCTGCTTGGCATAAGCCAGTCCGCGCTGCATGTTAGCTATTATCGCCTTCGACGAGAACGTAGCGCCCGACACGGCGTCCACCTCCTCCGCCAACGCCTCGTCCACCGACTTGCCTTGCCAGTGGGTGAGCAGCTCCTTCGCGCGGTTGAAGAAGTCGGGCGACTCGGCATTGGGTTCAGCCTCAACTGCCGCCACCCTGCCGTCCTTTATATGTATCTTCAGCGGCACCGGTCCGCCGTATCCCTGCACGTCCTTTGCCAGCGGCTTTGTGTTCACCACGAACGCTCCGTCGGGCGTCACCTCCAGCGTGTCGTTCTTCAGCGCCTTCGCCTCATGCGCCTCTCGCAAGTCGTGTCCTAATATCCTGCCGTCGCGCAGTATCGCCGCCGCAGCCAGTATCAGCACCACCACGACGAGCGACAACAATCGCGCCCAGAATCCCTTCCTTTGTCTTTTTACCATATCGTTGTTCTTTTGTTATCCTTCATAGTATCCATTTGGACTCATGCTCGACCAGCGGATATACATTTCCTTATAATTGTCCTTAATAAACTCGCGTATTATACGAAGTTCCTTATCGGTAAGCACACCACGTACTTTCACCTCCGTATCACCATTTCCTTTTACAAAGAGTTTTGCAGAACCAGCCTCCGTCAGTCGTTTGTCGCTTGCGTGAACATGCATAGCTTCAATGATACAATGTGAAGTGAAATACAGGTAATAACCACAAATCATGAAATCAAAATATTTAGGCATACGACTCCTCCATGTATTTTTGATTCTTCTTCCAATAACCTTCCACAATACTCAATTCTACATCATTCATTGTAGTTTCAAGCACTTCGCCCTGTGGCGACAAAACCAATGCATGATGAGGAGCCTTAAGATCCAATACACGTATATTCGAGTCTTCTGTTTTAGTGAATGCATACCCACAGACAATCATATCAGCCGTGGAGCATATCTTCGTTATATCTTCATTGTTCATAATTTCCGATTTTTACTGATTTTATGTCTTTCAAGAATGTTTCCGGATTGATATAGAGATTCTGAAGGATAGGCACAAGATCGATATATTCTTCTGTCACGCCCATCCCGTCATAGTCCGCCAAAACTACAAGGTAGCCGTCATCCCATGTCTTCACCTCAACATATCTTTTCAGTATTGCAGGCGTACGGAAGCGGATGTTATAGTCGGCATACTTGAATGATGTCATATCGCCTTTATTTGACAACACAGCCTGTGTTGCAGATTTTGCCGTATTCATAAATTCACCTCCTTAATCTTTTTGTTAGAATATAAAACTCTGTAGCAAAGATAATGCAAATTGAAGACAATACAAAATGTATTCGTTGATTTTTACTATCCATACATCATAATACGATATCATTACCACGCACAGGGAACATCATTACCACGCACAGGAAACATCGTTACCGCGTATCTGTAATGATGTTACCATGCCTTGGTAACAACCGTTATCTTTGGCATCAATCTTTTAATGTTCGGCAGACAGCTGTAACAGGCTGCTTCTACCGACACATAAACACAAAAAGGGCTGGACTCCTTGCGTGGAATCCAGCCCTTTCTGTTTTTGACTTATGTGTGTCTGCGAATAGCGGCAGCCTATTTCACCACCATCTTTCGACCATTAACGATGTACAAACCCGGCTTCAGCTTCGGCGCCGCCTCCTTCACCGTCGTGTTGCGGAACAGCACTACGCCGTTCATCGAGCAGATTGTGACGCGCATGTCACTGTCGGCGAATATCGCTTCCAGTCCACTTACTACCGTCGTCGTGCCGTGAACCTCAACATCGTGAGCCGGCATTGTCGCCGGAATCTCAATGTCCCAGCCGTTGAACTCTCTGTCTGGCGCAACCTCTGGATCTGGTACGCTTATCGGCGTGCCGTACTCCAGCGTCTGGTCTAAGTAGAGTTCGCCGTCAAGGTATACCGTCAGGCGGTAAGAGTTGATTGAGAACGTACCCGTCACCTCTACATCCTTTGCCGGCATCGTCTCGGGCAGACCCTGCCAGCCTGAGAACGTATAGCCCTCCTTCTCGGGAGCTGGCTCGGCGGTGATAGCTGTGCCGTAGTCTACCTCAACAGACTTGTATTCTGCGCCGTCAACCTTGTAAGTGAGCGTGTACTTGTTCACGGTGTAAGAACCCAAAACCACGATGTCGTGTGCCGGCATTGTCGCTGGAACGTCCTGCCATCCGGCGAATGTATGTCCTTCCTTGGCAGGTGCTTCGGGAGCGACAACTTCCTCGCCGTAAACGACGGTCTTGCTCTCGATAACCTCCTCACCAATCTTAAAGACAGCCTGGTAAGAGTTGATAGAGAACGTACCCGTCACCTCTACATCGTGAGCCGGCATCGTCTCGGGCAGACCCTGCCAGCCTGAGAACGTGTAGCCCACCTTCTCGGGAGCAGGCTCGGCAATGATTGTTGTGCCGTAGTCAACCTCAACAGACTTGTATTCTGCGCCGTCAACCTTATACGTGAGCGTGTACTTGTTCACGGTGTACGAACCCAGAACAACGATGTCGTGCGCCGGCATTGTCGCAGGAACGTCCTGCCATCCGGCAAACGTGTGACCCTCCTTGGCTGGTGCTTCGGGAGCGACAACCTCTGCGCCGTAAACGACGGTCTTGCTCTCGATAATCTCCTCACCAATCTTGAACACTGCCTGGTAAGAGTTGATAGAGAACGTACCTGTCACCTCTACATCCTTTGCCGGCATCGTCTCGGGCAGACCCTGCCAGCCTGAGAACGTATGACCCTCCTTCTCGGGAGCTGGCTCGGCTACGATTGTAGTGCCGTAGTCAACCTCTACCGACTTGTATTCTGCGCCGTCAACCTTGTAAGTGAGCGTGTACCTGTTCACGGTGTACGAACCCAGAACCACGATGTCGTGCGCCGGCATTGTCGCTGGAACGTCCTGCCATCCGGCAAACGTGTGGCCTTCCTTGGCTGGTGCTTCGGGAGCGACAACCTCCTCGCCGTAAACGACGGCCTTGCTCTCGATAACCTCCTCACCAATCTTAAAGACAGCCTGGTAAGAATTGATTGAGAACGTACCTGTCACCTCTACATCGTGTGCCGGCATCGTCTCGGGCAGACCCTGCCAGCCGGAGAACGTGTAGCCCTCCTTCTCGGGAGCTGGCTCGGCTACGATTGTCGTGCCGTAGTCAACCTCTACCGACTTGTATTCTGCGCCGTCAACCTTGTACGTGAGCGTGTACTTGTTCACGGTGTAAGAACCAATAACCACGATGTCGTGTACTGGCATTACAGCAGGAACGTCCTGCCATCCGGCAAACGTGTGGCCCTCCTTGACTGGTGCTTCGGGAGCGACAACCTCTTCGCCGTAAACGACGGACTTGCTCTCGATAATCTCCTCACCGATCTTGAACACAGCCTCGTAAGAGTTGATAGAGAACGTACCTGTCACCTCTACATCGTGTGCCGGCATCGTCTCGGGCAGACCCTGCCAACCAGAGAACGTGTAGCCCTCCTTCTCGGGGTTAGGCTCGGGAGTAAGAGCAGTGCCGTAGAGCACGTCCGACTCCTTGAAGCTGACGCCGTCGAGAGTGTAGGTGAGATGATAGGACGTGAGAGCGAACTCGGCAGCAAGCGTCACATCCTCCTTGCCAACGACAAGAGAACGCGGGTTGTCGGTAACGCCGTCCGACCACTGCACGAAGTGATGACCCTCGGCAGGAGTAGCGGTGACAGAAAGCGTGGTGCCCTCAGCCAAGCGTCCGCCCGACTCGCTGACCGTTCCGCCCTCGCCAGCCGACAGCGTAACGTCGTGATAGATGATGATCTTCACCTCGTAGGGCGAAGACGGATAGCCCAGACGCGCGTTAGACGAGAATGCAAAACTGACATTCTCTACATCCTTCACCTCGCCCGTAGCCTTGTCGCGATAGCGGAACACCATCGACTCGCCACGCTCGCTGTTGCTGCGCGCACGGAGATAGAGGCAGTTGCCACCGGTGGGCAGAGGCAGCACCTCAGCCACGCCACGGCATTCGTCGCCGACGAACGTAGCCACGTCGTACTGCGTGTAATCCAACTTCTCTCCGGTGCCGAACACCACATCGAGATAAAGACTCATGTCGTAGCGGTAGGCGCTCGGATTGACGCTCCATGTGTCGGCGGCAGAAGCCGCGACACTATGGAAGAGCGCCATGAGGAGCGCGACTATCGCCATTGTATGTCTGATAATCGAACTTTTCATTGTGTATCGTTTTTATGGTTTAGCGTACGGCAATCTTATGATAGGTGTAGCGTGCGTCGCTGCATACAACAGCAACGTAGACGCCACCCGACAGAGAAGAAATGTCGATGCCACTCTCGCTGATATGTGTCTCGTGCATCACCTTCTGACCGTTGATGTCGAAGAGTTCTACACTGCTAACATCGTCGGCAGCCACGCCACTGATGACAAGACGCTTGCCAACAATGCTGAGACGCACGTTGCCGTCGTATGCCGCAGCACCGACAGTAGTTGTCTTGCCAACGTTGATAGCATACGGAGCATCGATACTGCCCACGAGACTCTCAGAGAAGTCGAGCGTCGCGGTAGCAAGCACGTCAGCGCCGTCGCAGTCGGTGACATGGAGAGTGATGCGGTCGCCCACGTTGCCGTAGACGTTCATCATCAGCAGTCCGCCAGCTATCTGACCGACACCGCGACACTCGCTGCCACAGAACGCAGCCAACAGATAGTCGGCGTTGTCGGCAGCCATGCCGTTATCGTCGCAGACGGCAGCCACAACAGCCATCACAAACGGATACTTATGCTTGTCGAAAGCAAGCGGCAGACGGTCGGCGATGCCCTGCATGTGCTGTGCGTGAGCCTTCGAGACGATAGTAGTGTTGTAAGCCACCTGCTTCTCGGTCTGGCTCTGGTACATATAGCCCTTGCCCGGCACGAGCGTGGTGAGCGTGCCCACCCAGCGTTCGCCGTCGTACTGTGCGAAGCCGTCCTGACCGACGATAGCGTCGAGCTTCTCCACCGTAGTAGTGGCGAAAGCCTCATCGAGCGTCATGGTCTGCTCGGCAGGATAGCCAAGCCAGTTCCAGCCGTCGCTCAGAGCGATAGGTGTAGCCGGGTTCCATGCCACGCCACTGATGCGTGGCAAAGCAACGGCAGCCGATGTCTCCACCTTGTAACTCTCAGACGCTTCGAGAGCGGAGAGCGTGCCGATGAGTCCGAGCTGCGGGTCGCGTACAAGCTCCTGCGTCTGACTCTGCACACGCTGTACAGCAGCGTCGTTAGCCAACTGCGCAGCAGTAAGACCGTCGGCGAAGCTGTGCGACATCCACGTCCAGCCCTCAGCCATAGAGATGTCCATATCCGACTTCTTCAGCGTGTAGCTGAACTCCTTCACCTCCGACACATCGTCGCTGCCCACCATTGTTATTGCCTTGATATGGGTGTCGTCGTTGATGACGATAGGCACGCTGTACTTGCGTCGGGTGCCGTTCTCGTCGCACGGGCACGAGCCGTCAGTAGTGAAGTAGATGGTAGCATCCTTCGAGTCGGTAGCCAATTCGAGCTTAGTGCCGCGATATACGGCAGTGCCGCTGGCGCGCGAAGCGGTAGGAGCCTCGGCGGTGACAATCTCGGTCATCACGTCGACCGTACACTGTCCCTTCGCCGTAACGTCGTCGATAGAGAACGAGAGCTGGGTGCGTCCCGGAAGGTCGCCCTTTATCTTCACTACCGCCTTGCCCTCAGCGTCGAGAGTGAGGTCGGTGGCGTCCAGCGACGCAACCATATCCGACGAGTTGGCGATGTGAACGACGCGTCCGGCAGCAGCCTCACTCGGCAGAGCGTAGACGGTGAGTTCCTTCTCTGAACCGTAGAGCACCTTGGCGTTCTCGGCAGTGATCTGCTGCACCTCCTTCTCTACGTCGAGCGTCTGACTGTAGGTCTCGGTCATCGGGATGCCGGCATACGACCTAACGTTGCGGCTTACCATGAGACGAATCTCGCCGGTTGTGGTGGCGAGAGCCTGCTCGGGCACGAATCTGACGCGCAAGGCGTAGCGCACAGCCTCAGCATCGTCGGGCGAAGCGTATTCGTCGGCAAGCGCCGCGTCTACGAGTTGTATCTCGCCAGCGAGCTTCTTTCCGCCAGCCGTCACGCTGATGTTGGCATCAGTAAGGGTTGTCGGGTCCATGTACTTGTCGAACTGCACCTCTACACCCTCTTCGTATGCACGAGCCTCTACGACCTCAGGCTGCTTGTTCTGAGTGATTCCGACGTTCACCTCCAACTGAGGCGGCGGCACAGGCAGCCATTCGCTGTATGCGGTGAGGTATCCGTCCTTCTCGAACTTCACCTGCCAGAGTCCCTGCGGCACATCCCAACGATACATACCGTCCTCGTCGGTGAAGAGCGGGTTCTTCTGAGCATATTCCTCTGCGTTCCACATCACGATTTCCTCGTGCTTGTCGCCCCAAAGGTCCTCCACTTCTTCCTTATAGTAGATGGTGGCTTGCACGCCCTCCACACGATTCTCTGGCACAGCCTCATAGACGTAGCCTGCAGGGTCGTGGTTGATGGTGAGCGGGTCGAACGGCGGACGGTTGGGAGTATACTCGTCGTTGAACATGTCGTCAGGACAGTCGGATGTGCGCCTTATAAGGCTCTTCACCTCGGTGAGGTGCTCAATGTTGGTTCGAGCATAGCAGCTCTCCCAATGACTCAAGCCCTTGTCGATGCCGTACGAAACAAGATTAAGGACGAGCGAAGCGCCTAATGTCTCAGGAGCGGATGCCACTCCGGCAATGCCAAGAGCCGTATTACCCAAGTCGCCAACGCCCTTCGAAGCATCTCTTACGACGATCCATGTTCTGTACTTTTTAGCCAATGCTATGATCGACTCGACATCATTGCCAGCACAAGACTCCTTTACCGACTCGATGATGCGGGTCCATTCCTTCATACGGTCGTAGCCGACAAGGATATCAGTTCCAACAGTCCAGCCGCCGACAAAAGCGCCTACTCCACCTAATGCGTTGCCAGCAATCTTAAGGTTCTTGAGATTCTTAAGATTCTTGCCGACACTTGCTTCCAGGCTTTCTATCTCAGCCTTTACATTCGGATTCTTATTGCCTGCAAGAGCTACGAGCTGGTCGAAATTGTCGCTGAAATATCTTGTCTGCATCGACTCGCCCAGTGCTATAGACAAATCGGCTGCGCTTAGGATATCTCCAACCTTGCCTGCCCACTCTGCATAAAGCTCTCTTTGCTCTTTGGCAACAGCATTGTAGAAGGCAGCAACAGCCTCATCCGAGTCAGCGTCGAAGCTGGCAGGAATGTCGTTGTTTCGGCTACTCCACACATCGCCGTTAGAGTTGCGGACGGTGAAGTCGGTGTTGCCGTTGAAGCCTTCGGCTATCGACTCGAAGTTATAATCGCCAGGCGATACATATTCTGCCGATCCCTTGTCAGAAGAGACGGAAGCCGAGATGTCGGTTCCAGGCAAAGACACGTTCGTATCATAAGGATTCGGAGCATCCTGCATGTATCGGTCTGCATCCGGATTCTTGTCCTCCTCGCGTTCGCCGAACAGTATCGCACTACCTCCGTTATAGTCGGCGTCTTCAAGTATGCCGAGGTTCACGTTTCCGCTACTTCCGTAGGCAGGAACGTCGTCGTTGCCGGTGTAGTATTTGTATACACGTTTCTTGACACGTGTGATATACGCTATCTTCTCCTCACGTGTCACGTCGTCGCGCTTGATATATACGAAGGCGTCGTCAACGAGTTGCTTGAACTCGTCTGCCTTGTCCTTCTCGTTCGCCATCTGGTCCTCAAACTTCTTTGCGATGAGCTTAGCCTGAGCCGAGTCGTAGCTGTAGTCGCCCTTCGCAATGTAGTTGACGCTGAGGTTAACGATGCCGTTGTAGGTATCGAACTTCACGTTGGCAAACCATATCGACTTGCGGGTGTCGTAACTGCAGTCGATAGTGCGCACCGAACCGTCCTCGCCGAAGATGTTCAGATACACCTCCTGCAGCACATCGGCGCTGTTGTCGGTGAAGTCGAGCGTGAACAGCACGTTGTCGGGCGTGTAGTACCACGAGTGTGAGGTGGTGCCCTTCTCGAAGTCGAACACGATTGTCGGGTTCGTGTTCATGGTCACCGTCTTTATCTTCGGATAGTTGCTGATGTATGTCACGTTCTTGGTCTCGGTGAGAAGCATACTGCCCGACTCGGTCGTAATCTTCGCCGAGATTGGATACTCGTTCAGATTAAACACATTGAGCAACGTACACTCTGCATTCCAACTGCCGTTCGCCTTTGCCGTGGTGTGACCTACGAGTTCGTTGTCCGAGTATACGTCTACCTTAGAACGTGCCGGCGCCGAACCAGCCACATTGATTGTAGCCGATGTTATTATCTCGGGCACAATGATGTCGAGTGTCTTCACCTCCACAGTTGCAGAGCCGATGGGCTGCGTGAGCGTGGCGCCCTTGTAGTCGAACACTACCGATGCGGTGGCGTTGAACGTGCTGCTGGCGGTAGGTATCACGCAGAAGCGCGTCTGAGCCTGGTAGTTGTCGCCGAGCTGTACGGTGAGTCGCTTGCCGCTGAGTGTGTACGGCATGAGCTTCGGACCCTGGATGACCGACTTCTCCACGAAGTCGCAAGCGTCAGGAAGGTCTACGACGAGCTTCACATTGCTTACGTCGCTCTTGTATACGCCCTTGAAGTCGACAACCGAACTTAGCGTGAGATACTTGCCGTTGGTGATGCTGCTCTTGTTGGAAGAGAACGAGGTTGAAGCCGTTGTGTAGCTGAACAGACTCTCGTCGAATGCCGGAACGGTAGCGTTGTGCACGATCGCAATCTTTCCTGTCTCCACCTTTACCGCGTTCTTCACGTAGTCCTTGCCTTCGCTGAGTCCTATCTCGTCGAAAGCAGAGAGACGAAGGATGGAGTTCATCAGTTCCGACTGACCCATCGTGACGAGTGTGTACTCGCCGTCGTCCACATCAGCGAACGAAGCCTTAGCCTCAGCGTATGCGGTCTTCTTCAGCAATTCGCCCTTGTCAGTATAGAGCATTGCTGTCACGGCGCGGTTGTCGGTCATCTCGAACGATGCTTCTATGCAGCCCTTGCCCACGATGTCGAACGTAGCCTGTGCGCGGCGGTTATCGTCCACCGTCACCATGCGTTCTATCGGACTGAATGCGCCGGTCTTAGACACTGCAGTAAGACGCAGTTGGTCGCCGATGTTCATGATTTCGTCGAGCACGGTGAGTGTAGGATACTGCACCGAGAGGTCTTTCTGCTCGCGGTTCTGCGTCACGTTGAACACGCTGACAGTCACGTTGCGATGGTCGGCGTAGAAGTTCTGCGTTTCTTCCGATCCGGCTGCCTTATACGTGAATCCATAAGCGATGCGTGCGCCTACCATCGACTTCATCACCGCCTTGCCCATGTCGCGCTGGGTCTCGTCGTCGGCAAATGCGCCGAGCGTGTCGAGCTTGTTCACGCACTCCGTAGCTGCTACAACGAGGTGTGTCTCGGGCGCAGCCAGAACAGACAAGGTCCATTGTCCGCGACGGTCGGTCTTTGTGGTGAACGTCTTTTGGAACTTGCCGTTGAGCGTCTGCGTTGCCGACACCGAAGCGTCTGCAATATATATGTCGTCATCGTCAACAACGGTTCCGGTAAGGGTGATGGTGCGCAGCGGCTGCAGTTTTACAACGCAGATGTTGTTGGCGCCGCTCACGCTGATTGCGGTGTCGGCAGGAGCCTTGTACGCTGTGCCGAGTTTGTCGCTGAGCGTAACGCGGCATACGAGCTGCTGACCTTCAGGAATCTCGCCCAACGATACTGCCTTGCGCAGATATACCGTCGTGCCGTCTTCAAGCGGCTTGAGCCATTCTACGGTTGCCATCGACGTGAGGTTCTCGCCTTCGGGCGAAACCACCTTTGCCGCAACGGTGTGCAGAGGCTTCAATGTGCCGAACGCCACCTCCATGTCGTCATCCGGTATGGTTACGTTCTCGATGCGTCCGATCTCAAGTCCTGCACGCGAGTACATATATACATTATACTGCTCGTCCTTGCGCAGTCCGCTGAACGTGTATATCTGTCGGTCGGTGATGACATACTTCTGTCGCACGCCAGAGTTGATGTTCACCAGCTCGATGGTGTTGTTCTTGTAGCGTCCGTCCTTGCCTTCAGCCGGCAGGTTCACCTGCAGCATGTGTGCGTCGTTGGTGATAGGCTGAATGGTGAAGTCCTTCCAGCCTTCGGCGGCAGCATACATTTCTACGGCTTCTTCGGGAACATAAACGATGCAGTTGGCTTTGTTCGTAAAGTTGGCGAACGTCGAGTTATAGCAGCTCGGCGGCTCCATTGCGTACACGGTGAGCGCGATGAGGTTCTGGCAGTTGCCGAACACATCGTAGCCCAATTGTGATATGGTAGCCGGAAGCGCAACCGACGCAACCGCAAGGTCTTGGAACACGCCGTTTGGCACCTCCGTAGCACCACCCGTACGCGAGAGGTCGACAGCCGAAGCGTTCTTGAAGTAGCGCATGCAGTAGTAGTCGTCGTCCGTCATGCGTCCCTTCACAATCAGTCGGTTCACGTTCTGATAGTTGTCGCTGCCCACAGTGGCGCCGAGCGCTCTGGAGAGATTGCCCGGTGTGAAGTCGTCGATGATGGCGAGTCCGGTGGCGGCGTTGTAGTAGTTGGCACCCGGATTGCCTGGCGACTCGGGATCGTAGACGAGTATCGCCACAACCTGCGCGCCAGCGTCAGTCATAGTAGCACTGAAGTAAGTAGACTTCTCCTCCTGCGCCACACCGTTCAGCACCCATCCCTTGAAGCGGTAGCCTGTTGCGGGATAAGCTCTGACGGTAAATGTCTCTCCTGACACCACCTCAGAAGCCGAGAGCGAGAGCCTTGCAGCTCCTGCCGGCGACGCAATAGCTGTCAGAGGTCGCTTCAGCTTAGGCTGCTCGGGGTCTTTGGGGTTGGTAGGGTTATAGACATAGTTGGCAGTAAGCACCATGTCCGAAGCCGGCATCTCAAAGTTATAATAGCTGTTGGTGCTGACGGTCTCGCCGTCGCGTGTCCAGCCTTTGAACACGTAGCCCGAGTAGCTATTTGCAGAGAGGTTTACCCAATCGCCCTCCTTGTAGCTGCCTGCGCCCGAAAGCGATGCAGCACCGATAGGGTTGCATACCACAGTGAGCTTATATGTCTTCACGGGCGGCGTCGGCGGCTGCGGATCGGAAGGCGATTCGGGGTCGTACACGATGTCTGCCATGACCGTGACGTCGGTAACTGAAGGCATTACGAAATGGTATTCGCTGTACTGCTTTTCAAGCTGCTTGCCGTCGAGGGTAAGGCTGCGGAGTCGGTAGCCGCTGTTCAGGTTTACGTTCAGATATACGTTCGAGCCGTCGGTTATATATGCTTCGCCATCGCCTCTGAACGAGCCGTATTCTGCGCTGTATGTGTTATAGTTGAGAGCGCTGAGACCGCCCTTGTTGTTGGTTCTGAACGAGAGCTTGCTCTTTGCCTTGTAGGTGTATGTGGCGGATGCGACGAGGCTCACGCCGTTCGCATTGACGCACACCGCCTTTAGCGTGGCGTCTGCACCTGCCTGAATCTCCACCGGAGCGGTATATACCATGCCGTTGTCTGCCGTCGGGTCGGTGCCGTCGAGCGTGTAGCGTATGGTTGTTGCGGGCTCGTTGAGGTCGGTGATAACCGCTTGGAACGTGCGGTAGAACTCGCCGCTTTCGTGCGAGATGACCGGCGCCTTCGGCTTGGGCTTCACCTCGCCCGTCGAGTTGAGATACACCTTGATGTTCTTCACGCGGAACTGTCCTTTGTTGATGTTGAACAGCACCTCGGTTGCAGCCGTGCTGCTCTCCCATGTGTACAGCTTGGCTGTGGCGTCATAGCTCACGCTGCCTACGTTGGCAGAGAGCGTGGTGGCGTCGTTCTTGTATGTCTCGGTCAGAAACTCCACCTTCGACACGTTGCACTCTTCCGGAGCGTACATAGTGACGGTGTTGCCGGTGTACACTCTGACTGCACCATTGTAATACCTCGGAGGTATCGAGTTGGTATTCTTGTCGAACACGAACGAGATGCCTGTGGCCTCGTCGTCCAGGCTCGCTACGTCGGTGCCGTTGCCGAGAGTCTGGTCAGGTACCAGCTCGACGACGGTTTGTGCCGACAGCGGGCAGCCCGCTGCCCACCCTACTATGAGCAGGGCGAGCAGCATGGCCGTTCGTTGTATGTTAATAAATAGGTGTTTCATAAGAACAAGGTTTTTACTTTATCACTGTCTTATATGTCTTCTCGCCGCATACTACGACGTAGATGCCTGCCTGTGCCTTTGTCTTGAACTCGGCGTAGCTGCCGCTGAAGACGATCATGCCGGCTGCGTTCACTACTTTCACTTCGGCGTCGGCACCTATCTCAGCTGCGATTGCGTCGATAGCAGTCAGAGGCGACTTGAAGCTTATCTGGAAGCGGCCTGCCGTAGTTCCGGCTGCTGCCTCGAAGGTGTAAGCGCCCTCGCAGAGGTTCACGGTTGTGCCAGTCTCACGGTCGGTGAGCATCACGGTCCAGTCGGCTGTGTAGCGGCCAGAGAGCGTAATGGTGTACTGACCTGCCTTGGCTGTGCGGATGGCGAGCTGTGCCGTGCCGTCTGCGAACGGACGTTCGCAGATGTCGTACTTCACGTCGGCGTCTACGTATATCTCGGCGCCCGACGGCTTAGAGGCGAAGAACTTGGCTGCGTCGCGCGAGCAGTCGTAGCCCATCGATGCCTTCTCGTTCAGCACGATGCGTGTGCGGTTGTCGCTGCCGCAGCCTTCGATGGTGAAGTTGAAGACGTTGCGCTGTGCGCCGTCGATGCTGCGTGCCGGAGCATTGTTGACGCCAGGCTTCTGAGAGTCGGCCTTGGTAGCCTTGAGCGCGTCGTTGTAGTGCATACGTCCCTCGGCGCCGAACACCATCTGCTCTACGTCTATCGGTCGCTGCACGAAGAACGACTCGTAAGGACGCAGGATGATGTCGTCGTCAATAGGCGAGTAAGCCTGATAGTTATAGCCATTCCAGAGCACGATTGGCGAGTAGAACTCGTCCTTCAGCTGGTTCATGTCGAAGTAGCACGGGTATGGGTTGCCCACGAGGTTCCACGAGCGGTTGTGAGCGAACTCTGAAGCATGCTCCTCAAGCGGCACAATGATGTCGTTCGAGGTGAAGAGACGGTTCTTCGTCACGGTGTTGCGCGACGGGAACACCACCACTGCGTTGTTGTTGTTTCCGTTCTCGTTGGTGGTATTGTTGGCAGCCTGAATGATGTAGCCCTTGCCTGCCTGCAGCACGCCGTCCGCCGGCACATCCTCCCAATTGCTTGAGGCGCCTGTCTGCTCGGTCTGGTCGCCGGTTGCAGCCGCACGCTTGGCGCTGTTGTACTGGCGGATGACGTAGTCGGTGTTGTTGAGTGCATATACGTCGCTCATCTGCACGTCGTACTGGAACGAGATGAAGTGCCATTCGTTTTGCGCGAGCTTCACGGTGCAGAGCACGCTGTCGGCGCGCATATTCTCTGCGTTGTTGAGAAGTGTCGGTCGGCGGTCGTTGCAGTAGTATATGCCGTTGTTCTCGTTGATGTTATTGTTGTTGCGGTTGTAGAAGTAGTTGTTGATGGTGAATACGCCTGCCGAGAGTGTGCCGTCGCCCGAAGCGGTGAGCTGTCCGACGCTGTTGCGAGAAGAGCTCCCCCAGTAGTCGTTGTCGATGTTGTAGTCGAGCGTCATGTTCGGGTTGTCCTGCAGCACGGCGTTGTCTCCCGACTGGAGGTCGAACGTCATCGGTCGCTTGACGTAGATGTTCTTCACCGGCTCGTTGAGCGGCTTCATGATGTAGAACTCGTTCCAGTACTGTGCGTCGCGGTAGGCGTCGATAGTAAACGGAGCTATGTAGAGCGTACAGTGGTTGAGGTCCATGCCGTCGGTGAAGCTGCCGGTTGCAAGCGGAGGCACGATGGCCTTGCACTTCACGGTGAGCAGACCGCTGCAGTTCTGCAGTATGCCGTAGGCGATGTCCTCAACGCTCGACGGTATGGTGAGCTCGGTGAGGGCGCTACAATTAGAGAATGCATACGAACCTATCTTGGTAAGTGTCTCGGGCAGGGTGATGCTGCTGAGGGCGCTGCATCCGCTGAATGCGTTTTCGCCGATAGTCGTAACCGACTCGGGCACAACTATCTCGCTAAGCGCCGAGCAGTTCTGGAACGTACAGCTGCCAATGGTGCGAAGCGTCGGCGAGAGTGTCACTTTCTGCAGCTGCTGACATCCGCTGAACACATTGTTCTCGAGAGCTGTGATGGTCTGCGGAACGGCTATTTCTGTTATTGCCGTACCGGCGAAGGCGTTAGAACCGAGAGTCTGCAGCGCGTCTGAGAGGACAGTGGGTGCGAACATGCTGCAAGTATTGAACGTATACGATCCGATGTACGCAACCTTCGAGATGTCGAAGTCGGCGAGCTTGTAGCAGCTGTTGAATGCGTAGTTTTCGATGCGTTCAACGCCGGCGGCGTTCACCTTTGCGAGACGCTGGCAGCCGTTGAATGCATAGCTTGGTATGATCTTGAGGTTCTCGGGCAGCGTAATCTCCTTGATGGTCTTTTGTCCGTTGAGGAACGACGAAGGCAGAGCCTGGAACGTAGCGTCGGCGAGGTCGAGACAGCGCAGACGTGTGAGCTTCTTCATGTTAGAGAGGTCGGTATCGTTGAGCGCACCTATCACCTTCACGTTGACGCCCTTGCTCCAGTCGGCGTCGGTCATCTCGATGTAGGTCTGTGCGAACTCGCCCTTGCGCTGCACGTTCACGGCGAGCCAGTCGAAGTCCCAGCCCTCGGGCATGAGTTCGGCTCTATTCCAATTGGAATTGGCGCTATATTGGTCGTATGCCTCCTTGGCTCCGATATATACAATGTAAGACGCCTGAACGTTCCAGTTGGTTGTAGGCATGTTGCCCTTCATGTGCAGTTCGTTGAGACGGCACATTGAATTGTTCCAGTTGAGATAGATCTCGTCGTAGCCAGCGGGCACGGCGAGCGACTTCAGGTTAGGCGCTTTCTCGAATATGCGGTATGAGGTTTCGTAGTAGCTGCTGTTGCCGGCAGAAGTGATCTGCATTACGCTACCGTTCTCGTACGGTGTCGATTCGGGCAGCTGTATGCTGTCCTGCTCAGTGAATATCTCAACGACACAGAAGCGGTCGCCGTTCTGCATAATACTGAAGTAGTCGCCTTCGCGTTCGCCTGCAATCACCCAGCTGTCCTGGATTCTCGGCTCGGGATAGAACGACTTCTCCTCGCCTATGAGCACGCGCTTTGCGCCGAGGTGTCCGTAGTTGTTGCGGTTCACACCGTAAGGCATGTGCACATAAATCTGGCTCAGGTCGGCTTCTCGCTTAATTGAGAAGTTTCCGCTCAAGAAAAGGTCGGTGATGGCAGAGCCTTCGAAGTTGAAATACAGCTGCTCCACGTTCGTGAGGTTGAGCGTGGTCACGCTCTGTGCTTCCGACCAGTCGAAGCGGTTCAGTCTTGCGTCGCCGAATATCTCCACCTTGTGCTTCACGCTGTCGAGCACTACGCTGTCGGGGATGGTGACGGTGGTGGCTGTGGTGCGTATGCCCACTACGCCGAGCTCTCCGTCGAAGTAGTCGAACTCGAGCGTGGTGAGGCTGTCGGCGCACATCGCCTCGAGCTTCTTCAGCTCCCAGCCTTCGGGCTTCAGCTCGGCTGAGTTCCACGAGTCGTCGTACTTGAAGTTGTTATACGCTTCCTGCGAAGCGATGTACACGCTCATGCCCGAAGGCAGGGCGTACTGCGTCTCGGGCTTAGAGCCCATAATGTGAAGCTCGGTGAAAGGCGCAGCCTCCCAGTCGACAAAGAGTTTCTGACAGCGCTCGGGCAGAACAACCGACTTGAGGTTGGGCGCCTTGGCGTAAAGCGCCTCCGGAGTGGCGGTGTGCTGTGCGCCGAACTGTGTGATGTATATTTTGTTGCCATACCAGCTGCTTGTAGCCGGCAGAACTACGCTCTCTTCCTGCGTGATGATCTCAACCAGGTTGAGGTAGCCCGCGTTGTTCATTACGCCGAAGTAGTCGCCCTCACGCTCGCCGGGCATGATCCATGCGTTGTCAAATGCCGACTCGGGATACTCGGGCTGCTCCTCGCCGATGAGGATGCGCTTGAAGTTGAAGTCTTTATACGGAGAGCGCAAATCACCGTAAGGCAGATGCAGATAGATATTGCCCAGATAGCCGTAGCTATTAATCGAGCAATAGGTGGATAGATAGAGGTCGGTTACGGAAGAACCGCCGAACAGCAGATTCACATCCTTCACACCGCTGAGGTCGAGCGCGGTGACGCTCTGCGAACCCGACCAGTCGAACGTGTCGAACTTCGGCTTGCCGAACAGTTCTACTGGGTACTCCTTATCGTTTATAAACACGCTGCTCGGAGCTACAAAGGAGGTAGCTGTGGTGTTCATGCCCACCATGCACAACGTATCGCCAGCGAGATACAGGCCGAGCGTCGTAACGGTGTCGGGGCATACTATGGTGTAGGCGTTGGCTGCCATGTCCTCGGTGATGCCAAGACCGGGCAGATCCTTCTCGGCGCTCCAGTTCTCTGCCACGAGAATTTCGCGCGAAGAGTAGAACGCATTGTCGTGCGACTTGATGACGGTGCTCTTGTCGCTCTTCTGAACGCTGAATGCAAGATACATCTTCTTTTCATCGGGCACCCAAGTGTCTACAAAGAAATCGCTTGTATAGTTGTTCTCGGCGCTAAGCGTCACTTCCGTCGAATTCTGGATATACAGCGTGCTTCCATCATCTGCTAAATAGAGAATGCAAGGCTTTACGACTGCGTCGCCGTCAGCTTCCAGCCTGCCGCTGAAGTTGTACATGTTCTTATACGATGCTACCCATGAGTCTACGCCGTCCTTCTGCTTCGTAAGCAGGGCGTTGAAGCTAAGATCGCTACCCGTAATCTCTATGACATTAGAGGCAAGATCAACAGTCACGTAGCCATTGTGCGCCAGCGATGTGCCGTCATCGAACTTCCACAAGTCGACCACTTGTGTCTGCTGGCTGCTCTTCAGCTTCTTCATGCGGGCTGTCTTGCCGCTGTCGGGCACTCTGTTGCGTGCCAAGGCAAGACTCGCCTCGTCTATCTTCAATTCGGTTATCGACTTGCTCTGCTTTTGGGAGGCAGAACCTAACATTTGCTTTAGTTGACTGATGGGGCCTTGACCGGTTGCGGCAAAGGCGAGTGTACACAGAACGGCTGCGAACACACCCAGAGTGATAAGCGTTCTTTTCATTGTGTTGAGTTTTTGGATTGTTTATGTTATTTCTATCTAATTTCTGTATTGACGTGCCTTAAACCTCTATTCCAACTTCTGCATTGACGGCGTGAAACGCTATTCTGATTGATACATTGACGGCGTATAACGTTGCAGCCTACTCCTTGTGCAGGGGCATCAACGTCTATTATTGCACAGTTAGGGTTTATGGTTTTTGGAGTTGTCTAGTTTTTTACTTAATTCGGGTTTAGTTTTTTATTTAATTACGGGTTTTGTTAGCTTTTAGTTTCGGGGATTTTAATAAGTTTTCGTTTAGTTCAGTCTATTCTTGTTCTACAGAACAAGCACACATAGGGAGCAATTAAATCTCAAGGTCTAGTCAGTAAGCAGGCGCAAAAGCCTGTCATTTGCAAAGATAGTATATTTTTTAATACAATGCACATTTTCTTCAACTTTTTTTCGCACTCCAGTTTTCATATCCCTCTCCCACTGCGTTTTACAAGCCCAGCCACCACCTTTTCCGCTACACTGGCAACGAGCGGTTCGTGGTAGAGCGGGCTAACAATGCAAAGATAAAGGTGGGCCGTCCATTCTATCTTTAAAATACCTTTCAAATTCATGCATAAGGATGACGGACGAATCGCCCAAATCATCTCTTGAGAAGAAAGACCTGCAGTAGCTCTCCATCTTTTCGCTTATCTCCACCAAGATGGCATTTTGCTCGTATTCCTTGATGCCTGCCTTCACCCTCGCTATATACGGGTTCATGATTTCGGCTATTCCGTTGTCCATCTCCACCATCAAATCATCGAGCGAGACTTTTGCTGAGGCAGGCTCCGCAGAGTTGCGGTTGGTAGCAGTACGCTCGAATGCTTTAAAAGAATGGCATAGCTGGCAGAGTCGGACAGTCCGAAGTCAAAAGCGATTCGTACTGTCCTCTTCCGCGATAATCCTCGGCAAGTGCTTTCAGCACAAACCACTGACCATACTTCCTTGCCTTCACGATAACAGTATACTTTGAAGAAGCAATCGCTCCAAAGTCGCTGTAAGTGTTAGTCATCAAACCATTAGGGGCAGTAAAGAAGTCGGAAGTAGTGTGGCTCATCGTTGTTTCTGGTTATTTAGTGAAGGATATTATTAATAAAAGGTAGCAGGTATGTATGAAAAAAGCGATATGGCAATCTCCGAACAGAAATCTCCATATCGCTTATTATTATCTTGCCTCAAGCCGCATCAGCACAGCCTAAAGCGATTAATATTCGTCCTCGTTGAAGAGGAAGTCCTCTTTTGTAGGGTAGTCGGGCCATAAGTCCTCGATGCTTTCATAAACATCACCCTCATCCTCAATCTCCTGAAGGTTCTCAAGCACTTCGAGCGGAGCGCCAGAACGCATAGCATAGTCGATGAGTTCGTCTTTAGTTGCTGGCCAAGGGGCGTCTTCCAACTTGGAAGCCAATTCAAGTGTCCAATACATAGTCGTAAGTTTTAAATGTCGTACTTTAATATGTTTTTTCTAAGAGCCGCGAGGCACTGTTCTTCATGGATTGCCACCCTGCTCTAACCGATTGCAAAAATAGTAAATTTTGCGTTATTTGCAAGAGATATAGAGTTTTTTTTCGTCTATGGATGAAATAAAGTTTAAATTGAGAGCCAAAACAAAGAAATAGTCAGACAGACGGTTTACATATTGCATCGCGAGCGGGTCTACTCGATACTGGTGCGACATGGCTACCATGCTGCGTTCGGCGCGGCGTGTCACGGTGCGGCAGATGTGCGACTCGGCTGCTGCTGTGCATCCTCCAGGCAGAACGAAGGTGGTGGGTTCGGGAGTCTGCTGCTGGAGCGTGTCGATTGAGCTTTCGAGCTGGGCGATGTCGGCAGCTGTGAGGTGCGAGCTCATCGTGTAGTCGGGATTCGACAGTTCGCCGCCGATATGAAACAGCAGTTGCTGTACGCGTATGAGCAGAGCAGATTCTCGTTCGGGCACACCGAACGAGAGGAGCAGTCCGATATGGGCGTTCAGCTCGTCGAGGTCGCCACACACGGCGATACGTATGTCGTCCTTCGACACACGCTTGCCGCCTACAAGTGAGGTTTGTCCCGTGTCACCATGTCGTGTGTATAGCTTCATAGGCATCGTTCTATTTAATGGTTCTTATCGATATAATACTGATGGGGCGTGAAGTCTAAAAGTTTACAATGTAATTAGTCTTGTGGCGGTCGGTATCGAAGAAGGCAATGCCGCAATAATAAAGATCGTAGCTCACACTCACCTTCTCACTCTCTACAAGGCGCTGCCACATTCGCGAAGCCACGGGGTTAGTGCAGATATCCTCTACGACGAACACAGACTCCTGGTCCGATTCTGCGAGCGCAATCTCAAGAAAGTCATCGCAGCCGTCAATCGGACAGATTCTCATAAGACGTGCATTGAGTGCATCAAGCACCTCATTATAGACATTAAGCACTCGTGTCGCACAGCATCCATGCTTTACGTAATCGGCAAGCAGACCGCTCTCCTCGCTATAATCGACCATCTGCTTAGTACGGCAGAAATTGGAGAGACGGAAATAGAGCTCCATACGCTTTCGCGTCAGCCAATCAAGCGCAGGGTACTTCTTGCGCAAATCATCGTAGGCATAATACGGATAGTGCTCGCTGATGACATAGCGTATGAAACGATATGCCGACGGCGACTGCACCCCGAGACCACGACTATGCGACATTCGGCGTAGCCAGATGAAATAACGCTTGATTGAATTCATAAATGCTATTGATTTTACTAATACAAAGATATAGATTTATTATTGAATAGCTTTTGTTTATACATGATTTGTTGTATTTTTGTAAGAAATAAATACATTGAAGCTATGGAACAGATATCTACACGACAAGTAAAGGTTCTTAACTACCTTTCAGAACACAACATCCCATTCACCTGCTACAACCACCCCGAAGGCAAAACCATCGAGGAAGCGAAACGATGGTGGAAGGACGATGGCAGCATTCACTGCAAGAACCTCTTCTTCCGCAACCACAAAGGCAACCGCCATTATCTTGTATGCTTCAACTGCGACCACGATCTCGCCATTCACGATCTGGAGCATCTGCTGAAAGAGTCGCTTGTAAGCAAGGGACTGCCTTCGTGCGGCAAGCTGTCGTTCGCTTCGCCTGAGCGTATGATGAAGTATCTGGACTTAGAACCGGGCAGCGTCTCACCATTCGGACTCATTAACGATACCGATCATCATGTTCATCTGTTTCTTGACGCAAACCTGCAGCAAGCAGATACATTGTCATTCCATCCCAACGACTGTCGCGGTACCATCGTAATAAGCCGACATAACTTCGAGAAATATCTTACAAGCGTTGGCAATACATACGAATACATCAAACTATACTAAACATCTGCAAATACAAATAGGTTGCAGAAAAAATCTACCATATCTTACAGCAGCGGCACAGCCAATTGGCTTTGAAGTAGTTAAGGGCTGGCAGATACAGTTAGTATCTACCAGGATTTGAAGGTATCTACCAGGATCAGGGGGTGCAGCAGTCTCTGCTGCACCAAACAAGCTTCGGTT